>ERZ1699236.80-NODE-80-length-34814-cov-2.435120_pt1 | contig 34814 bp, 35 predicted proteins | sample MGYA00581538_ERZ1699236 | MGnify/ENA primary metagenome ERZ1699236 (study PRJEB42319, sample SAMD00040336) | human oral metagenome | material: saliva | host: Homo sapiens | study: EMG produced TPA metagenomics assembly of PRJDB4115 data set (Metgenomic analysis of... | reverse complement strand
GGCCATGACTGTGCCCACGCTCGTGCCGATGCTCAGCGAGACAAAGCAGGAGGCCAGAAACAAACCGGGCACCAACAGCGAGACGGGAAGCGCACGCAGCGTCATGGCGACCGTCGAATCGATGGCCCCCATCTGTTTGGCCGAGGCCGCAAACGCGCCGGCGAGGATGAAGATCCAAAGCATCATCATCAAATTTTTCTCGCCCGCACCGCGACTGAACACACTCACGCGTTCGGCGATGGGAAGTAGGCCGCGGTGGAGTTCGGATTCCGCGGGGCGTGTGGCATCGGGGTGGTTGGTGATGAAAAGGGCGTAGGCCGAGGCGATAATGAAGACGACGACGAGCGGCACTTTGTAGAAACTGCCGGTCACAAGGCTCAGCGCGAGGAAAAGCACAACCATGAGCAACAAAGGACTCACTGCCAACAATCCGCGCCGCGTCGAGACGTGGGACGAAGTGGAGAATTGCTTCATAATGAACGGATAATTTTTGTTTCTGGCTGCGAAGTTACCATTTCCCCGCGCACAGCCAAGCACGGGAATGGGGGGAATGACGTTCATCTCCTGCAAAAAGGAAAAACGTATGGACTACCCCGCCCTGCTCGCCGTCCTGCAACAACACGCCAACCCCGGACGCGCCGTGCCGATGCAGGCAACCATGAACCACCGTTTCGCCTATTTCGGCATCGGCAAACCCCAGCTAGTCCGCCTGTGCCGCCCGTTTGTCAAAGACGCCGCCAAACAGCCGGTCGATTGGGATTTCGTGCGCCGCTGCTGGGACGACCCGCACCGCGAATTGCAATACGCCGCGCTCGAATACCTGAAAAAAATGCAGAAGCACCTGACCCCGCAGGACATCCCGCGTTTGCAAACGCTGATTACCGAAAAATCATGGTGGGACAGTTCGGACGTCCTCGACCGCATTGTCGGCGGCATTGCCCTGCGCCACCCCGAAGTCAACACCGTCCTATTGGCATGGAGCACGGACGACAACATCTGGCTGCGCCGCGTCGCCATCGACCACCAACTGCTCCGCAAACAACGCACCGACACCGCACTACTGGAAAAAATCATCTGCAACAATCTGGGGCAAAAAGAATTTTTCATCAACAAATCCATAGGCTGGGCATTGCGCGATTACAGCAAAACCAACCCCGAATGGGTACAAGGCTTTATCAACCGACACCGACACAAAATGGCCAAACTGAGCTTGCGCGAAGCGGGGAAATATTTGCCGCCAAAGGTCGTCTGAAAACGTGAAGCTTCAACGAAGTTAAACAAAGTTCCTACATAACTAAAATGTAAATAGCATCCTGCACTTACCTCTATCAAAGTGCAGGATGTTTTGTTTCAGGCTGCCTGAAACGCCCAAAAAACAGTATGATTCATTTGTTTTCTGTTTGGAGGAGTCATCCATGATTGCAGCTACCATCACCATCCAAGACCAAAACCTCGCCGGCAAAGTGCTGCACGAGCTGTTTTTGAAGTTCCGAACCAACCACATCAGCGCGGCGGAGCTGATTGCCGAACGCGTACGGCAGGAAGTCGCCGCCTATAACGACCGCGCCGCCGATGCCCTGCTGCGCCACAGCCTCGTTATCCCCACCGATCGCGGCGACATCGTGATTCGGGAAACGCATGGCAAAAGAGGCGCGCACCCGCAGCCTGTGGACGCGGAAAAGCAAATCGCTATCGCCCTAAAAGCTTTTGAGCAGAACGCGTTTTTCATCCTTGCCGACAACCGTCAGTTGGAAACGTTGGACGACATGGTGTACCTGCATGACGGACTGGTCGTCAATTTCATCAAACTCACGCCGCTGGTGGGCGGATAAGCAATCTGAAAACCGCCGCGCAAAACGCTACCGCGCCTTTGCCGAAACCACCCGATACAGCCTGAATAGTGCGGACAAGAAAACCCTTACCGACGTTGTCCGCCTTTGCAGCGAAATAACCAACACATTGATACGCAAGGAAAGTCCCATGATCCAAAACCAAACCGTGCAGATTTCCGACAGCCGCCGTGCCGAGTTCAATCAGATTCTCGACGCACTAGAAAATGAATGGTTCCAAAACCGTTCGAACAAATACGACACGATAAACCTGAAACTCTGCCCCAGCTTTGCCGAAGTGGAGAAAGCCGCGCCCGAATACCGCGTCGATTTCCTGATCCACTGCATTGATTTGATACGCGGCTGGGGACGAAATAAAGTTTTTAACAACAAAGGCAGTGACAGGATACACAATTACGGCACCACCCGTGCGGCGGTGGCGATGGCTCTAGCGCGCAAAACGCTGCCGATGACAGAGCAGGATGTGCAGCGCATTTTTGCCACCATGCTGGACGACAATGGGCTGTCCGAACGACAGGCAGATGACTATCCGCTCAAATATCTGATCAACCAAATCAAAAAACAGTTTCCCAATCCGAGCGAAACGCTTTCGGAATGCCTGAAAAACGCCTGCGACCGTTACCGCATCTTTGCGGAACACCTGTGGGACAAGAAAGCCGCTACCGCCAACCTTGCCGCTCTGGCGGAACTGGCAGGCGGTTCTGCTGAAGCCTGCTTCCCCGCCCAAGACGACGAGCTTGCCCAGTACGCCAATCCGCAGCTTGCCGCGCTGCCACCGGAACAGCAGGACGTATGGAGCAAGATCATTGCGCTTGCCCTATCCGCCAATGCGGGCAAGCCAAGCGAAAAATACCTGAAAGAAGCCAAAACGCTGATTGACACTCTGGGGGCGGACAGGTTCAAAAAGATGCTGCACGGCTGGATAGAATTTGTCTACGGTAATGAAGAAGTACGTATTGAAACCTTTACCCACGAATACAGAGGCGGCTCATACAACTACGACACCCATGTCCTGCCCGTTTGCAGCATCAACCAGACCGTGCTCAAAGGGCTGGTGTGGATGTGCAGCCATTTCCACGACAGCGCCACCCTGTCCGCCCTTACCCAACTTGCGCTGCATTCATACGATAAAATCCCCAATCTCGGCGCGCGCTATGCTGCTATGGGCAACGCCTGCTTCTATGCGCTGTTCCGCTCCAAAGGGCTGGACGGCATTGCCTGCCTCTCACGCCTGCGCCTGCGGATTAAGTTCAGCAACGTGCAAAGCGCGATTGCCAAATATTTGGACGAAGCCGCTGCGCAGCGAGGCGTATCCCGCAACGAAATCGAAGACATGGCGGTGGACAGTTTCGGCTTGCAGGAAGGCTGCCGTGACTACGACTTCGGCGGCTACACTTGCCGTCTGGCGGTTACGGGCGTAGGCAAGTCCGAACTGCGCTGGTTCAAACCCGACGGCTCGCCGCAGAAAACCGTACCCGCCTTCGTGAAAACCGACCATGCCGACAAACTGAAAAAGATTAGAGCCGCACAAAAAAACCTCAACACCACGCTCACAGCCCAACGCGACCGCTTGGACCAAATGATGCGCTCCGAACACCGCTTGCCACGGGAACACGCCGAACAGTATTACTGGCAGCACGGACTGATGTCCTGCCTCACCCGCCCGCTAATATGGCAGTTTTTCCGCGACGAAAACGATACGCAGGGTAAATCCGCGCTGTGGTTGGACGGAACATGGGTGGACGAAACGGGCGCGCAAACCGATGTTTCAGACTGCCTGCAAGTCAGCTTGTGGCATCCCGCGCTTGCCACGCAGCAAAGCATCACCCAGTGGCGTCAACTGCTGCTGGACAAAGAAATCCGCCAGCCGCTGAAACAGGCATATCGTGAAATCTATCTGCTCACCGAAGCCGAAATCAACACCAAAACATACAGCAACCGCTTTGCCGCCCACATCCTGAAACAACACCAATACATGACGCTTGCCAAAGGGCGCGGCTGGAGGGGCTCGCTGGCAGGCGCGTGGGACGGCGGCGACGACGCAACCGTATCGTTGGATTTGCCCGAATACAACCTGCGCGCCGAATTTTGGACAAACGCGGTGGACAGCGAAGAAGCATGGACGGAAAGCGGCATCTGGCAGTATGTCAGCACCGACCAAGTGCGCTTTCACCGGTTGGACGACGATTACAATGCTACCGCGCTGGACTTAATTGATATTCCGCCGCGCGTGTTTTCCGAAGTGTTGCGCGACGTGGATTTGTTTGTGGGCGTGGCGAGCGTGGGCAACGACCCGACTTGGGAAGACAACGGCGGAGAGGCGCGTTTTTACAGCTACTGGCAGAGCTATTCCTTCGGCGATTTGGGCGAAGTCGCCAAAACCCGCAAAGCCGTGCTGGAAACCCTGCTGCCGCGCTTGAAAATCGCCAAGGTTGCCCACATAGACGGCAACTTCCTCGTCATACAGGGTAAGCTGCGTACCTACAAAATCCACATCGGCAGCAGCAACATCCTGATGCTGCCGGACGACCGATACCTCTGCATCGTACCCGACAGCCGCAAAAAAGACGCATCAGACAAGCTGTTTATCCCGTTTGAAGGCGACAACACGCTCTCGGTCGTCCTCTCCAAAGCCATGCTGCTGGCGGAAGACGACAAGATTACCGACAGCACGATTACCTCGCAGATTCAGCGGTAAATTGGGACAGCCTGAAAAACGCAAATGCCTCCATCCTTGCGGTTTCAGGCTGTTTTGGAACACAGGACGCGTAGGCAGCACATGCCCGCCCTACGGCGAGAACACAAGGCATAGGTCGGGTTCAAACCCAACATTTCGGGAATGTTTGACCGTTTTGTTGCGGTTTGAGCCGACCTGCGCTTGTTAAATATCTGCTGCCGAAGGTCGTCTGAAAGCGCAGCCTGTCCTTCGGGTTATCAAATTTCAGACGACCCGAAACCTTCAACAACAAGGAAAAACCATGCTCTCCACCCAAGCAAAGCAACTGATGCAACAATATAAAACTCAATTTATGCAGGACTGCGCCGAACGCGCTCCCAAATTGACCGCCTTTATCCAAGAAATATTGCAGGGCAGGCATTGGTTTTTTTTCGGATGAAAACGAATCATTTGATCAGGCCGTGGCACTGATTATGGAATACGAATATCAGGATTTCTCTGTTTACGGCTGGCTGCGCAACCCAAATGGCGGCTATTTAGGCGACCGCATCATAGACTTCCCCGAAGAATGCCTGCCTAAATTTGATGCAGATGTGGAAGACGAGATATACGGCTTGGGACAGGACGAGAACGAAGAAGACGAAGAAGAAGCATGGGATGCTGTAGACGATTTTTACAGCGGGCTACACGAATATTTCAGCCATTGGTTTGCGAACTGCTTCCGAACCGCCGCGCAAAACACCGCCTCCACCCTGCCCGCCTATTTTTCTGTACACGACACCAACAGCTACACCAATCTTGCCACCATGCAGGAGGAACTTTGCGACGATATTGCCGAAAAATTCGGTTGGACATCGTTTTGGCAGGATTAGGCAACGTGAAATAGTCCGAAGGTCGTCTGAAAACTCAGCTTCAATACAATAAAACAGATTTTCCGAAGAAAACATAGTTTACTTTCCCATCCAACCCAACGACAAACCCCATGAAGTTTCTCAAAAAACTATGCGAACGAATTCTTGACTGGCTCGTCACCGGCAACATGGCGGGCTATGTGATATTGCTGACTATCGCCACTGTTCTCGGACTGATGTACGGCGGAGATATGATTCTGGATAAAGTCCTTGGTCACATTGATACACCTTGGCTCCCTATTATCGGCTTCTGTCTGGCATTGGCTACACTCTTCGCAATTTATTTTATCGAAGAAGATTTAGCCGAGCAGACAATGGAATTCAAACGGCGCGACAAATATCTGTGCGGCGCAATCGGCGGTTTGGTCAGCGCGCTACTGATCAAATGGACGTGGCAGGCAGCCTTGATGGGATTGTCGATCGGCATACTGCTGGCGGCGTTGATGAGATGGTTAAAATACTTTTTTCGAAATATGAATTGAACAGAGAATCCCTTTTCAGACGACCCTTTACAACCAATCCTTTGAAATGTTCTCAAGAAACTGCGTAACCGATTTTAGGATTGGTTCGCTATCCTTGCCGCAGGCATACTGCTACCGAACAATCGTCATGATAGGGAACCTTTTTTACTGCCCGACGTAAGGCTTCCAACTTATCAGGCAACGAAGGGGAAGCGTTCCATAATGCTTCCAAGCGTTCATGAGATAGCGCATCGTGCAGCCCGTCAGAACAAACCAAAACTGCCTCGCCTCTTTGCAAGGTCAAAGAATCGGTAAAAATTTTAAAATGGGTTTCTTCGTCATCCGCTATCAGGCAGTGCGCCAAAGCATAGTACATATCGGCGTATTCCGTATCTGCCCGCGCTTCCCCCTGCTCGATTAAATCCGCCAACACAGTGTGGTCATGGCTTACCTGCCGCCAACGCCCCTCTGCCGATATATGGTAAACACGGCTGTCACCGACATTGCAGATGCGGCACAAACCGTCCGCCTCAACGACTGCCGAAGCGAAAGTCGAGGACGAGCCGAAATATTCCTCGGCAAGCGTGTCGCAGAAGCTGCCGTGCAACCTTCGCAGGAAACGCCCTTCCGCATCGCCCTCGCGCACGAAGGCGTCCAACCAAAACCGGCTGGCAAGATGCGCGGCAGGGCTGCTGGATACACCGTCGGCCACTGCCAGCCGCACGGCATCGTCCGCCTCGGACACGCGGGTTTTGTGCAGCCTGACCTGACGCACCGCCGTGCCGTCAAACAAGGCATCCTGATTGCGTGCTTTACCGGCACCGACCATTTGAAAATAGGCAAGCTGAAACATGGTAATCCTGACAATCCAATCCTGATTTATAGTGGATTAACTTAAACCAGTACGGCGTTGCCTCGCCTTGCCGTACTATCTGTACTGTCTGCGGCTTCGTCGCCTTGTCCTGATTTAATTTAATCCACTATAAATAAACCTACTTCGGCGCTTTTCGCAAAAACGAATTTCAACGCAAAGCCCCTTGTTCATTGGCGACAGTATATATCAATAATGCCGATGCGCTTCTCCCTAACGCCATTTCCCCAACCGGCCCAAATGCCTGGCAACAGGTCGTCTGAAAATACGAAAACCCATTTTTCAGACGACCTGACTTTGCCAAAGCAATCGATTTTATGTAAACTGGAAACCTCTTGTCGGAGTGCTGCTTGTTCCCGCAAACAGCTGAGACCGCATCAGCGGAATCCGTAGAACCTGTCGGGGTAATGCCTGCGTAGGAAACAAGCTGTCAAACGCCTGAAAAGGCTTCCGTTCCCTTTCCCGCATTTCCCGCCATTCGGTGGATTCCGCTCCCGTCTTATCTTTCGACTTCCCGATTGCACCATACTACAAAGGAATCCACCATGCCCCGTATCGCCATTCTCGGCGGCGGCCTTTGCGGCCGTCTGACTGCCTTACAACTTGCAGAACAAGGTTTATCGGTTGCCCTCTTTGACAAAGGTGGGCGCAAAGGCGAACACGCCGCCGCTTATGTTGCCGCCGCCATGCTCGCACCGGCTTCGGAGGCGGTCGAAGCCACGCCTGAAGTCATCAAACTGGGCAGGCAGAGTGTTCCGCTGTGGCACAACATCCGAGGTCGTCTGAAAACGCCGACCATGATGCAGGAAAACGGCAGCCTGATCGTGTGGCACGGGCAGGACAAGCCATTATCCGGCGAGTTCGTCCGCCATCTCAAACGCGGCGGCGTAGCGGATGACGAAATCGTCCGTTGGCGCGCCGATGAAATCGCCGAACGCGAACCGCAACTCGGCGGACGTTTTTCAGACGGCATCTACCTGCCGACCGAAGGCCAGCTCGACGGACGGCAAATCTTGTCTGCACTTGCCGACGCTTTGGACGGGCTGAACGTCCCTTGCCATTGGGAACACGAATGCGCCCCCGAAGACCTGCAAGCCCAATACGACTGGCTGATCGACTGCCGCGGTTACGGTGCAAAAACCGCGTGGAACCAATCCCCCGAACACACCAGCACCTTGCGCGGCATACGCGGCGAAGTGGCGCGGGTTTATACGCCCGAAATCACGCTCAACCGCCCCGTGCGCCTGCCCCATCCGCGCTATCCGCTCTACATCGCCCCAAAAGAAAACCACATCTTCGTCATCGGCGCGACCCAAATCGAAAGCGAAAGCCAAGCTCCAGCCAGCGTACGTTCCGGGTTGGAACTCTTGTCCGCACTCTATGCCGTCCACCCCGCCTTCGGCGAAGCCGACATTCTCGAAATCGCCACCGGCCTGCGCCCCACGCTCAACCATCACAACCCCGAAATCCGTTACAACCGCGCCCGACGCCTGATTGAAATCAACGGCCTTTTCCGCCACGGTTTCATGATTTCCCCCGCCGTAACCGCCGCCGCCGTCAGATTGGCGGTCGCCCTGTTTGACGGAAAAGACGCGCCCGAACGTGATGAAGAAAGCGGTTTGGCGTATATTGGAAAATAAGTTTGAGGTCGTCTGAAAACGCCGCGGCATAGGTTTTACAGCAAATCGGCACACCCCGACACCAGCCTGTATGAATATAATACGGCAAGGCGCGCCAACGCCGCATCGTCATCAATCTACTTAATATCAGCAAGGTTTCCAATGAATCTGAAATCCCTGTATTTACTGCCTGCGCTCTTACTCGCCCACTCCGCCGCCCTTGCTGCGCCCAAGATTTCAGACGACCCCAAACCGCGTTCTGCCGAGAAAATCATTTATTTCAAACAAAACGGCAAATTCGGTGCAAAAACCACAAGCGGCAAAATCATCGTCCCTGCGCAATACCACTGCGAATTTATGTGCGAACACGTCAAACACGGCGAAACCGCCGACGGCGAGTTGCTGTTTACCGACAACAGCCGAGAAGTCCGAGGCAAAGTTGCCTATTCGCCCTTCTTCCTGCAGTCGCGGCAGGGCAGGTTTTTATATCAGCCGATGATGTACGACTTGACCGCAGACTATTTTTCGGAAGGCAAACGCCGCTATGTTTCCAAAGACGGCAAGGTCGGTTTTGCCGACCGCGCGGGCAACTTGATCACTCCCGCCCAACACGATTGGGCAGGACAGTTTGAATACGGCTATGCCGCATTTTGCGACGGCTGTCGAGAAGTACGCGTGGACGAAGAATACACCGCCGTACAGGGTGGCACTTGGGGCATGATGGACGCGCGCGGTAATACCGTTGCGCCCGGCGACACCCGCCGTGCCGCTTCCGACATCGAACGAAACGGCAAATTTTATCCGCACCCGTTTGCCTACACCGCCGCCGAACGCGATATTTTGCAACGCATCAACCGCTACAAAAACCTGATTGTCGGACTGGCAGCAGTTTCCTATTCGCCATACAAAACTGCCGAAGAACGCGTTGCTTACCGCTTTGAAATCGTGTCGCAGCCCGTGCAAGGCTATCCGTATTACGAAATCGTCCTGTTTGACGACAAAGGCAACACCGTTGAAGGCGAACGCTTTCTCGCCGGCGCCGACGGCAAACGGCTCTACGCCCTACCTGTTGGAGAAGAAAAACCTCAGCTACTGGAAACCCACCTGCGCCACGATATCCGCAGCACACTTGCCGAACAACCCAAAAGACAGAAAAGCGGCTCTTGGAACGACAACCCGTTTCGCTTGAAAGATTATCCCGAAGCAAAAGCCTTGTTGAAACGCAGGAAATGAGTTTCAGACGACCTCGTCAGATAGCTATACCACTCTACTCACTTTATTAAACAATAAAACAAAAAGGAAACGTCATGATTGAACAAGTAATAGGAAACCTGTCAGGTATATTTTGGATTTTCCTGCTCGTCATTCCCCTACTTTTTTTGAAAGCGCTGCTCCAAAATCCCAAAGTAAAAGGACGCATAGGCGAACGGGCAGTCCGTTCAGTAATCGGAAAAGATTTGGATGAAGAAACCTATATCGAATTTCACGATTTGATTATTCCGTCACGCAGCGGCACGACGCAAATCGACCATATCTATGTTTCGGTTTTCGGGATATTTGTCATAGAAACCAAAAATTACACAGGTTGGATTTTCGGCAGCGAGAAGCAATCGAAATGGACGCAAGTCGTCTATAAGCAGAAACACTACTTTCAAAATCCGTTGCGCCAAAATTACGCACACATCAAAGCATTATCCGAACTGCTGCAACTGCCGGAAGAAAAATTTCATTCAATGGTGGTTTTTCTCGGTGATTGCGAATTGAAAACGCAAATGCCGCCGAATGTCTGCCGTATCAGACAGGCAGCATCCTATATTAGACGTTTTCAGACGACCTTATTGCTGCCTCAGGAAATAGAAGCGGCAACTGCCGTGCTGTCTTCAAATGAATACCAAGCCGACGGCGAAAAACTGCGGGCGCATACCGAACGCCTGCAGGAACGCCATCAGCGATAACTTAAAAGGACACCCCATGACCTTCCCGCCCCTAAAATCCCCGCTCAAATTCTACGCCGTCGTTCCCACCGCCGATTGGGTGGAGCGCATGGTCAAAGCAGGTGCCGATACAGTGCAACTGCGTTGCAAAACCTTGCATGGCGACGAGTTGAAACGCGAAATCGAACGTTGCGTCGCCGCCTGTCAAAACAGCGCAACCCAGCTTTTCATCAACGACCACTGGCGCGAAGCGATAGAAGCGGGCGCATACGGCGTGCATCTCGGACAGGAAGACATGGACACCGCCGACCTTGCCGCCATTACCGCCGCCGGTTTGCGCTTGGGTTTGAGTACGCACTCCGTCGCCGAACTCGACCGCGCCCTGTCCGTACAACCCAGCTATGTCGCCAGCGGTGCAATTTTCCCGACCACGAACAAACCAATGCCGACCGCCCCGCAAGGTTTGGACAAACTGCGCGAATACGTCAGACAGGCAGGCGGCACGCCCGTCGTCGCCATCGGCGGCATCGATTTGAACAACGCCGAAGATGTGCTGGCAACAGGCGTTTCCTCACTCGCCGTCGTCCGCGCCGTGACCGAAGCGGAAAATCCCGAAGCGGTGGTTAAAGCGTTTCAGGCTTTGTGGGAACAATAAGGCCGTCTGAAAATAAGAAGCCCGATAAGAGGAGCAAACATCATGAAGATTATATTAAACAATGAAGCCATCACATTAAACGGCACAACCATCGCCGACCTCATCGCCCAAACCGCGCCGCAAAACCCGTTTGCCGTTGCCGTCAATACCCAATTTGTTGCCAAAGGCGCGTATGCGGAAACGGTTTTGAATGAAAACGATAAAGTGGACATTGTGCGTCCCGTAGTCGGCGGATAAGCGGTTTGTAATCAACAGGTCGGGTATTTGCGCCCGACTTTTGCTTGTTTGAATATCGGGCAGGGTTGCCCGATTGCCCCATGCTTAAAATCTAAAAAACAATACAAAGGAATCTATCATGTTTACCTTATATGGAGAAACTTTCTCTTCACGGCTGCTGCTCGGTACGGCTGCTTATCCGACGCCGGAAATCCTCAAGCAGTCTGTCCAAATCGCGCAACCGGCGATGATTACCGTTTCGTTGCGCCGTGCCGGCAGCGGCGGCGAAGCGCACGGGCAGGGTTTTTGGTCGTTGTTGGAAGAAATGGGCGTGCCTGTGTTGCCTAATACCGCAGGCTGTCAAAGTGTGCAGGAAGCCGTGACCACTGCGCAAATGGCGCGCGAAGTGTTTGATACCGATTGGATCAAGCTCGAACTTATCGGAGATGATGACACGTTGCAGCCGGACGTATTCCAGCTTGTCGAAGCGGTGGAAATCCTGATTAAAGACGGCTTCAAAGTGCTGCCTTATTGCACCGAAGACCTGATTGCCTGCCGCCGACTGCTTGATGCAGGCTGTCAGGCACTGATGCCGTGGGCGGCGCCGATTGGCACGGGTTTGGGCGCGGTTCATGCTTATGCGCTGAAAGTCTTGCGCGAACGCCTGCCCGACACGCCGCTGATTATCGACGCAGGCTTGGGTTTGCCTTCGCAGGCGGCGCAAGTGATGGAATGGGGCTTTGACGGCGTGTTGCTGAATACCGCCGTTTCCCGCAGTGGCGATCCGGTCAATATGGCACGCGCTTTTGCGCTTGCGGTCGAGTCGGGCCGTCTGGCTTATGAGGCGGAACCTGTGGAGGCGCGTGAGAAAGCGCGCGCCAGTACGCCGACGGTGGGCCAGCCTTTCTGGCATTCGGCGGAATATTGATACACATTAGGGCGTGTCGAACACGCCCTTTTTTATTGGTAAAAAACCTGATTTCAGGTTGAACAGAATGTTCAGACGGCCTTGGTCAAAAGCTGTTTCAGTGGCTTTAAGATTTGCCATGCCTGCGCTTTGAGTTGCGGCTGCATCAGCAGGCGGGCAGGGTGGGGAATGACAAAATGCGGCCGCTCTGCGCACAATTCGTTCATCAACCCGATCATGTCGGGGCTATCAAAGATTTTGCCGAGGAACAATACTGCGCGCGCTTGCGAAGCGGTCAGCTCGTTTTGCATTTCGGCAAGCTCGGAGCGGATGTGTTCGGCATCGGGCAGGGCGGTAAACACGGGTGCGGGTTTGACCCATGCGGTCTTATGCGCCTGCTCGGGTTTGAGGCCGATGGCGGCGAGGATGTTGTCGAGAAGTGTGCCGACGTCGCCGCTAAACAGCGTACCGTGCAGGCTGTCTTCGGTGGACGGGCAAATGCTGACCACCATGATTTCAGACGGCCTGATGGTTACGTCAAGACGGGGCAGATTGTCTGAATGCGCGGCTTTTTCTGTTTTTGCCGGTGTTTCGGCAATGGCTTTGGGTGCCGCTTCGGGAACGCGGGCAGCAGGTTTGGCCGTTTGCGCAGTGGCAATGGCGGCAGTGCGTGCCTGATGGGCGCCTGCGGATAAAGTGCGCACGGCTTGCGCGGTATCGGCAGCAATGGTTTTGGGGCGGACGGGCGCGGCTGATGGGGCGGCTTGAGGCGCGGCATGGATGATTTTGGCGTTTTGGTTCAGCCACATCGGGCCCAAGCCCAAGGCTTCGTGCAGGTGCAGGTAGCGGCTGCTTAACATGATTTCTCCATCAATACGGCATCTTCGCTGCCACCGTCGGGCAGGGCGTAGTAGTTTTTGCGGCGGCCGCAGGTTTGGAAGCCGTGTTTGCGGTAGAGCTGTTGCGCGGTTTCATTGCTTGCGCGGACTTCGAGCAGCAATCGGGTTGCGCCTTGCTGTTGCACTGCGTTTTGCCAGTGTTGCAGCAGGGCGGATGCAATGCCTTGGCGGCGGTATTCGGGCGCGACGGCAATCAGGTGCAGCTCGGATTCGTCAAATACGGTTTGCCACACGATAAAGCCGGTAATTTGGTGGTCGGTCTGGCTGAGCCAAACGCTGTCGGGATGGTATTGAACCGCCGATTCAAACTGCTGCACTGTCCACGGCGAAGGATTGCCTTGTGCGTCAATGGCGGCAAGGGCGGGGCAGTCGGCAAGTACGGCTGGGCGCAGGTTCACGGTTTGGCCTTTTGTTGGGCTTGCTCTTGCGCGGTCAGGGCAATTTTGTTGCGGACGTAGAGCAGCTCGGCATGCGCCGCGTCAGTAGCAAGATAGCGGCCGCTGCGGGCAAGTTTAAGATAGTCGGCGGCGGTCGGCATATCGGCTTGACCGTCAAAAGGCGGTTTGTCGGCGAGGGCAAAGGCATTGCCGATGCCGCCGGTAGGCGTTTTGCCTTCGGGTGCGGCAATGGCGGCGGCTTTGCCAACCGTGTAATCGCTCAAACGGACGTGGTTTTGCGTATCAAACCATGCGTAGAACACTTCGCCCATACGCGCATCGGTGGCCGCCAGCACGCAGCTTGATGGCGGCAGCAATGAAGCGGCGGCATCGAGGCAGGGAATGCCGATCATGGGCGTGTCAAACGGCGTGGCCAAACCTTGTGCAACCGCCGCGCCGATACGCAGGCCGGTAAATGCGCCGGGGCCTTGTGCATAAACAATGCAACCCAAATCGGCGGCCGTAATGCCTGCTTCTTTAAAGAGGCGTTCGATTTGCGGCAGGATTTGTTCGGATTGTTTGGTGCCGACGTTTTCGTGAAACAGGCGGATTTCGCCTTGATGTTCCAATGCGATGGACAGAAAGGATGTGCTGGTGTCGATGGCAAGAGTCGGGCGGTTGTCGGTTGGCATGGCGTTATTTTTTAGAAGGATATGGGTTGCCATTATAGTGGAACGTCGAGGGGGAACAAAGCGTTCAGGCCGTCTGAACATTCAGACGGCCTATTTTTATTCGGGCTTTTTCAGGCCTTCGATGTCGGTTTGGCAGGCATCGGCGTATTTTTGCAGGGTTTTGGCCGGTAGTTTGGCGAACACTTCGGGGCGGAAATGCCGACGAAGCTGCCATTTCCATACGCCTGCCGCCATGGCCAAGCCGGTTTCATCATAACGGCAACGGAACATATGGTAGTACAGTGGCGAATATTCGCCTTTTTCGACGGCTTCGCGCGCGGCCTGCGTTTGGGCATCGAGTTCGCACACCGCCATTTCGGTGGCGTAGGCTTCGTCCTGCCAACCGTTGCTGGTGGCCGCTTCGTAGTGGCCGTCGCGGGTGCCGTAGATGACTTTGCGGTGGCCGTGGTAGCTGGCGCTGTTGTCTTGAGGGATGTCGTCAATCTTCATTCAGACGGCCTTTACTGCTTCCAAAAGCATGAAACATGTTGAAAAGCGTCCGCTTTCCGGAACGTAACACAGGATTTTTTGGCCGTGTTCTATAGGGAAAGTGCGCATAAATTCTTCAAGGATGATGTAAATCGAGGCCGAACCCGTGTTGCCCTTGCTGTGCAGATTGGTAAACCATTTTTCCTGCGGAATGTCGAAGCCGATGTTTTTCAGGCCGTCTGAAAGGCGGTCGCGGAAAAAGCCGGAAGAGTAGTGGGGCAGGAACCAATCGATTTCTTCGGCGCGGATGCCGTGTTTGGCGGCGATTTGGGAGAGGGGTTTTTCCACCGTGTAGCGGACGATGTTTTCGTTCAGCAGTTTGACGTCCTGTTTGACCGCCATCAGGCTGTGGCGGCGGCCGTAATCGGCATCGGCGTGTTTCCAGCCTTCAAAGACTCCGTCGCGGAATTCTGCGCCGGCATACATACAGGGCGGCATTTCGTTGGCGTAGGAAAGCAGGTCTATCCAATGGATTTTCAGGCTGAGGCCGTCTGAATTGGGGCGGTCGGACAGATACACCGCGCCTGCGCCGTCAGACAGCATCCAGCGCAAAAAGTCTTTTTCAAAACCGATTTCCGGGGAAGCGTTTTCCAGTTTTTTATGGTCGGTTTCACTTTGGAACACTTCGCCGCGCATGACCGCCGAGGCGTTTTCAGAGGCAACGGAAACCGCATGTGCGTGTTCGCCGGTGCGTACGGCGTTGTAGGCGTGTTTCATCGCCGCCATACCTGCCGCGCATACGCCTGCCATGCTGAACACTTCGCAAGGCGGCATATCCAGCAAACCATGCACCATCACGCCGTGTCCGGGCATGGTTTGGTCGGGATAGGAAGTGGCGCAGGCCAGGCTGCCGATGGCTTCTGCAGGAACGCCTTGGGCAAACAGGCCGTTGACCGCTTCGGCGGCCAATTCGGCATTGGTGTGCCTCGTGCGGCGGCTTTCGGGGTCGATGGCGTAATGGCGCGACAAAATGCCGTTGGAACGCAAAATCATACGGCGCACGCGTGACGGCACATCGCCTGCCATGCCGAGGACGGCTTCCATTTCGTCATTGCCGACAGGGGCATTGGGCAAAAAGGCAGAAACGCGGTTGAGATAAACGTCTTTGAGTGTGTTATTCGATGTCATGATGTGTTTGTCAAAATAATCAACCGATAAACCGCGCCGCGTAGTCGCAGCTTGCAGTCAACGGGATGTGATGTGTTTCGGCGTATTCCATCAGCGCGTCTACCAGCAGTTTGGCAATGCCGCGATGACGGAAGTTGGGCGAGACCTCGGTATGGTTTACGTCCCAGCCGCCGTTGTGTTCGGTATAGCTGATATAGCCTGCTTCCAAACCGTCAATATCGATTTGAAAGCGATGGCGCTCGGGGTAGTGGATAACTTCGGGCATGATGGGTTCCTGGTTTGAGGCCGTCTGAAACGGATTATCTGCCTGACGGTTGCGCATAATAGTCCGCCAGCTTTTTCAGACGGCCTTTGAGCAGCGGATGCAGCAGCTTTTTCAAAATTACGCTGACAGGCAAAACCACTAAAATCATCGCCAATAAAAAGACGATGTAAAAGCACAGCAGCGCACGGCGCAAAAGCGGAGAAATACGGCCTGCCACCATCAAAAGCTTGCCCCAGACGAAGAAGCTGCGGCCGGCGGCGCGTTCGCTGAAAATCAGTTTTTCATTCACTGTCACCGCGCCCATGTTTTGAAACAGGGTTTCGTCCAAAGGCTGTTGGTTTAACAGCGCATCGCGCAATTTCGTCCCAAACCGCGCCACATCCGCCAATTCTTCTTCAGCAATGCCGGCGGAGGGCAGGGAGCGGAAATAGCGTTTGTCGCCGGTCAGCATCCATGCGGGCGTGGTAATAAATCTTGCCGCGCTGTTGCAGGCATCGATTTTTACGATGTTGCCGATGAGTTTGGCGCCGTTTTGTTTCAGCAAAGATTTCATTTTTTCCTGCGCGCCCAGCCACATATTGCGGCAGCCGATAAGCGTGATGACCGGTTTGCCGTCCAGCAGGCGGCGCGTTTCTTCGCGTTGCAAAAAGGCGGTAATCGGTTGCGAAGGAGAGAGGAACCAAACAGTGTAGGCAATGACCACCACATCGTAATCTTCAGATGGAATGTGCGGCGGCAGAATCGGAGCGGGTTTTAAATGGACGGTTTCCGGAAAGGTATCGAAAAAACGCCAAAACGGCCACGGAAACGGAAATGCCTGCGCCGGGACGATACTGACGCAATCAACCTGTATGCCGGCTGTTTGTAACGGCGCGGCAAAATGTTGCGCCAGGCTGGAGAGTTGCCCCGTTTGCGAGTAATGCACAATCAGCACTTTTTTCATTATCTTCCCTGCAATGAGTAAGTTATGGTTGGTTTGGACGGTATTATATAGTAAACCGACCGGCCTTGAACTTTATTCATATTCAGTATGTTCGCGAAGGTTTTAGCCGATTTGGATGGAAGCGCTTTATTCTGTCGGAATGGGGCGGTGAAGCGGATTTTTATGCCATGCCAACATGAACAACGGCCGTCTGAAATTTTTCAGACGGCCTTGTGTGGAAATCGGGACGCATGGTCTGGAACGGGATTTGCGCTAAGTATGGCGTGCAAATCGTATAGATAAAAAAATAACCGCTTCAAGGCGGTTGGTGGTGGCCAGAGGCGGAATCGAACCGCCGACACACGGATTTTCAATCCGTTGCTCTACCAACTGAGCTATCTGGCCTTCGCGTGTTTCGTTGCGAGATGTGAATTAAACCAAATTTCGTTGCCTTGTGCAAGCGTTTGCAGGCTTTATTTTTGAGGCGGTAAATTAAGATTTTGTTTTGTATTGAATTATTTTTCGTTTTAATTGGCGGTTTTTAAGTTTGCCGGTTTGATTTTCAGACGGCCTAAGATACAATCGGCTTTTTTGCTTTGGATTTATGCCATGCTGTATGTGTTTGTTCGTGATATGTGGGATGTTTTGCGTTTGCGCTATCGTTCGCCGGAGACGTATTTGTATTCGCCTTTGGTGATGGCGGCGGTGTTGCTGCTGTTGGGCGTGGTGAACGCGGCCAACATGTCGCCTTTGTTTGGCAGCGGCGCGGCGGCGGTGTGCCTGTCGGTGATTTTAGTGATGGTGAAATGGTTGGTGTTGAGCCGCTCGATGCGCAAGGTGCTGCATTATTACGGTGCGCCCCGGCTGCCTTTGTGGGGCTTTATTTTGGTGTCTGAGGCTTTGCTCTTGCCATTGTTGCTGGTGTTGTATGTGCCGGCGTTGGCTGCGTTTGCGCTGTTGTGGCAGGCTTGGGTGTTTGTGGTGCAGGTACGCGGTTTGATGTGGATGGGGAATGCGACGATAGGCCGTGTTTTGGTGGGTTATGTGTTGTATGGTATCGGCATGTTGTGCGTGGGTACGGTGATTTTGATGTTGTTTATTAACGCCGGTTGGTTGGATATGGAAACGTTAAAACAAAACCTGCAGGCGGTGATGTCTGCCCGTCAATAATCAATGAAATTTGGAAGGCCGTCTGAAATGTTCGGACGGCCTTAGTTTTATGTGTTTGTTTCGTGGTCTTGCAGGATTTTTTGATAGACGGGGGCGGGGAGGTAGCGGCCTATCATGTCGCGCCAGCCTTGTGGACCGACCAGGCCTTTGACCATGGTGGAGGATACTTCGGCTATTTCGCGCGGCGGCATTAGGAAGACGGTGGAGATTTCGGGGGCGATGTCGCTGTTGATGTAGCGCATCGAGCGTTCGTATTCGTAGTCGGCGGCGGAACGGATGCCGCGGACGATGAAATTGGCTTTGGCCTCGCGGGCGTAATCGACCAAAAAGCGGTTTTCAAACACGCTGATGCGGACGTTGGGGAAGGGGTGGGTAATGGCATCGAGCATGGCGCGGCGTTCTTCTATGGTGTAGGTGTTGCGCTTTTCGGGATTGGTGCCGATGGCGACGATGAGTTCGTCAAAGAGGGATTGGGCTTCCTGTATCATCCACAGGTGGCCGAGGGTGGGTGGGTCGAAGCTGCCTGCGTACACGGCACGGCGCGGAGTGGTCGTGGTCATTTTGGGTTGGGAATGGGGTTTGTGTGGCGTTCAGGATAGGGGAGTTTGCCGGTGATGTCAAAAATCAAAAAGGCCGTCTGAAATTTCAGACGGCCTTTGCGGCTTTATCAGTCGTCACCGCTGAGAGAGATGAGGATTCTCAAGAGGCTGCTGAAGATGTTATAGATGGAGATGAAGATGGTCAGCGCCGCGCTGATGTGGCTGTCTTCGCCGCCGTCGATAACGGTACGCACCTGCCACATAATCATCAGGGAACTGAAGACAACGAAGCCGGCCGCGATGGTCAGGCTCAGGGCAGGGATGTTGAGGAAGATGTTGGCTACAACGGCAATCATGAGCACGATCGCACCGGCACCGAGGAAGCTGCCGAGTTTGTTCATGTTCATTGTGGTGCGGCGTGCCATGGCGGACATGGTGAAGAATACGCCGGCGGTCATGGCGGCGGCCGTACCGACGATTTGCGCGCCGTTGTTAATCGCCAGGGCGTATTGCAGCATAGGGCTGATGGCAAGGCCCATGCCGAAAGTGAAGATCATCAACAGGGCGACGCCGACGTTGCTGTAACGGTTTTTCTCGATCAGGAAGGTCATGCCGTAGAAGAAGCCGAAGAAGGCGGCCAGGGCAACCCAGTATGAGCCGAACATGGCGAAAATGTTAAAGCCTGTTTTGGCGGAAAAGAACGCGCCGGCAATGGCAGGAATGAAAGACAGGCCGAGCAGGCGGTAGGTTTTTTGCAGGACGGTATTTTTGGCAACCGAGCCTTGCGAGGTATAGTCGTAAACGTCGTTTTGCATGGCGTTTGCTCCAGTGTGGATTGAAATGAATGAAATTTGGATTTTAACAGAAAATCATGGGTTTGTATGATTTATCTGTTCTATTTGTCTAATATGCGGGGCAATCGGGAATTTTAAAGGCCGTCTGAAAATCGGGTTTCAGACGGCCTCGGCGTTTAATGCTTATTTAGGCTCTTGCGGAACGTAGCCTTGTACGGCATCTGCGCCGTCGCCGAAGAAGTATTGTTCCATCTGCTGGGCGAGGTATTCGCGCGCGCGCGGATCGGCAAGGCTTAAGCGGTTTTCGTTGATCAGCATGGTTTGGTGGCGGGTCCATGCCATCCATGCTTCTTGGGAAACGTTTTCAAAAATGCGTTTGCCCAGCTCGTTGGGCAGCGGCGGAAATTTCATGCCTTCGGCTTCTTTGCCGAGTTTGACGCAGTGAACCATACGGGTCATGGCGGTTTCCTTATGATGGGTTGCAAAGTTGGTATTTTAGCCGATTGCACGGATAGGGGAAAGCGTGGCTTTCAGACGGCCTGAAACCTTGCTATGATGGTCTTTTCTGTTTATTCAGGCAAAGATTATGAACCGCCTCGACACCGCCCGCCGTTATTCCCTGTTTCTCGCTCGCAACCTTGATTCAGGCAAACTCAAGCCCGAAATTTTCCTGCCCATGCTGGACAAGGTGTTGACCGAAGCGGATTTCCAAGCCTTTGCCGATTGGGACAAAATCCGCGCGGAAGAAAACGAGGAAGAATTGGCGCGGCAGTTGCGCGAGTTGCGCCGTTATGTGGTGTCGCAGATTATCGTGCGCGATATCAACCGCATCAGCGATTTAAACGAAGTAACCCGCACGATTACGCTGTTTGCCGATTTTGCTGTGAATACCGCATTGGATTTTTCATACGCCTATTATCAGGATATGTACGGCACGCCGATCGGGCGTTATACCAAATCGCCGCAGCATTTGAGCGTGGTGGCGATGGGCAAGGCGGGCGGCTATGAGTTGAACGTGTCTTCCGACATCGATTTGATTTTCGTCTATCCCGAGTCTGGCGATACCGACGGCAGGCGCGAGCGGGGCAATCAGGAGTTTTTCACCAAAGTCGGGCAGAAACTGATTGCGCTGTTGAACGACATCACCGCCGACGGACAGGTGTTCCGCGTCGATATGCGGCTGCGGCCGGACGGCGATTCGGGCGCGCTGGTATTGAGCGAAACCGCGCTGGAGCAATACCTGATTACGCAGGGGCGCGAATGGGAACGCTATGCGTGGTGCAAAGGCCGCGTGGTTACGCCGTATCCGAACGACATCAAATCGCTGGTGCGCCCCTTCGTGTTCCGCAAATATCTGGATTACAGCGCGTATGAGGCGATGCGCAACCTGCACCGCCAAATCCGCAGCGAAGTCAGCAAAAAAGGCATGGCGGACAACATCAAACTCGGCGCAGGCGGCATCCGCGAAGTCGAGTTTATCGCCCAGATTTTCCAGATGATACGCGGCGGACAAATGCGCGCGCTGCAACTGAAAGGCACACAGGAAACGCTGAAGAAACTTGCCGAGCTGGGCATCATGCCGTCTGAAAACGTCGAAACCCTGCTTGCCGCCTACCGCTTCCTGCGCGACGTCGAACACCGCCTGCAATACTGGGACGACCAGCAAACCCAAACCCTGCCCGCCTCGCCCGAACAGCAGCAACTGCTCGCCGAAAGCATGGGTTTCGACAGCTACACCGCCTTTTCAGACGACCTCAACGTTCATCGAAACAAAGTCAATCAGTTGTTCAATGAAATTTTGAGCGAACCCGAAGAGCAAACACAGGACAACAGCGAATGGCAATGGGCATGGCAGGAAAAGCCTGACGAAGAAGAGCGGCAAGGTCGTCTGAAAGAACACGGGTTCGATGCCGAAACCATCGCCGCAAGGCTCGACCAAATCCGCAACGGCCATAAATACCGCCACCTTTCCGCACACGCCCAGCCGCGTTTTGACGCCATTGTGCCGTTGTTGGTACAGGCGGCGGCCGAGCAACCCAACCCGACCGACACATTAATGCGGCTGTTTGACTTCCTCGAAAACATCAGCCGCCGCTCCGCCTATCTCGCCTTTCTCAACGAGCATCCGCAAACCCTGGCGCAACTGGCGCAGATTATGAGCCAAAGCTCATGGGTGGCGGCGTATCTGAGCAAATATCCGATTCTGCTGGACGAACTCATCAGCGCGCAGCTTTTGGATACCGCGTTCGACTGGCAAGCCCTCGCCGCCGCCCTTTCAGACGACCTCAAAGCCTGCGGCGGCGACACCGAAGCGCAAATGGACACACTGCGCCATTTCCAACACGCCCAAGTCTTCCGCCTCGCCGTTCAAGACCTTGCCGGATTGTGGACGGTTGAATCACTTTCCGACCAGCTCTCCGCCCTTGCCGATACCATACTCGCCGCCGCCCTGCCGTGCGCGTGGGCGGATATGCCCAAAAAACACCGCGACACGCCGCAATTCGCCATCATCGGCTACGGTAAACTGGGCGGTAAAGAGCTCAGCTATTCCTCCGACCTCGACCTCGTCTATCTCTACGACGACCCCCACCCCGACGCAGGCGACGTGTACAGCCGTCTTGCCCGCCGCCTGACCAACTGGCTTTCCGCCGCCACCGGCGCAGGCAGCCTCTACGAAACCGACCTGCGCCTGCGCCCCAACGGCGACGCCGGCTTTCTCGCCCACAGCATCGCCGCCTTCGAAAAATACCAGCGCGAAAACGCATGGACGTGGGAACACCAGTCCCTCACCCGCGCCCGCTTCATCTGCGGCACACCCGAAATTCAGACGGCCTTCGACCGCATCCGCACCGAAATCCTCACCGCCGAGCGCGACCAAACCGCCTTGGCAGGCGAAATCATCGAAATGCGCGAAAAAATGTTCCCCACCCATCCACCTGCCGACAGCAACGTCAAATACGCGCGCGGCGGCGTGGTCGACGTCGAATTTATCGTCCAATACCTCATCCTTGCCCATGCCCGCCAATATCCGCAACTCCTCGACAACTACGGCAACATCGCCCTCTTGAACATTGCCGCCGACTGCGGCCTCATCGACAAAACCCTCGCCGAACAAAGCCGCACCGCCTACCGCTTCTACCGCCAGCAGCAACACAACACCAAACTGCGCGATGCCAAAAAAACCGAAGTAACGGACGAATTGCTGACCCACTACGGCAATGTGCGAAAACTGTGGCGGGAAGTATTCGGGGCAGAAGTGAAGTTCGGATAAGTAGCCATTTATCCGATTAAGGCATACTTTCGGGCATAAAAAAACGTTGTTTGGTGAACCTAATAAAAAGGCCGTCTGAAACTTTTCAGACGGCCTTTTATGGTATTTATTCTTCTTCCTCTTCCTGTTCTGCCTCTGCAGGTTTTTCAAGGAAGTTGCCTGCCAACCACAGTAAAGCGCCACTACCCGTAATGCCTGCTTTAATCCATAGGGCGGTATCTTCGACCCATTCGTAAATCCAGGCCAAAACTTTTGGTACCGCGTTCATATAATTCAAACCGAATGCCAAATCGATCGCAAATCTTTTCCGCTGTTCTTGAAAGAATGCGAATTTCGGTTTAACTTCGGCATACCGTCTCAACGGTTTAAAATCCTGCGGGATTGGTGTCGAATTTAGAGCTAATCTACGTTAGCCCCAAATATTTTGGAGAATGGCTATTTGTCCAAAACTTTAGCATTGACTAACAAGCGCACCGCTGTACCTTCATAACGCTGGTTCAACCACGCCTGTAAGCGTTCGCGATCTTTGGCAGGCAAAGGCTCCTTAAATTCGAGCGAGACAACGACAATATTGTCATGTTCGCCTGTTTCCGATTTAGTATTTTCGCTGCTTTCAGGCTGCTCGGAAACAGGCTCTGTTTGCGCTTTCTCCCAAACCAAGCCGCGTCCGACAACGATTTTTTCCGCTTCCGGATATTGGGCTTTTAATTCCTTGAGTACCGCTGCATCGTCGATATCGGAGGCTTTGCCTGCCAGTATGGTATCGATATAGGCCTGCTGCTCTTTCAGTTCATTTTGCTGCTGAACCGGGTTGTTTCGGCTTGCCAGCAATTCTTCGATTTTAGCATCGTCCCCTCCCGCATAGACCACGTTGACCTTCGGCGCTTTCACACCTGACACTTCAAGGCTCTTCACCAATAAGGCAGAAATTTTCTCAGCATTGCCCGTTCCGTTGACAATCAGACCGACCATATTTTCTCTGTGGTTCAAAATCTTACGCAGCACGAAAAAACCTTCCTGTTGCTGTGCGGTGGCAATGGCGGAATTGGCTTTGGTGTTGAAGATCTCCTGACGCACCAGTCCTGATGCCATATAGCCGCTCGGAATCATCACAGCCAGTACGACGGCGGTAATAATGATACTTTGCAACCGGCGTTTGGATTCCGTTACCAACCCCCTGCGCGGCAGCTTGAGCAGCTTGGAAAACAACAAGGTCGAAAAAGCGATGAACACGCAGTTGATGGCAAACAGATAAAAAGCGCCGAAAAAAAATTGCCAGTTGCCATGAGCCAGTCCGTAGCCCGCGGTACACAGTGGCGGCATCAATGCGGTCGCAATCGCCACACCCGGTATGGCATTGCCTCCTTCTTTTCGGGTCTGCGCCACAATGCCCGCACTACCGCCGAAGAAGGCAATCAACACATCCCAAAGAGTCGGCTGAGTACGCGCCAAAAGCTCACTTTGCGCCTCTTTAAGCGGGGTTAACAGGAAATACAACGTAGCGGTAATCAAGCTGATGACGACAAATATAATAATATTGCGTGCCGCTTGGCGGATCAGCGTAGTATCGCCGACCGCCAAACCATAACCCATACCGACTATCGGCCCCATCAACGGCGAAATCAACATTGCGCCGATCACTACCGCCGTGCTGTTGACATTCAGACCGATACTCGCCACAGCAATGGCAAATATCAATACCCACATATTGGTTCCGGACACCCGAGTATTGGCACGAATGACGGAATCGATTTTGTCAGGATGAGCTTGGTCATGTGCAAGATTGAACACATCTTGCAACTTGGTCATGGCAACGTTGTCTGCTACTTCCTGTTTTTTACTATTTTCTTGTTCTAGTTCTTGCATGTTCTTACCTTTATGCCGAGGATAAATAACGTACTGCCCAAGCTTTTCATTATTATTCCTTATAAAATTAAATGTGTGCATCAAAGCCAATCAGCGGGGCAATGATGCTGAGTGAACGTGAATATATCAAAAGATGGCATTATAGTAGGTTTTATATTAAGGAAGATATTTCTTATAAAAGCAGATTGGCAGCTTGAAGCGGTTAACTGTCGGACGCGGAGGGAAAATTTTTGTTTACTTATTACTGATTTAGCTTGAGCATAATCTGCAAAAACTGTTCTCATTTTCCATCGATATTGTGATACAGCCAAACAAGTTCTAAAATATGCACTCATTTATGTATTAAAAACAAGGAGAAACTGATGTCTAAGGTTGCGGTACTCGGTGGCGGTCTGTCGGGCCGTCTGATGGCGTTCCAACTGGCAGAGCAGGGCATTTCGGTCGAGTTGTTTGAGAAAGGCGAACGCGACGGCGCGCAAGCCGCCGCTTATGTTGCCGCGGCCATGCTGGCGCCGTCTGCCGAAGCGGTGGAGGCAACGCCCGAATTCATCCGTTTGGGCAAACAAAGTATTGCGCTTTGGCGCGCGATTGTCGGCCGTCTGAATACGCCGGTGATGATGCAGGAAAACGGCAGCCTGATTGTTTGGCACACGCAGGACAAGCCGCTTTCTGCCGAGTTTGCCCGTCATTTGAAGCGCGGCGGCGTGGCGGAACATGAAACCATACGTTGGAACGCGGATGAAATCGCAGCAAACGAGCCGCAACTGGCCGGGCGGTTTTCAGACGGCCTGTATTTGCCGACGGAAGGGCAGTTGGACGGACGGCAGGTATTGAATGCGCTTGCCGATGCTTTGGAATCAATGAATGTGCCGTGCCATTGGTCGTGCGAACGCGAAGTCGAAGATTTGGCGGCGCAATACGATTGGGTCATCGACTGCCGCGGTTATGGTGCAAAAGCAGCGTGGAACAGGCCGTCTGAAAGCCAATTGCGCGGCATACGCGGCGAAGTGGCGCGCGTTTACGCGCCCGAAATCGAGTTGTCCCGCCCCGTGCGTCTGCTGCATCCGCGCTATCCTTTGTATATCGCACCGAAGGAAAACCATATTTTTGTGATTGGTGCGACCCAAATTGAAAGCGAAAGCCAAGCGCCGGCCAGCGTGCGTTCTGGTTTGGAACTTTTGTCCGCATTGTATGCCGTGCATCCGGCATTTGGCGAGGCGAACCTTTTGGAACTGGCCACCGGCCTGCGCCCGACTTTAAACCACCACAACCCCGAAATCCGTTTCAACCGCGAACGCCGCCTGATTGAAGTCAACGGCCTGTTCCGCCACGGCTTTATGATTTCCCCGGCTGTTACCGGCGCGGCCGTGCGTTTGGCCGGTGCGCTGTTTGCCGGAAGCGACATTCCCGAATACGACGAAACCAGCGGTTTGCCGTATATCCGTGCCGCAAATTGAAGCCGTTGCGGACGAAGTTGCTTGAAAATTGGGCAAATTGTTTGTGAAAGACAGCCACAGGCCGTCTGAAAATGATAAAATCGCCGTCAATTCAATTAACCTTGCATCTGAAACCGCATCATGCCGTTTCAGATGCCAAACCTATTTAACGATAAGCACATGACAACCCAAACCCTTTTAATCGAACTTCTCACTGAAGAACTCCCGCCAAAAGCCCTCAATAATCTGGGCAACCATTTTGCCGCTTCCGTTGCCGAAGGCTTGGAAAAAGCGCAACTGATTGACGGCGCAGCCGAATACACTGCCTATGCTTCTCCGCGCCGTTTGGCCGTTCAAGTCAAAAACGTGAAAGCCGTTCAAGCCGACCAAAAAATCGTGAAAAAAGGCCCGGCCGTGGCGAATGCCATGAAAGACGGTGCGCCGACTAAGGCTTTGGAAGGTTTTGCGCGCGGTGCGGGTGCGAAAATCGAAGACCTGACCATCGTCCACGACGGCAAGCAAGACGTGTACGCCTACGAATACGTACAAACCGGCAAACCGCTGGGCGAGCTTTTGGAAGACATCATCAATGCCGCTGTGAAAAAACTGCCGATTCCTAAAGTCATGCGTTGGGGCAGCAGCACATTTACCTTCGTGCGCCCTGTACACAGCCTGATTGTGCTGCATGGCGGCGACATAGTAAACGTCAGCGTTTTGGGTCTGCAAAGCGGCAATCAAACCTTGGGTCACCGTTTCCTCTCCAGCGGCGAAATCGCCATTGAAAATGCCGACAGCTACGCCGTACAAATGCGCGAGCAAGGCAAAGTGGAAGCATCGTTTGCCGAACGCAAAGCTGCCATTCAGACGGCCTTGAACGAGCAGGCAGGCCGTCTGAACGCGACCGTTGCCGCCGATGAAGCCTTGTTGGACGAAGTGACCGCATTGGTCGAATGGCCTGTGGTATTGGAAGCCGGTTTTGAAGAACACTTCCTCGCCGTGCCGCAAGAATGCCTGATTCTGACCATGCAGCAAAACCAAAAATACTTCCCGCTGCTCGATCAAAACGGCAAGCTGATGAACCGCTTCTTGCTGGTGTCCAACCTGCAAACCGAAGACCCGTCACACATCATTCAAGGCAACGAACGAGTCTTGCGCGCGCGCCTGTCTGATGCCGAGTTCTTCTACAAACAAGACCAAAAAGCGACTTTGGAAAGCCGCCTGCCGAAATTGTCCAGCGTGGTTTACCACAACAAAATCGGTTCGCAAGCCGAGCGCATCGAGCGTCTGCAAAGCATTGCCGCCCATATCGCCAAAGCGTTGGGCGCGGATGCCGCCGCAGCCGAGCGTGCCGCACGTTTGGCCAAAGCCGACTTGGTGACTGAAATGGTCGGCGAATTCCCCGAATTGCAAGGCACCATGGGCAAATACTACGCCCGTTTGGACGGCGAAACCGAAGAAATCGCCGAAGCCGTCGAGCAACACTACCAACCGCGTTTTGCCGGCGACAACCTGCCAGAGGGCAAAGTGGCAACCGCCGTTGCTTTGGCCGACAAACTGGAAACCTTGGTCGGCATTTGGGGCATCGGCCTGATTCCGACCGGCGACAAAGACCCATACGCCCTGCGCCGCTCCGCATTGGGTATTTTGCGTATGCTGATGCAGTACGGTTTGGACGTAAACGAACTGATTCAGACGGCCTTCGACAGCTTCCCGCAAGGTTTGCTCAACGAGAAAACTCCGTCTGAAACCGCCGACTTCATGCAGGCGCGTTTGGCCGTGTTGCTGCAAAACGATTATCCGCAAGACATCGTTGCCGCCGTACTCGCCAAACAGCCGCGCCGTTTGGATGATTTGACCGCCAAACTGCAAGCCGTTGCCGCGTTCAAACAGCTGCCTGAAGCCGCCGCGCTCGCCGCTGCCAACAAACGCGTACAAAACCTGCTGAAAAAAGCCGATGCCGAGTTGGGCGCGGTTAACGAAAGCCTGTTGCAACAAGACGAAGAAAAAGCCCTGTACGCCGCCGCGCAAGGTTTGCAGCCGAAAATCTCCGCCGCCGTTGCCGAAGGCAATTTCCAAACTGCCTTGTCCGAACTGGCTTCCGTCAAACCGCAAGTCGACGCCTTCTTCGACGGCGTGATGGTGATGGCCGAAGATGCTGCCGTGAAACAAAACCGTTTGAACCTGCTGAACCGTTTGGCAGAACAAATGAACGCAGTTGCCGACATTGCGCTCTTGAGCGAATAAGGCCGCGTTTCATTTGACCCGCTTTTCAGGCTGCCCGATGATTCAGGCAGCCTGAAGTTTTTCGGGCGTATCCCTTGCATGGCGTTCAAGGGTATAATTCAGCAGATTTGTCAGGCAGGCAAATCGCGCACATCAAACAATTTCCCACATTCAAGAGGCAGATTATGAATATTCCAGCCATCCGAACCGCACTCGATGCCGTGTTGATTCCCACCACAATACGCACTTTGGGCAGCGAAAAAGCCGTTTCGCTTCTGGAAGAGCATTCAGACGGCCTGCATATCGGCCTGAAATTCGCGTTCCCGGTTGCCCATATTGCCGCAGACATTGCCAACGCCGTTCAAGAAGCCGTCATTTCGCATACCGGCGAGACCCACATTCACTTGAGTATCGATACCGAAATCGGTACGCATAAAGTCCAACCCGGAGTAGCAACCATCAAAGGCGTGAAAAACATCATCGCCGTTGCATCGGGCAAAGGCGGCGTCGGCAAATCAACGACCACTGCCAACCTTGCCACCGCCATGGCCAGAATGGGCGCGCGCGTCGGCGTACTCGATGCCGACCTGTACGGCCCAAGCCAGCCTACCATGCTCGGCGTACAAGACCGCAAACCCGACCAACAAAACAAAAAACTCATTCCCGTTGAAGCCGAAAGCGGCATTCAAGTGATGTCCATCGGTTTCCTGGTCGATACCGACCAAGCCGTCGTTTGGCGCGGCCCGATGGTCAGCCAAGCCTTGCAACAGCTTATGTTCCAAAGCGAGTGGGACAATGTGGATTATCTCTTCATCGACCTGCCGCCCGGTACCGGCGATATCCAATTGACCCTGTCGCAAAAAATTCCCGTAACCGGCTCCGTTGTCGTGACCACGCCGCAAGACATCGCCCTGATTGATGCACGCAAAGCCGTGGATATGTTCAACAAAGTCAATATTCCGATTTTGGGCGTTTTGGAAAACATGTCTGTCCATATTTGCACCAACTGCGGCCATGCCGAAGCAATCTTCGGCGCAGAAGGCGGCAAAAACTTGGCAGAGCGTTTGAATGTACCGTTGCTCGGCCAACTTCCCTTGAGCCTGCCCGTGCGCGAAGCCATGGACAGCGGCACATCTTCTGCCTTGTTTGAAAACAACCAAACCATCGCCGACATTTACACCGAAGCCGCCTTCCAAATCGCTCTGGCCATTGCCGATAAAGGCAAAGACTTCAGCAGCCGCTTCCCGAAAATCGTTGTCGAATAAAAAAGTTTAAAAAAGGTGTTGACAGCTGTGCGCCCCATCTCTATAATGCACAGCTTATCGGGTCGTTAGCTCAGTCGGTAGAGCAGCGGACTTTTAATCCGTTGGTCGAGCGTTCGAATCGCTCACGACCCACCAAATATAAAAAACCTGCTTTGAAAAAAGCAGGTTTTTTTGCGTTTGGATTTTAGAATTTTGTTGAGCATATTTTGTTATTGAAACAATCCATAGCACATCAAACTTCAGGCCGTCTGAAAATATCTTTCAGACGGCCTGAAGTTTTATAGGAATGGTTTTGAGAAATAAGTTTTCTACTTAGGGCAGACAAACGTTTAGAACCTAACCTGCGTTTGCAACTGCCTACGATAAACCAATACGGCAGCGGTCAGCGTGGCAAAAGAGAATGCTGAAAGTAGAAGCAGATAACGGCTGATCCCGTCCAAGCCGCTGCGGTTGAGCAGCAGTTCTTGAAAAGCTTTCAAGCCCCATGCCATCGGGGAAATCCAAGTGAGTTGCTGCATGGTTTCGGGCATGACGTGTGCAGGCACCATAATGCCGCCGATTGCCGCCATCAGGATGATGCCGCCGCCACCGAGGACGACGGCGTGTTCGGTGGATTTGGCGCAGACGCTGACCAAAAGCGCGTAGCCGAGTGCGGCGGCGCTGACGGCGGCGGACAGCAGCGCGTAGGGAACAAGGCTGCCGTTGAGTATGAGGGCGGGCACGCCGATTTCGGGCAGCAGGTAGCGGCCGAGCAGCAGCATTCCGGCAAATTGGAGCTGGTTAATCAGGAAATAAGGGACGAGTTTGGCGGCAATCAGACCGGACGCGGAGGCGCGGGCGAGACGCAGACGGGTAATGGTGTTGGTCTGGCGTTCCAGCGCCATGACGTTCGACAGCGGTATCATAATGAAAAACATGCCGAAAATCAGCCACGCGGGTACGCTGTGCTGTACGGCGTTGGGTTTTTCCACCGTGCCGCTGCCTGCACTCAGGTAGTGTTCTTCCAGCATTTTTTTATCTAAAAAGGTTTGCACGGCGGCGAATTGTTCGTCGTTTTTTTCATCGACTTTTTTCTGGATGTCTTTGCGGATAGAGCGGGGCAGTTTTTTATTGTTGATTTTGATGCCTTCGTTGTTGTCGAAATAAGCGTCCAGCCGTGTTTGGGTGTAGTGCTGCTGCAAAACGCCTTTAACCGCCGCCAGCCACGAAGGCTCGGTATCGGGCGGTACATAGATTTGCAAGGCTTTGTTGTCGGCGATTTTGCCGGAAGCGGGGTTCGGGTTGTGCAGCACCAGTTGGAAACGCTTGTCATGCAGGCCGTTTTGCGCGTCGGTCAGTTTTTCAGACGACATCAGCGTGACATGAATCTGCTCTTTTTCCAGCGCGGCGGCCAGTGCGGTATTGACGCTGTCGTCTGCCGTGCCGACCAGCGCAATGCGGCTGTCGGTGTGCGGGTCTTGGTCGCGGCTCAGCGCCAACGACATAATCAGCATGAAGGCGATGGGCATCACAAACAACACGGCCAAACCGTGCAGGTCGCGGCAGAGCAGTTTGAGTTCTTTGAGGAGGGAGGAAGTCGTCATTGTGGATTTTGCTTATCTGTTGCTGGCTCGTCTTTGCGCAGGAAATCAAGGTAAAACGTTTCCAGCGAACCGTGTCCCTGCTGGAAGTAGCGGATTTGCGCGCCGCTTTGTTGCAGGGCGGCGTAAACGGAGGCGGCATCGTGTGCCGTTTCCATCATGCCGCGGCTGTCTACTTGCTTTGCACCCAAAGCGGCCAGTGTTTGAGGCGGCAGCGGCGGTTCGACGGTAAAACGCACGACACCGGTTTGCGTGCTTAGAAGCTCGTCCAAACCGCCGTGGTACACCAGTTTGCCGTGTTGCAGCAGCGCGATTTTGCCGCAAAGCTGCTCGATTTCCGACAGATAGTGCGAGGTGTAAACCACCGTTACCCCCTGCCGCGTCAAATCCGCCACGCTGTCGAGGATAAAGCGGCGCGACTGCGGGTCGATGCCGACCGTGATTTCGTCGAGGAACACCAGTTGCGGCGTGTTAATCAGGCCGATGGCAAAATTCAGACGACGTTTAAGCCCGCCCGAAAGATGCTTCGCCGCCTTGTTTTTGTGGGCGGTCAGGTCGGTCTGTTCCAACAGCGCGTTCAGACGGCCTTTGTCGCGCACTTTGTAAAGCGAGGCGAAAAACAGCAGGTTGTCCCACACAGAAAGCTGCGGATAAAACGCAAAATCTTGCGGCACCAAACCGATTTTCTGCCGTTCGTTGCGGCTTAACAGGCGCAAAGGTTTGCCGTCAAACAAAATTTCGCCCTGCCGTACTTCCTGCAAGCCGGCCAAAAGCGACATCAGCGTCGTTTTCCCCGCGCCGTTGTGACCGAGCAGCCCCAAACATTCGCCGTCGGCAATATCGAACGACACATTGTCCAGCGCGGCGGTTTCGGCTTTGGGATAACGGTGGGAGAGGGATTGGATTTGAATCATGGTTTCAGACGGCCTTTCGAGCGATATTTAAATCGCAGCATTCCATAAATAGCGGCGCTGGAATTTGCCGTCCTTAAATATAAAGCAAACGCTGAAAGGATTGCCGTCCGAACCTTGTCTGCCGAACAGGTAAAGCGTCTTATCATTGCCGCGGTAATAGGCTTCCCAGCCTTGATATACATTGCTGCCGCGTGCGGTAGCGGCAAAATCGGGCGAGAACAGTCCTTGCAGTTCGGCAGCGGGAACCGCTTGACCGTTTAGCGTGATGCGTTCAAGCGCAAACACGCTTTTGGAAATCATAGAGTCCATGCCATAGAACGGCTTGCCTTGATAGAGCCGCGCGGTGTATTTGTCTTTGCTGATACCCGAGAAATCACTGCGTTTTGGGTGGATGCGGCGGGCTACGATGTGTACCTTTTGACCGTTGCCGGACAAAGTCAGCGTATCGTCATGACCGGATTGTTCGCGCAGGCGGACGAAGTTTTTGTCGGAGGCGGGAAATATCAGACGGCTGTAATGGATGAAACCGTAGTCTTCTGCGGCAGGTTGTTGCAGCTGGGCAGTACAGAAACTCAGGCTGCCTTCACCGCCGTCACCCAAACATTCCAACGGCGTACCGTTGGGAATTTTTGCCACGACTTTGGCATTCAAATCGGGGCTTTCGCGTAAGTTGGTATGTCCGTCGGCATCATGAACCAAGGCAAAGCCGTTCGGCGGCGCGGCAGGGGTTAAGGCGGAACACAATAATAAGAGTGTGGCTAAGTAACGCATTTTTATCTTTTCTTTTAGTTTTCAGACGACCTGATTTCAAAACTGTACGCGGCGGATTGAGTTATGCCGCATGATTCCCCATTATTTCAACAATTCCCGCCACAACGTTTCTTCATCGTCCGCAATCTTGCGCAAAAATGCGGCGATTTCGCGGCAGCCGTTTTCAGACGGCTTTTTGCACTGCTTCACGCACATGGCTGCGAATTGACGCCATTGGTCGCCGATGGCGGTCATTTGTTCCGAGGCCGTCTGAAACGCGGGGTTGTCGCAGATACGGGCAGCCTGCTCGAGGAAATAGGCGTAGATATAGCGGAAACCCGCGCCGCCGGTGCCGATTTCTTCCTGCATCCGCACGAGATGGCCGAGAAACAGCTTTTGGTATTTTTCATTTCGTTTGGCGGGCAGGGCTTCGATGTTTTTTGCCAACGTGCGGATGCCTTTTACGCCGACGAAAAAAACGGGCGGGAGCATTTGTTTGGCGTTTTTGCGTATGGCTTTGCGGATGATGGCGGGTAAGTCGGCCTTAACTTTTTCAGACGACCTGTCGTTTTCCAGCGTGTACATCATGCCTTTGGCGGCCAATACGCCTTTGGCGAAACGCGCCCGCTGCAAATCTTCGGCGGCGCAGCGCTGCACCGTTTCAAACACGGGGTCGCTGATAAGGTAGTCGTCGCCGTCTTTGCCGTACACCAAGAGATTGTGTGCGTTGAAATGGAAACGCATTTGCGGCGGGAAATACGGCAGCCAGAATACGGAAGTCTGCAAACCCGCCAGTTTGCCCGATGAAAGCGCGGCATCCAGCGCGTCTTGTCCTTTTTTGGCATTGGAAAATTTGCGGGCGGACAATTTCAGCCCCAATGCCTTGCAGGTGTTTTTGATGATGCCGCGCGGTGCGATGCGGTAGGAAACCAGCGGCATGCCGCCCAGCTTGACGACGGGCAGCCAGACAAAGGTCAGCGCATGGGCGATGCCGAAAATCATGGCTTCGTCCAAGTCGTGGCCGTGGTATTTGAGCAGCGTGGACATTACGCCGCTTTCGCAGTGGGCGGTATGCTGGTGTGGGAATTCGGTCATGGGGGTATCAATCAGATATCTGTTTAGAAGTATTTTTATAATTAGGCGGCTGCGTTTCAAGCACAGGTAAGGTCGTCTGAAAAAACAAATCAGGGCAGGCTGCCGCCGTTAGCAAAGGTCGGTTCGCCTTAATCCGCGTCCGTCCGCTTCAATTCGTCTATGCTGATTTGCAGCGCGTCGGCGTATTTTTGCAGGGTTTTGTCGGGCAGTTTGGCGAAGATTTCGGGACGCAGGTGGCGGCGGAGCTGCCATTTCCATACGCCCGCGGCCATTGCCAAACCGGCTTCGTCGTGGCGGAAGCGGAACATATGGTAATACAGCGGCGAATATTCGCCACGTGCCACTGCTTCGCGGGCGGCGCGGGTTTGTTCGTCGAGTTCGGCGACCGCCATTTCGGTGGCGTAGGCTTCGTCCTGCCAGCCGCTGCTGGTACCGGCTTCGTAACGCCCGTCGCGCGTGCCGTAAATGACTTTCAGATGTCCGTGGTAGCTTTCGCTGTCATCTTGCGGGATGTCTTTGATTTCCATAGTTTCAGACGACCTTTTTTCAGTTTGCTATACCGCTTCCAAAAGCATAAAGCAAGTTGAGAAACGCCCGCTTTCGGGAACGTAGCACAAAACTTTTTGACCGCGCTCCAGTGGGAAAGTGCGCATAAATTCTTCAAGGATGATGTAAATCGATGCCGAGCCGGTGTTGCCTTTGGTGTAGAGGTTGGTAAACCATTTTTCCTGCGGGATTTCAAAGCCGATGTTTTTCAGGCCGTCTGAAAGGCGGTCGCGGAAAAAGCCGGAAGAGTAGTGGGGCAGGAACCAATCGATTTCTTCGGCGCGGATGCCGTGTTTGGCGGCGATTTGCGCGAGCGGTTTTTCCACCGTGTAGCGGACGATGTTTTCGTTCAATAGTTTTACGTCCTGCTTGACCGCCATCAGGCTGTGGCGGCGGCTGTATTCGGGATCGGCGTGTTTCCATCCTTCGAACACGCCGTCGCGGAATACTGCT
>ERZ1699236.77-NODE-77-length-36125-cov-3.860659_pt1 | contig 36125 bp, 70 predicted proteins | sample MGYA00581538_ERZ1699236 | MGnify/ENA primary metagenome ERZ1699236 (study PRJEB42319, sample SAMD00040336) | human oral metagenome | material: saliva | host: Homo sapiens | study: EMG produced TPA metagenomics assembly of PRJDB4115 data set (Metgenomic analysis of... | reverse complement strand
TCTTCTCAGCCCGCAAAGAAGCCTCGCTGGTCTATTTGACCAGTGAGGTAGAAATCTTCTTTAATCAGGACATCTCATTTGAGATATTCTGATTAAAAAAGGGCACGTGTAAACGTGCCTATGGATGATTATTTAGCTGATTCAGCTTTCTTTGATTCACGTAATTCAACGGCATCTTTTGATTCCAAAAGTTGCAAGTTGTTGACAATGACGTTGCTGTCGTTGTAGAAGTCTTGACCGTCTTTTGTCTTAGACACTGGACGGTTTGACAATTCACCAGTAATACCGATGTACATACCTTTTTTAAGCAATTCAGCCATTGTTTGAGCGTATGATTTACCGTCTCGAACGTTAGAGAAGATGACGAAATCGAAGAAGTCAACACCGAATTCTCCAGTTTCTTTATCTTTGTAAGATTTTTGAACGGCAATTGTACCGTTCAAGATAGCGCGTTCGCCTGTAACATTGAGACGAATATCTTGAGAAACGCGACCAGCTAGTGAGATTTGATTTTGAAATGACATAATGTGAGTCTCCTTTATTGAGTGTGATACTATGGAATCTTTTTTTTCCATAAAATGAAACATGGGTTCGGGGAGAAGCGTTAGTCTTCTCAGCCCGCAAAGAAGCCTCGCTGGTCTATTTGACCAGTGAGGTAGAAATCTTCTTTAATCAGGACATCTCATTTGAGATATTCTGATTAAAAAAGGGCACGTGTAAACGTGCCTATGGATGTTAGACCATTTCATGATAGTTGAAGTCGTCCATTTGGCGATATTCAGGGATTGTTTTGACAGATTCAGCACCGTCATAAGTGGTGATGATCCATGGTTCAGTTGTATCAATATCGACAATCGTGAGATGTGTGATAATAGGTTGTCCGTTTAAGTCTGATGGGAAATAATATAAATTTTCATAATTGGTTATTAAACCTTTTTCCCAATTTTTGTTAATGGTTTCTTTTGCGAATTGTTCTTTTGGAACAGTTAGTTGTTTTTTTGGGATAGTTACAGCGTGTTCTTTTAGATAGTTAGCTAAATCGATTCGCCATTGTGTGCCGAAAGCTTCTGAGTTAAATCCTTTTGGTGTGTGAAATTTCCCAAAGTTTTCGTTGATAGCAATACTAATCGTCATAATAAGTTCTCCTTTATTGATTAAAAACTAGGTTTTTCCATAAGACAGAACATGGGTTCGGGCACGCGCGTGAGCGTCGTGATCCCGCAAAAAGCCCTTACTGGTCTGTTTGACCAGTAAGCTGACACCTTCCTTTAATCAGAACAACTATTTCGTATCTTCATGTGATGGCATAAAGATGGTGTCACTGAGCGATTTGCTAAAGATTTGATGGGTTTCGGTGTCTTCGATGGCAAGTGTCCAGACGGTTCTGAGTACCGCACCGTCGCTATGGTCACGAATATCACCTTCAGTCAAGTAGCTATAGTCTGATGAAATATAGCCATTCCAACCGTGGATGAATTGTTCGTTTTGGTTGACCGATTCCACTTGGAAAGGTTGGTCGTAACTCTCAGTGGTTGTGATGTCATAACCGCCGTTAGGCGCGTGTGACAAGTCAAGGTTGATGCTATCCTGGCGTAAGCCGTTATAACGGGAATACTTAGACGATACGGTAACGTCAGAATAAAGATTGGTCACACGGATTTTGAAGCGCGTATCAGCGTCAGCTTGGAGCTTGAGGGTTTCGTCAATGACAGATGGTGTCGTAAAGACGTAGTTATTAAGGTTGCGTTTGTCAACTTGATAACTGCTTGTGAGTGTTAGCGTTTGTCCTTGCACGGTTACGGTGTGGTTTCTATCAATCCCTTTTTTAGGGGATTCTTTAACGGTTTTTTCTGTTGAATTGATGTTGGTAGCATGTGTGGTTTTAGACGCTTCTTCCTCGCAGCCTGTTAAGACAAAGAGAGCGAGAATGAGAGTGAGGATGGGAAAAAGTTTCTTCATTAATTAGTCTCCTTAAATTGTGTTAGAATTAGTTCCAATAACTGTTGTATTGGTTTTCGAAGCGACGTTGGCTGGCTTTTTCGTTGGCTTTGGCTAAGAAAAGACCAAGGAAGGTTGACACGTCAGCCAGTGTTTGCCCATTGAAAGAAACAGGAAGCTGTTGTTCAATATGGCTAATAGCTTGTTCTTGTTTGTCAGACATAGCACTTGCTGGCTTGATACCACGTGGTTTGTAGGTGTAAGCGGTTAAGTCTTCTTGATTGACGTGTGTGATAGCTTTGTTATTGAGATCCATAATTGTCCAAACGGTTCCGATAACAGTTTCTTGACAAGCAATAAGGATGACAAAGCGTCCCTTATAAAAAGCAAAATTTCCTAAGTTCATGATTTCTCCTTTATGTTAATGAGTGTGATATATGGGTTTTCTGGGGATGCGTAAAGCACGTAAGGTGCGGTAACGCAATCAAAGGAATAGTTTTCTTTATTGGCATTAATAGCGTCAAGAAGTTCTTGTCCGTTTTCAACAATGACGTCATAGACAGAACTATCACCGAAGATAATCGTGTAGGTTCCTTGCGAGTCAGGGGCAAAATAGACGCAATTTTGGTCATTGAGGATTGCTGCGTCAAGTATTTCTTTAATTTCGTTAGTCATAAGTGTTCTCCTTTAATGTTGTGATCATGTCGACAGTGGGGTTCGAACCCACGCGCGCCTACGCGTCTGTGAATTTAGTACGATAGTCAGTAACTGTCACTGCGAGGTAAGACCGACGACGTCTTACAATCTACCGTTGTAGGTGCTCTACCACTGAGCTATGTCGACAAAAGAAAAAACCGCTTATTCGGCAATAACCTGAGCGGTAAAATCACGAAAGTTGTGATTTTCATAGCAGCTGATGGCTTGATTAAGGTCAGTCAAGCTGTGGTCACCTAAGTCGTCACAAATAATGTCAAGGACTTGTTCAGAACTACGGTGATAGAGGGAGTGTCTAAAGGTTTTAAAAGTCTTGACAACGGTGTACTTTGTCATTGGTGGTTTCCTTTCGTTAGAAATCGCCATGAGGCGTAGGTCAGAAGTCCTGCCACGAGAACGCTAACCATAAGGTAGCGAACAAGGGGCACGAGACTTCCGATGATAATGCCTAAGGCAAGAGGGATGCGACCGTTTTTAATGTTAGCCATGAGGCTATCGATAAAGTCATAAAGCATACGTATTAGCCTTTCTTACAAGAAAACAATGTCGTGATAAGGGAGCTTGACATTATCTGATACAATGATGATGGTTTGGTCGTTACGAAGACCATCAAGTGCTAATTGTTCAAAGGCAGCCTTATAATGTGGAAAAATAAGGGTCTTGTAGTTATTGCTGATGCAAATAAAATCATCGGCGTTGTGGCATTTGAGGGTTGCAACTCCTTTACCATAATCAGGCATAGGGTCTGTGCTAATAGCAAGGATATGGCCACGGTGCTCACAAAATTGTGTGAGGATATCTGTGGCGGTTGCGGTTGGAAGGACGATACAGTGGTGTCCACCTTCAATTTCAGCGGTAAGTTTAGCCACTTGCATAGCGACAATGCCGTCATGGCAGTTAGCGATGTGGGTGAGATAAATATCCTCATTTTTATCAGTTTTAGTGAAACAATAGTCTTTATAGCGACCGTTAGGACAACTGTTGATGATATCAAGGAGTGGTCTAATGGTTGATAAGGTAAAGGTGTCGTAAAGTTTGGCTCCGAGATAGATATTTCCACTGACGATGCGGATGTCTTGGTGCAAACGGTCAGCTTTTTCAAAAAGTTCTTCTAAGTAGGTCATTTGTTGGGATCTCCGATCGTGAAAGTAGTGTGTTTGAAAATGAAAATAACAGCCATGTACCAACCGAATTCTCAGGGCTCTTCTCTAAGAACATAGTTGGCGAGTGGCTGAATTTTTCCATTCGTGAAAAAATGATAAAGAATTTTGGCAAGGATGAGTCCGAGACCTGAAAAGAAAGTGATGGCACTCATGATTAGGGCTATAAGAAGTAGCCCTTGCCAAAATGGGATTTGTTTCTTGTTCATCTTATCCTTTCTTTGTGAGAATATAACAACCGTCAGTACATTCGACAGTGAAGCCTTCAGCGTGACCCTTGATAGCAGCAATGAGTTTGATCATGTGGGTATCAGACAATGTGCCATAGAAGTTTGTGAGGATGTCATTAAAGAGGGTAATGACTCCTGATGTTGGGTCAATTTCGATGTTAGCGTTAATTTCAGTAGCTTTGTTGAGTAGATTTTGAGTATAAGTGTTCATAGTTGATTCTCCTTATTTAGCGATTTTTGAAAAAATAACACAACCAGCGACAAAGCCGATAGTGAGGACGAGACCAGATTGAATAAGGTCTTGGTAGTGACTGCTAGCGCCAATCATGGCGTTAACGAGAAGGCAAGTGCCGATAGTAAGGCTTGTGCCGATGAAGAAGCAAACAGCAAAGATAAATGATGTGATGAGTGTGAGTGAAATGAGTTTCATAAGTAATTTCTCCTTTGATTAAACGATTGGTTTTTCCATAACCGAAACCATGGGTTCGGGCACGCGCGTGAGCGTCGTGAGCCCGCAAAAAACCTTTGACGGTCTGTGAGACGGTCAAAGGGACATCATTTCTTTAATGAGACTATTTGATGATAAATAATCTCATCAAAGAAAGGTAGGGGGTTGCCTACCAAATTATTTTTGTTCTTTTCTAAGAGCTTTGATGACACTTGCAAGCACTTGTTCAGGCTCGTCCATTTCCCAATTGCATTTATCTGATGCAATGGTATAGTAATTGTTACCTTCGGGGTGGTCTAAGTCAGTGACTGTGACGTTTGTAAGGTCTTTACTGATATTAATATAGTGTTCCTTGTCTGAAAGACGTGGGTCTGTGTTATAGCGTGGGACAAGATATTGTTTTCCTTGAGAAAGGACAATGAGACGTTCAGGTTCTTCGTGGCGATGGTGATGAAGGATTTCTTTAGACCATGTGGTTGAACGTTGCCCGATTTCGCAAAGCAATTCGTCTTCTTCAGCCATAGATGAAAGGGGACAGACGTGAAGAAATTTGCCGATGGCGTCTTCAAAAAAGTCTTCCTTATCTTCCGTCACAAGGTAAAAAGCGGTTGTCTTTGGACGATAGAAGCCACGAGCAGGGTGAGTGTTGCGTGTATTGAGAATACGACTGTACATAGCTATGCCTCCTTTTGTTTGTTGATATAATTGAACTTAAGTTGTTTGAAGTGATTGTAGATGGCTGTGCCAAGGGCTTGACGAGGATAGGTGATATAGATGTTATTATTTTCGTCAATTTTACGACCATGCTTGTCATAGCGTTTGATATCGACCTGTGTTTCATCATAGGTGAATTCGTGGTCAGGGTGTTGGTTTTGTAGGGCAACAAGAGTAGCGTCCATGTCATCTAAAGAGTAATTGTAAAAAGCGTGATGTGTAGGGTATGGGAAAGGATAGTAGTCGTCTTTAAGGTCTTCGTCTTGAATATAACGAACGGTTTCAAATGAGATGGTTGGGTGTCTGAGACATTTACCGTTAGCCCAAAGACAATCACGGTCACGGTGATGAGCATTTTGTTTAATGTGGTAGTATTTACCAACTTTAAAACGGCGTGATGGCGTTAACCAAAGGTCTTCAATGGTTTTTTTAGGACGACCAAAAGTCAAGTGTGTGTTCATGATATTTCTCCTTTAATTGTGTTAGAATGGAAGACCTGAATTATCTTCGATGATGTCGATGATTTTTGTGTTTGTAACAAGCTGACGATATGGGGCTGTGCCATAAGGACTGCTTGACGTACGGATTTGGTGGATGTTAGTGTCAAGTGCGTTACAGCTATAGCGAATAGTTTCACCTCGTTTACTCATGTGACAGTGAATGAGGCGAGGGCTACGAGGAAGAAAGCGACTGTTTGGGTCACATTCAGCCATAAGGTCATCAATGTCTTTAAGGGAAGAGGCAAAGCGGTAGGTGTAGTATGAGCTGTGTTTTTTTCTGGCGGTGTCATAAATATCAAATTGCACGTCAATATCAATATGGTCCGTTGGCACGGGAACCATGACCATACGTTGACGGATATGCCATGGGTCACGCTGACGACCAGATTGATAGTGACGGTTACGTCCTGGATGCAAGTTATATTGTTCAAAACGAGCCATTCGGTAGTAGATACCGCCTCGGGGATTACGTCTAGTCATAGTGTTTCTCCTTTGATTGTGTTAGAACGGAAGTCCTGATGGTGTTTTTTTGTGTGTTCTATTGATAGTTGCGAATTTAAAGCGTCTAAATTGACTGTAACGACTGCTACCAAATTTTTGGCAAGGGTAGAGAATTTGTTTAGAACGAAAACGGCTAAGACATTTATGGTTGCGTCCATAAAACGTGATGTGTGCTTGTGTTGGGTCGTAGTCAAAGTGGTAACTTGGGTTACGTTTGCTGTATGTCTCAACAAGTGTGTCCATTTGGGCAAGGGATGCATTTGGAATGCATTTGATAGTTTTGTTACGGTCTTGACCGCCATAGGTTGTGTCATGTGGATGTGTAATATCTAAGACAAATTCCGTTTGACAAGCTGTAATGACTTGAGGAATATGTTTATAGGTAACGATTGACTTTTCGATGGTATTGCGCCAACGTTTGCGTATTTTGTAATAGTAGTAAACGCCTACTTTACGACGATTGATAGGCAAATCTTTATAATGAATGGGCTTGCGACATTTTTCATAGTAAAAGTTTTTTATCATTTGTTTCTCCTTTTGATTCTGTTAGAATGGTTCTTCATTGACGTCTTTCATAATAGTCATAGAACGACGATAATTAGCTGTTCCGAATGGTGCATTGGCTGTTATGATAATGCGTCCACGATAGTCTGCGCCACCGAGATGACGTAAGGTGTTACCGAACCAATTACTTCCGACAATGAGTCTGTTTTTATAGTCATAGTGACGGTGAATGAGTTTTTGGTCAGTGATTTGAAAGTCTTTATTGAGACGGTTGTGTTCGGCAATATAGGTATCAATGGCAGTAAGAGACATTGGTTCTGCGATGAACTTATGTTTCATAGTTTGGTCAGGTAGCGTGTCTTGAACAGATAGTTCAGCATAGCATTTGACATGTTTGGTTGGGTTAGAAATTTGAATAGGACGTTCATGTCGGTTCTGTTGGTCCCAATCATAGTGATAGGGTCCTGATTTGTAGCGACAGTTATGACCTGGATGAAGGTTGGTTTGTTTGACGTGCTCTACATAGTTGTAGCGGTCATCTGCGTTTTTAAATAGTGCTTTACGAATCATAATTAGTTCCTCCTTTTAGCAATAACGTTTAGGGTGCTTGGTTTCTGCTTGACGACGTTTTTCTTCTTTGGATTTGGTGCGTGAGGCGCCGAGACGGCACATTTTAAGGTGCTCTTGAAGTTCATCAGGCGTCATTTTAGCTTGATAATGTTGCTTGGGTTGAAATGTTCCTTTGTAAGTTTTCATAAAATGTTCTCCTTTTCATGTGCGCCTAAAAGGCGTTTTTCCATAAGTCAAACCATGGGTACGGGGAAGCGCGTGAGCGTCTTCATCCCGCAAAAGAGCCGACAATCCGTTAGGGTTGTCGGAAAAATAAAGACAAATTTTGTCTTTATTAAACACCTGCTTCAACAACATGGTTAAAGCCCATGTTGAGGTCAGTGACTTTTTGAATTTCGTCCCATTTGTTAGCAAAGGTATCCTTATATTCAGGCGATGGCTCTGCGGTTTTAGCATAGTTAATGGCCCCTTTGAGTTCATCATCAAAAAGTTTATGAGGTTTTGGTTCATCAAAAAATGCTTTACCGTTATGATAACTTTGTAAGCAGAACCCTTTTTTGACGTCATAAGATAATTCATGGCGAGCAAAGGGCCCAAAGTTATAAGAAATTGTATGTTTAGGGTTAAGAGCAAGATAGCATTTAAGGGTTTTCATGTCCTCTGCCTCTTGTTCGATAGCAAATAAGATGTCACGTGTTATCATAGGTAAATAAGTCCTTGTAATTGTAGTTAATCACTTTCTTTTTGTAGTATAAACAAATTCGATAGTTGACCAGGTTGTAGTCACGGTTGATTGTTCAAAGGTTGTTGCCAGTTTTTCAATGAGCAGCATGACCGCTTCTTTGTAATCAGCTGGTTTAACAAATTGCGTGTTATTGACACCTTTAATAATATAGACATCTTCACCGTCATCAGGACAACCCCAATCGACATTATAGACAACTTTAGCAGGGGTGATAACGGCACTTACATAGACGCCAGTTCGTTTATAAATATCTGTTGCAATAGCTTGATAATCTGCTTCAAAATTAGTGACGCATTCGTTATTGTGACCGTAGCCTTTGTTGATGCCAAGTGTAATTTCAAAAGCATCAACGATTTGTTTGAGGTGGTTGTACATAGAGGGATTCCTTTCTTAAAAATGAAAATCAGGATCGGTAACGTCTTTATAAGTTGTTACATTTAAGAAAATGTCACCTTCCATCATGGATTCACCGTCAGAACGACGATAGTAAGAGATATCGGGATTAATGCTTTCAATAATGGCATTTGGATAGTTTTGATGATTTTTTTGAAGCCAATCATGAACAACTAGTTGCCAATCTTTTTGGAATTGTTCAGGAATAGGAATAGTAATCGTATCTTCGTGTTTAAATTTCATAATTATCTCCTTGGAATTTATGGCAATAAACGAGTTGACGATTGAGATCAACCGTACCGTCAGCATTTTCAGTGATAGTGACTTGGTCAATCCATAGTTTATCAGGGAAATAGTTGGTCACTTTCCCCATACGGTTGTAGGCTTTTTCGGCATTAGTGTGGCGTTCATGGCAGTGCTTTTTGCCCTTATGTTGACTCCAAATTTCATAAAAGATGGTTTTATTGTCGTGTGATTGTGGCAATTGTTTGACGATTGCTTCAGCGGTTTCACGCTGACGACGTTGTTGATAGCGAACGGCTTCTGTTTTGTCTGTGAAGCTTACGCCATCGACAACATAAACAGTATCTACAGAAATATCGTTAGGCATAGTGGGCGTTGTGATAGCTTCTTCAGGGATTTCTAAAGATAGTTTTTCATTAGCTAAAACAGCTTCATCAAAGTTTTCAAATGGCATAATGATCTCCTTTTTTTATGGTATAATGTTTAAATAGAACGGTTTTTAAGTAAATCGATAAAGTGGTTTACGTCGTTGATAATATAAGTGTCATTAATGACCCATGCAATATAAACATAAGTGTAGCGGTGACTATTTGACGAGTAGTCTTTCACAATACGGTTATAGCCTTTAAGGTTAATTGGCCCTTTCTTGAAACGGTCACGAATCAACTTGAGGTCTTTTTTAGAAATACCATCGTAAAAGAAATCTGTCATCCGTAGTGTTCTATCGACTTTTAGTGTAAAGCCTTTAAGTTGGTTAGCGATTTGTCCAGGCTCGACGAGGCGTATGTAGCGACCGTACATTTTATTAAAACCTTCTCTCCAATAATAGCCATTTTCGTTTGTGATCATATCTGGCATGCGAGTGTAGTTATTAAAGCGTTTTTGAGTCAATCGTCCACCGTTGTGATGCCGTGGGCGTGTGTTTGCTTGATAAGCGGTTTGAATGGTTTTAAGATTATTACTCATAATTAGTTATCCTTTCTAATCGCAAGACAAGCGACCTTTTTCATCATACGAAGCATGGGTTCGGGGAGGAACATACGTTTCTCAACCCGCAAAAAGCAAGCTAAGCGTCAGCTTGGCTTGAGAAAAAGCAAACAAAAAAAGCCAACGGCTTTTTTTGTGCTTATAGAAACACCTAACAATAGTCAGCGTAATCGCCAAACCCACAATAACTAGTCTGTTCATAGGCGGTTTCTAAGTCGTAGTAGCCACCTCTACGAAGGGCTTGTCGTTCTTTAGCAATATACTTATCGTGGCTTTTTGTAATGAATTTTTGACAAGAGTCATGACTTTTGAAACCGTAACCTAGAGCGTCAGCAACAATGACAAAGCGTCTGGTGACATCGTCAAAGTCAATCGCGACATAGCGGTCATTGTAATTTAAAATATTAAGTCCATGTGATGAGAAGGTGAGTTCAGATGGTTGTGGGAGTTGATTTAACAAGGGCCCTTGACTGCGAAATGGGTGTTTGTCTTCGTCTTCAGATGTAGAACTATAAGGGAAGATACGGTTTTCATAGATACGCTCAAGTGCGTGTTTACGGGTACCTTTCCAGATGAAAAAGACATCCATAAGTGTATAATTATCGATGAGAATGGCGTCGTAGCCATTCATGTGTCCTGGTTTGTGGGTGACATGTGTGTCATCAATAGCAACAAGATAAGTTAACTCGTTGTCATCAAGAGCTACAAAGGCTTTGTCAAGCTGGTCATAAAAAGCGTAAAGAGGTTCTTCAGGATTCGATAAGATGCCGCTTTTACAAAGCCCGTCAAATTGATTGCTCATGTCTTCTTTAACCGCATCGGGATTTGTTAGTCTTTCATATTCGTTGTCGGTGATAAATCGAAAGAGCATAGTGTCACGTCCTTTTTTAAAGTGTCTGGTAGAGTTTTTTCAGTTGGCGTTGGGCATCTTCTAATCGAAGCGCCGTTGCCAGTTTCATGTGCGTGTCTTGCATGAGACTTGAGGTCGCAAGTTCACTGATGGTCTTACTGATGTTTAGAATTTCATGGTAGATCGCTTTCTTCCCAGAAGTTGAAAGTAAAGGTACTAATTCGTGTTCCAAGTGGCGTTCAATTGTGATGAGACGGTTGGCGTGATAGATATCTCCATCGATAAGTTTGCGGCAGAGGGCTTTAATAGATTTGTGTGTCGGCATTGGCGTGTTTCCTTTCTTTAGATTGAAATGTCAAGAGTACTTGTTATATAGTCCTCAGTGGCGTAATAATATTGTTTAAAAGACAGTTTACCATCTTTTTGACCTTGATAGATATAAGTTTGATGCCAATCATAATGTTGGAAATCAATAAGAGATTTTTCAGGAATGAGGTTGTCTATGAAATGTGTGAACTGTTTATGAAGCGTTTGATCAATTAGAAACCATTGATATTCAGCTCCTTGTTTAGGGTCTCTAAAATGATTTCTGACAAGTTGATGAAGAATGCGACTAGATAGACCAGTCACGTCATCAAAAGTTAGTCCATTACATCCTGGAGAGGATAGTTTTTTTGTCGTTTCGTCATCCATCTCAATATAAACATCTAGCTCATTAGGGTTTGTTGGTGGGTCGTAATGAAGAGCTGTGATTGGTAGTAGTTTGATCATAAAAAATCTTCCTTATTTTAGAATAGGTATTGTGATAACAGGATTGTAATCGTTGTTATATTTTACTTGTTCAAATGTCAGCGTATTTTTTTCTTGACCTAGATAACGGTAGGTTTTAATTTCAAGGCCATTATAAAATGTGATGAGAGAGATTTTAGGAATAAGATTATCAATGAATGACTCAAGATGTAAGGTTTCATCAACAGTATAAACTAAATCAGTCATAGTACGACTATTGACAAGTAGTTTGACAAATGGTTCATTTCGGTGTTTACGAATATAAAGAAATTTAAAATGATCTTTGATAATCTGTGTTAAAATGTGATCGATTGCAGGTTGATTGTTTTTAAAATGTTCATCAGGTGTAATATCAATGATTAGATGATCATCATTTATGGAATGTAAGGATAGTTTAAACATTAGCTTTTTCTTCTTTCTCTGACTCTGGTTTATCGTATTTATGAATACGTTTATCCCAAGGGATATCGTGTTTAAGCACTTGATAGGTCACGTGAATAGCAATGACGCTAAGCACGATCACTTCAGCTTTGGTGTAGGTATGGCCAAGAAATGTAAACCATGGCAAACCGTATTGTCCGAATAGATTCATGGGTTTAGCTCCTTTCTAATTAGAATGTTTTGAGATTGTTATCTTTGGAAAGCTTTCGAAAGTCTTGCCCAAAGCCAGCGTTAATAAGATCATTAGACGCTTTAATAAAGCTTTTGATAAGTTTTTCTAAGTGTTTTTTATTTTGCACGCGCGTCTTACGAGTAAGTTCAAGACCTGCATGTTCAAAAGTGGCATTGCGTCCAGTAAAGGTGATAAAGACACTGTTACTGTTAGCGAAAATGCGCTTTTGTTTATCATCTACCATAAGGCCAAAGCCTTGGTCTTTTAAAACAGGCATTAAGTCGTATAAGGGATCCATGGGGTTTCCTTTCTATTTATTGTAACATAGATTCAATATCATGAATAGATATTAGAGCAATATTATTGGGCGAAATGAGGGGTCCGTTGACGATAGTCTTTAATCTATCTTCAATCAAATGACGATCAATGAGCTGAAAAACAGCGTCTTTGTAATAGTTATTATCGTTAATTGGTCCGATTCTAAGATTGTTATGAACGTCACTATCATCAGGATTAAAAATATCAAACAAAGTTAAGTCATGTAAAGGTGTCTCTAAAAAGAATTTTTGCAAGTCTTTTTTAGTCATTTTTTTAAAGAGATGAAGGTTGGTTTGATTGTTGAAAGAACCAGGAATGAACCACTCTAAGAAATAGACATTAGATAATGTTTTAATGAGATTCAATTGTGGTACAAGGAAACCATAAACGCCAGGCTGACGAAAGATGGGCCATTGTTGAGACACATTAAAGATAATTTTCGGTTTAGTCATAGTCATCAGTCCTTCTTTGTAGTTGATAAAATGATACTTCCATTATTTAAAATGAGATGATAATAACGAGTCATGTATTTTTCCATAATTTGATCAAAGTAAGGTTTGACTTTGTTATCAATTAATTTATAGCATTTTTGGTTAGCCTTATAAGGAATGGATTCATCAGGGTTAAAGAGACCAGCCATCTCATCTAAGAAATCTGTTTCTTCGTCTGTGAATTGAATGACTTTTTCATAATAGAGGTCATGATAAGGATAAATTTCATAGATATATGAGAAGAGGACATCTTTGGAATAGATGGCAAAGAATTCTTCTTCAGGATTAGCTTTTAGGGCTTTTTGAATGGCTTCAAAGTCTTTGTGGTCAGAATTAACCATGTATCCCCAAACGCCCGTTTCTTCGTAAAAGGACATGGGCATGGCGATGTCATTGAATGTGAGATTATTCATAGCGTTTTCCTTTCTTGTATTCTTTGATAGTTTCTTGAATATCCGGATCTGTTGATTGACTGAAATAATCAAGGTACAATCCTTTTTCGATTAAAGCGCTTTGAACTAAGAAACTAGGATACGTTTTCCAGTTGTCATAATGTTCTGTACAGTAGCCATTTTGAATGAGGATAACCATAGCAAATGGTCCATCGGCTTCAAGGCATTGTTCGATGCAAATGCCATGTTTGGCTAAAATGGCGCGTTTGATCATCAATTTAAGTTCTTCTTTGTGGGAATTTGCTTTTTTAAAATAAGGTTCAAAATCTGTAATGCTACCATCAAGAACTTTTTTTTCAAAGTCAGCTGTGTTCATAAGTTATCCTTTCTTTAAGCTAAGCCAACCGCTTTTTTGGCATAGTGATCTGCAAGTTCATTAATAGGGAAACCCTTATGGCTGTTAACCCAGATAAAGTTAATGGTTGTGAGACCGTTTTCTTTAGCGTATTCAAGCGCTTTGAGACCTTTTTTCATGGCTTCTGATTGAATCTTTTTATAGCCTTTAGTGGCTAATTTGTAAATACCTTCATAGTCATGAATGAGTGTTAATGTTGTAGCGCCTTCTTTAACAGCATAGACAATGGCATTACAAAAAGCCAAGATTTCGCCTGAGACGTTTCGTGAGCCTGCATAGATTTCATTCGTTCCGTGGATGCTAAGATAATCGGTCATTTGGAGATTGTCATCGACGACTAAGGTAACGCCACCATAGGTATTGGTTTTAGCGTTAAAGGAACCATCTGTAGCCATGACAAGACCGTCACGAGTTGTCGCTTCAAGGCTACCAGAATCACCGATAATGGTAACAGTTCCTGAAAGCCCATCTTCCTTATAAGTGAAGCTTTCATTTTCAATAGGCGTGTCTGAAAGCCAGGCTTTGGCTTCTTTTTCAGTCGCAAATTTGCGGTAAGACGCATTGCGATAGCCTTTAACGGCAGTTTCGCAGTCGCTCCAGTTATCAAAGAGTTGATTTTCATTTTTAAACGCATAGTATGGCATGATAAATGTTTTCCTTTCTTTTTTTGTGGTAGAATTAATTATTTTCGTGGATTAAATAGGTGACGATAACAATAACAAAGCCAACATAAAGAATGATATCAAAGATAAGACTGTAGTCCATAGATTGTTCCTTTCTTTAGTTACATTGGATTTTATGTTGCAGATATCGAATCGTTTCGTTGAGATCATCATAAGTTGCTTTTTTTGAGTAGCGTTTGGTAACTTCTAAATTCTCGTCTTTATCTGAATTTTCAATAATAGTTTTGACGCCATTTGATTTGAGGATAATTTGTTTAGGAGCCGTGTATTGTTCAACAGTTACATAGATGTCTTTTGTACCAATTGGTTTTAAAAAGATATGGTTATTCTTTACAGCGACGTAAAAACCGTTATCGGTAATGGTCATTTCTTTTTGGTATGTTTTATCAAGATGACGATAAACCTTACGATTGGCGATGAACCACAAGGTTTGTGGTTGTAAGGGTTTTTCAAAATCGATATATTGTTCGATTTTTCCGTTGGTGGTTGCTAAAATGGCAACTGTTTTAGGAATGTAAGGGATATCTTTAATGATTTCTAATTGGTCTTCGCTGTCAGCATTATGATTAGCAACGAAAAGTTCTAAGGCGAATTTGTTGTCTTTGATAGTCATGAGTTTTCTCCTTTATTTATGGTATCATCTTTTTGAGTGTTTTTAGGATATCTGGACTGTAGCAAGTAGTACATTCGTCATTATATGAGACTTCTACAGTAATAATATCAAGTGGTTTGATGCTGATGTTATGACCTTTAAAGAGGACAAAAATAGCTTCTTGATTCATCCAGGCGGTTTTCTTTAAACGTTTAGGTAATGTTTCAAATGTTCTGAAACGATTATAAATAGCTTTGAATTGCGGTACAATGTCGCTATCTAAATCAATAAATTGGTCTTGAACACCTTTTCGACAAATATAAGTGTCGCCTTCGTGTTCTTCAAGATAAAGTGGATTCTTGCGACAGGTTGTCGCATTGGCGTTAGCGATGAGTTGTTCTATAGTCATAATGTTTTTTCCTTTTAATAAGCGCCGTAGTGGATGTCGTCAGCTTGTTGTTGTGTTTCTTTTTCTAATTGTGCTAAGACCTCTGAGACGTCTTCTTTTTGGCATTGTTTTTCGCTATAAAGTTTAATGGTGATTGGTTTTGAACTATCACATGTCATCACGATATCATTTTTAAGTTTTACCGTAACTTGACGTAAGGTTTGGTAACGTGTGTGTGCAATATCAATGTATCCGTTAGATGCAGGTGCTAGTTCTGTTAGGGTTTCGGTGTCTGCATGAGACGTTTCTAATAAGATATTTTTATCGGTTACTTTAGCTTGTACTTGTTGTTCTTTAGACAGTCGTTGATAGATAGTAAGCAGTTGAATGATGATTTTGAGGTCTGTTTTGTGATTGATTTTAATGCTATTTTTAAGGTCAGGGTGTAGCAATAGATCAGAATAACCGTCTTGTTTGATAATATAAAATTTATTATCATGGACGTGATTGTAGATATTGATTTGTTCTTCTAAAGTCATGATTAGTCTCCTTTAATTAGGGTAGAATAGCTATTTTGATGAGCGCATCGAGATTATCAAGGGAACGTGTTATCGTTTGTTTGAGATTATATTTGTAATAGTGCTTAACTTGAACACCATCATTAAGTGGATATAGTTTGATTTCATTCCAACCTGTATAGACCGTAACGTTATCACGATAAATGAATACGTTTTTCCATTTTGTTCTATCAATAGCCTGATAAATGTCGATGAGCTTTGTCATTTTTTCAAAGACAGTTTTAATGTCATCGTCTTCAAAATAGTCTAAGGGAAAGGCGAATCCTGCGATATTCGCATGAAAAAGGATATCGTTTTTGATAAAGAGTTGCCCTTTATGAGTTTTGTTATAGACTGTTATAAGTTTTTCTAAAAGTTCTTTCATAATGTTTTCTCCTTTAATTAGGGTATAATCAAGATACCAATTATTCCAGATATCTTGATTGAAAAGTTATAATTCTTTCAGTTACTTGAATACTGAGACAGTTTGTGTTTTTTTTCTGAGTGCTTCAATAGTGTTATTGATTTCATCAAGTGGAACGTCAGCTTTAGCGGTATAATAAGCCTCTATCCAAGGATGAGTGTCATTTGGCGTTACAAGAACGTCGATATCGTCTTTCGTAAAATTGATTTTTGTAAAATTTGGCAGATAGGTTTGCTCAACCGTAACCGTTTGATTTGAGGATGGTTTTAAAACAGTTTTGTGATTACCTTCGTGAATTCCGATACAGTCTTTATAGAAAAAAGGATGTTCTGCTTGAAATGTTTTATTTAAAGCGTTATAAATAGCAATTAGTTTTGTAATGGTTTCAAAGGCAGTTTGGATGTACGCGTCATCAGGATTTTTAGATAAATTAAAATAGTTAATGAAAAGTTCAAGTTTTGGGACATCTGAATGCGTGAGACGATAGAGGTTATTGTGATACGTAATGGTAAATTGTTCCTCATGTGTTTGATTATAAACGTTAACAAGTTTTTGTACGCGTTGAACCAATTCTTGTGTGATCATGAAATAATCCTTTCTGTTGCTTGTATGTCAAGATTTGCATAAGTCATATTTTCAAAGAATGAAGTCATGGCTTTAAAAGTGTTTTCGATATTAGTACTTGTTTCAAAAACACTTAAAGGAACGGAAATGTTCGGCATGAGTTGATTACTCAAACGATAATTTCCCTTATAGTTTTCGATAGTTAGGTGGTTGTGATGTGTCTGATTGTAAGAATCACAAAGGCTTTCTAATTGATTGATCATAGCTATCCCTTCTTTACAATATGAATGAGACTTCGTCAGGCAATTTATCAATAGCTTTAACGGTAACTTGACCAACACTCCAGTCATCGATATAGAAGGCGTTTAAGTAGTCTGTTGATTCAGCGAAAGCTTTTTCGAGGTCTTCTGGATGGTCAAAGGATTGACCAAGATGTTTAGAGAAGTCTCCAAGCGTTCCTGCAGCCGTAACAGGGCCATTGACGGTCATGATGGTAAGTAGATACAGGGTATCGTCTTCAGTGACTGCGTCAATCCAATCGGTATCAAGGGTTTCAGGTTCGTTTTTAAGAAAGACGTCAAACCAATTGATGTCAAGAACTTCAGTGATGGCTAAGTCTTGTTTCATTTCAAAAATGGCGTTGGCGAGAGTATCAGCATCAGTAAAAGTGCCGATTTGGATAAGGCCATCGACAAAGTAAGGGTTAAAAAAGATAACGACTTCTTGATTTGGATACTCATCAAGAAGGGCTTGAGCAAGTTGTTTCATAAGTGTTCTCCTTTAATTATGGTAAATTAATTTCTAATATATTTTGAAATAGCGTCAAAAAGATTTTCTTTTGTGACGGTGGTAGTTATTGAGTCATCATTTTTATCTAGTTGAAAAATAATGTCAAAATGGCTAAAGTCAGGCGTTGCATCAGCCTTGTAATGCGGTTTGATAGTGATAATATAAAACAAGTTAGTCATTTCAAGAGCGCCATTTTCAATAAAAAAGCATTCTTTAAACTGGTCTGGCAATTGATGATAGAGCGCAATATCGTTTCTAATATCGTCAAGATTGAGGTCGTCGTAGAAGGAAATAAATCGTTTAAGACGTGTTGCGTGTCTAGTCACATACCAAAGCACGACTTTTGTGCGATTAACTTTTGTTAGTTTCATGTATTCATCATCATTATGTGTGCCATTAAAGTGGTTTACGAAGTCTTCAAGAGCTTCTTTTTTTTGAACAAATTGATAGTGTTCGTAGTTAGCAGCTTGTTTAGCGACTGTGGTTGATTGAAGAGCACTTCTTTTGTCATCGAGTTCTTTTTTGAGTTTTTCAATCTTATTTGTCAGACTAATCGAATTTGTCAAGTATTCTTCTTTAGGGTCATCACCCCATTCAATTTTTTTAAGAGAAATGTCATTGATTGTTAGCTCGTGACGGCACATGTCTTCAAAAAGACGTTCAATGTCTTGATAACTTTGGGTACAATAGTTTCCTAGTGTTTCACCGTTAGCCGTAATGGTAACAAATGGATAGTCACTCTTGTTAAATAATTTTTCAATTTCGTTCATGACATAATCTTTCATTTTTCTTTATCCTTTCAGGGAAATATTTGCAAATGTGGCAGGGAGATTTTCAAATGCCTTTAGTTTATCTTGATGGAAATGTCCGCCTTTGGTCAAATCAGCAAAGGTTGGGTCGAGGTCTTTGCGTGGGAAGAAGAAACGTTTATCGCCATAAACTTTAGCGGTGATGCCTTTGACAACAGGGGAGCAGTCAGAGAGTTCTTTGAGGTGTCCGTCGCTGTAGCGCATACGGATTTCAGTTCTAGGGTTAACGATATCGTCATGAGAAACATCATAAGGAAGGTCAAAGTTTTTATTGACTTCGGTGTAGTAGGTTGTATCAAACCCATAACTTGTAATAATATCACGAAGCACGTCTAAGTCTTTTTCAGGTTCGTCAAAGATGACTGATTGTGGCAAGTGTCTACGGTTGTAGCTCGTTGCCAAATCGCTCAAAATAGGGTCACCTGAGGATTCCCAAAGGCTAAAAGTAGCCATAAGAATGTTGTCGTCTAGTTTCAAGTAGTCACTAAGGTCATAATGATCCTCAAAGAAAGGCACTAAGCGAGGACTTGTGATACGGAAGAAATCTTTGGCTTTTGGATACAAGTCTTTAGCACGCTTGAGCATGTTTTGAAGAAGGACAACAGCCGCACGGTTAGTACGATGGAAGTAAACGGTTTGATACATTTGATAGCGTGCCATAATGAATTCTTCAATGGCAAAAAGGGCACGCGCGTGAAAGACAATGCGGTTGCTTTCAAGGGTAAAGGCGCGAATGATACGTTCTTTATCGTAGTTTCCAAAACTTGTGCCTGTAAAGTAAGCGTCACGAAGGAGATAGTCCATGCGGTCAGCGTCCAGTTGACTAGAGATAAGGTCAGTCACATCTTTATGGGTAGATGTATGCGCAATCACATCAGCGACGTCTTTTGAAAAGCCTGCTTGGTAGCTTTCAAGGACGTGATGAATTTCCGTTTCTGGACTGGTTAAAATCTCGCAAGTGACGGCTTCATGGTCAGTGCCAAAAAGGGTTTCAAAGGTATGACTGAAGGCGCCATGACCGATGTCATGAAGGAGCCCTGCGATAGAAGCAAGATAAGTTTTCTCAACTGTCCAGTCAGGATGGTTTTCTAGGTGTTGACCAATGGTTTTAGCCAAGTGATAAACCCCAATGGAGTGACTAAAACGCGTGTGTTCAGCGCCTGGGAAGGTGATTGAAGCGGTAGAGAGTTGCTTGATATTACGCAAGCGTTGAAATTCTTTGGTGTCGATGAGACGGGTAATGAGTGGGTCGGTGATCACGATATCACCGTGAATCACATCACGAATAATGGTTTCCATAGGGGTGGGTTCCTTTCTAATAGATAGTGGTTAATTTATTTTTGTTTTTTTCTAACAAAGAATTAAATAGTCAGTCAGGTCTTTGATGGAGGTAAAGATCTTTTTTTCAATAGTGTTGTTATAGACAGCGTCTAAGAAGGTAATATAGTGATCGTCGCAGTTGATGATTTCGATAGAATAATGTTCGCTAATGAGGTCAATATGACGACCTTTAACGCGAATTTGTGGCAGTTGTTTGTAATAGTTGCCATAGGCATGGCCAATAGCAGCGCAAAGTGTCATCATATGTTATCCTTTCTTCGTTAAATTTTGCAAGTTGATACGGTCGACTAAACTTAACATGTGTGACCGTGGATAGTTTGGGCCAAAGGCACCTTGTGGGAGTTTGTGGTCTTCATAGTGATCCATTTTATAGAAATAGCCAAAAAGGTTAGCATCATCTCGAAAATCTTGATAAATTGGTTTTTGTAAGCGACTTAAGATTCGCCAGTCGTCATCAAATTGACGAAAGAAGGTTTGGAAATAGGTATAATTCCCTGAATGGATGCGACGTTCCACGTTTGACGTGTCATTGTTAACGTAGAGTTCAAGACAGGCGCCAACTGCCTGAGAACGTGACACACCTGCTTCACAATGGACTAAGATATGGTAATCATATTTTTTGGCAAAGTCACCGATGGCTTTGATTTTTCTAGCTTCTGTTTTAGAGAAGACAGGTAAATCAAGTCCTGTTTGTTCTTCAACGGTTTTTCTTGGGTCGAGTTTGCTGGCCGCAATATCGATAAAAGGAACACGAAAAACGTATTTTAGATTTTTGACAGGACGAAAGACAACAGGACAGTCGGCTTCGTAGCGCGTATCTGTAATGGAAACAATGACATAGTCTTCTTTCTTAAAAGGCCCACCATAGTGTGCCGATAAGAAGGCTTTTTCAGCAGACATGACGGTAATTTTTGGCATAAGCTTCTCCTTTAATTGTGGTATAATTAGTTTTTAGATGATGATTTTGAAATTTGCGGTGATTTTACAAGCGTGTTTTTTGAGTGGGTATTTTTTACTAAGCCTTACAGTTTCAAAGCTATCTTTGACAAAGTGTCCATTATTAAGGGTGGCTTTGATGAAACGTGTTGTAGCGTTTGTTTTACTTAAAAACGTATCAAAAAGAATTGTACCGTTTAGGATACCTTTAGTTGCTAATTCAGATTCGATGGTTGTTAAGTCTTGTATTGGTGCTTTGTGATTTCTAGATAACACAAGAGCGTCAAAAATGTCGGTAGAATTATCGATAGTCATGGTACGATTTCCTTTCTTAGTTCAGTACAAGGTTACAATAGTCTAGATAGCTTTTAAGCGTATCAATGAGACTTTCAAAGAAGTAACTGTAATCGGTAGCCAAGTGATCTTTATAACAGACTTGGTAGTGAAAGTAATCGCCTTGAAGACGTCTTAAAGCTGCTTTTGTTGTAATTTTTGCGGTTTGACATTTTGAGCGTTTTAGGCGGTCATCCGTTTCATAGTAGGCGTCATTGAGAGCTTTTAAACTTTCGGTTTCGAGTCTAACGCCATTTATAAAGAATTGATTCATAATCTTATCCTCGTTTTTGATATTGATTACGGTAAGCGACAATAGTAATATCAGTTTCGTTCAAAATAAAGTTACGGATATCATTCCAGTCGCCACCAGCAAGCCCACAACCGATATAGGCAGGGACGTAAGCAGTTTTTCCGGCTTTTTTAGCACGCGCATCAAAGCGTTTAAGGGCGCTTTTAAGGGTTAACATGTCCGTATAGCAGATGCCAGTCATGCGGCTATTGCCAAAGGTAAATTGGCTAAAGCTGTTGCAAATGACTAAGGTAGGGCTCACACGAACGGGTTGGATCCACCCAAAGCGATCTTTAGGTTTGGTATAAGTTTTAGCGAAGGCATGAAAGGCTTCTTTGATTTCTGGGTATTTACTAGCGAGGCTCTTAGCGACGCCTGCGCCCATCACGTTTTGGCAGTTGACTTGATGCATAATATAACCGTCGGTGATGGCTGTGATATCTCCTGTGATTTCTCGGGCCATAAGTTAGCCTCTCTTTCTATAGTATTTTTCAGCAAGACAAAACTGTCTTTTTCACAACCAAAACCATGGGTTTCGGGGAGGCGCGTGAGCGACTCAACCCGCAAAAAAGCCGTCAGGTGCGTTAGCACCTACGGGTCAAAACGTTCGGACATGACCGAACGTTTTTAAAGAAAACTCCTAAAAACGTTTGTCCATTTTTGTCCGAGATTTTGTCCGAAAACTCAAATTCTCGGACAAAATACCTAGACATACTGTCCAAAAACAGCAAAAATGAGAAGCCTCAATCCCAAGTCCCGTAAGCTTTCATTCGCTTTCATGAAAAGAAAAATGAGAAAAGACCTTCTCGGACAAAATTTTGTCCGAATTTGTCCGAAAAACGTCCGATTTTGTCCGAAAATCAAATTCTCGGACAAAATTCTTTGTGAAAATTTCACGAAGTACTTTGAGGGTTCAAGTGAATAATGGCTGTATAAAATTTTTGTCCGAAAAATGTCCTTTTAATTCTACTCTCATAAAGGGTGGTAATCCCGCGTGGTTGTTTGTTTTCATGCGTTTTCAAAAAATGGTCGATTTTCATTTTGTCCGAAAATGTCCGAAATCTTGAGAGCGAATTTATGAAAGCAGACAACCATGCGGGTTTGAGGGCACTTTTTTGTCCGAAAGGCGTTTTGGACAAAAATTTCTCGGACAAATTCTCGGACAAAATGAACCCTTCTCGGAGAAATTCTCGGACAAAATGAAGAGCCTTGGGAAAATATTCAAATCATGTATAAAGCCCTGCATATAAGGGGCTTAGAGAATTTTCTAAGAAGAAAATGAGAGCCTGAAAGCGTTTTCAAAAGAAAATTTTCGGACAAATACTCCAAAAAGTTCTATATAAAAAATAAAAAGAAAAAAACTATAGGGGTTTTTTTGGCGGAACAATTTTTCGGACATATGGGAATAAGGCTTGTTCGTTCGTTTGTTTTTTTTGGCTTTGATTTTAAGACCCATGCGCGCTAGATTTGGCTTTGATTTTGGCTTGCCTTTAAAACCCACACGTGCTATAATAAAGACAAATCAAAAGAAACGAGGACTAATTACGATGCGCGTACTTTTACGATACAAGGAACCTGTGTGCTTACTCTTAAGTTTTGCAGCGATTTTATTAGTTGTGACTGTTTATGGATTAACACACGGGTTTGACAGTAGCGCAACGGTGGATCATAAGAGTCCTCAAATTTTGCAGGAATTGCTTCCTGTGGATGACTAGAAAGGATATTAAATACTATGATCATTGTAACAACTAAGAACGCAGACAACACTTATAACGCTCGTATTAATGGTTTTGATACCACTATTACACGTGATGAAGCGACACAATTCATCTTGGCTGGAAAACTCTGTCGCAAGGTTAATCAACCCTATACGTCACTTGCACAATTAGACCGTTATGTGAAGGTCGCTTAATGAGCAAGCTAGATCGTTATGCTAACGCGTCTGCAGGAAAGCGTGAAGAGCGTATTTTCTTAGTGTTTGCCAAGTTAAACACTAAGCGTAGCTTTTCTGCTTTTGACCTCATGGCCTTACAAGACATGAATGGGGAGCTATTGCAGGTAGCTCCTAAAACCATGCTCAGTTATTTGAGAGCTATTCAATCGGCTCAAGTAGGTCAAGACGCTTATCACAAACATTTAAGAAAACCCTTTGACAGTCATAGCTATGCGGTAGGTGACCATGAACAAATGGTTTATGCCCGTGAACAGTACCGTAAATGGCAAGGTTTGACAAAATTACCAAAAGAGGAACTCGTGCAATTCACCTTTAGTAGCAATCATTATTTAGACCCAGAGACCTTTTATACACGTTTAGAACAGTCTCTCTTGGTCTTTGGATACCTGGCATTGAAAGGATAGAACTCTATGTTAGAACAACTAAAAACGGCTGGCTTGTCAGTGGTCAGCACTTATAAAACGTTAACAAAAGCAGGCGACGCTTTAAAAACTGTCACGGATAAGGCCAATAATGACTTATTGAATCTTCAAATAGACGTCAAGACGTATGTGTCAGATCTTCATCGTAATTTGATGGACGCTAAAACGGCAGATGAGGTCGCAAAAGTAACGCTTAAAGGTCTTAGCGACCATGCCGCTTTTTGTCGTCAGTTAGACGATATTAAACGTTCTGTGGATGTGGCTAAAGACGCTTATGTAGAAGTGGGTGGTGTTTCTGGTCATCGTTTTAACAAAGACCTTGTAGACATCATCAAGGAAGACTTGGATAAAGCATCACTCATGTTTTGTCTAGCTGATCATGTGCGTAAGGTCTGTTCTTATGATTGCTAGTAGGCAGTTAATTCGGTTAGAATCAGATGTCAGGACGTCACGTTTACCTGAGACTAAAAAGGAGCAGTATCTCAAGTGGTTGTCAGACATGCGTCATGTTAATCGTGCGCTGACCTATCGTGACGACCTCTATTTTGCCTTAGAATATTATGCGGCTTGTCTCAAAGAGATTAAGGAAAGCCTGAGGATGCTTGTATGATTTGTGGCGTGATTGCTTTGATGGCGTTAATTGGTTATGTGATTGTGATTTTGTGGAAAGAGGAAAAATGACTGGTTTAGCGACACTTGGATATGATTTTTGGAAGGAAAACTAATGGATTTTGAAGATTTTTTAGCTTATTTAAAGACGATACCTCTACCCTCATCTTATCAAGAAGCCATTGATACCTTAAAACCTTACGGCTCTGTCATTATTTCTTTTGAACGCACCTTGGGTCAGCCTGGTGACAGCCTTGTCTTATCTGACCCTGAGGCTCTAGCCTTGGCTTATCAGTTCGTCTATTGGGCTTTGCGTCGTGACGCTGTAGATATCAATGTCCCTTTGATTGAAGCCTCTATTGGTCCTATGTTGTCCATGGACATCATGATTAGTAACGTCGGCTGTGAACAGTCTTATAAGGAAGACGCTTTAGAAATTACGCGTATAGATTGGGCAACGCTATTTGTTCATTTACGAGAATATTGTGGCGTCATCTTGACAGATGATGTTAAGCGTTTTATGTATGATGAGGGTGGGCTTCATGGTAAGACAAAAACCTTTGTTAATTGCAATGTGCTCTTTGAAAGGATCGGCGAATGATGATTTATGTATTTGAAGGACGTGACTTTCCAGGATTTTCTCAGTTGAGCGTCTATTCGCATAAGGGATTAGTTTATTCGCATAAGGGAAAAATTAGGGATGTTTTAAAGGGTAACAATTTAGCTGATTATGACCGTTCTATTAATGATGCTATTTCATTTGAAAGGATTGACGAATGACCATTTATGTTGCCGTTAAAGAAACGGATAAAGAACGACTTTTAGGCGCTTATAGTCGCTTAGATGACGCTTATAGAGTCCTTAAAGAACAAACAGATGTACGTCCTTTGTCTTATGTGCTTCAGCCTATGAATCAAAGTCTTGATAAAGTTGAATTTAACACGGCTAAACCTGTCACTAAGGCGATACTTGAAATCCGTCAGAATGCTTTTGGGTTAACCCAAGACGTTTTAGTTTTGGAGTAGGAATTATGCCTAGTTATATTGCTTTTTTAATGTCTGGATATATTTTGGTAATAATTTGTGGTATAATAATTTTTTTGGAATGTGTGTTTCTTTGTCATAAAATAAAAAATAGAAAGGACTAATCCTTATGCCTTTGCGCGTATTATTATTTTTATTAATTTCTTCTGGTGTTTTAATGCTTTTTTCATTTGCTGTTCTTCGTTATGTTTGTACAACGAAAGATAAGAAAGAACGTTTTTTAAACGCTGTCATTTTTTTCATAAGCACTCTTGCTTTTGGTTTTCTTTTTTATTCTGGGACTCAAATGCCTACAAAGGTTGTTAAAACAATGCCTTTAGATCTTTATCGAATAACTTTTCGTTTTGACCAAGGCCTTGACGATACACCCCATACCCTTATGGATAGCTCTATTCGTGAGCAGTTGTCTGCTAGTCGCTCGGTAAGACTTTATCCGTTAGATCAGGGCGTTGATGCGGTAGTCGTTAGAGGAAAGGCCAAGGGACAGGTGCGTAAAGCCTATGTAGAAACGCGTCAAACGACCAAAGGGCTCCCTTGGACAACCGAAGTTTTAGTCCTAGAAACGAAGTAAATATGCTATACTAATAGTAAAGTAACAAAAGGAGATTTTTCCATGGTAGTAGTAAGACGTTTAGATCCAGAGTATCCACGCATGGGATACGAAATTCAAAAGGGGCTTATGGTTGATATGCCTCGTGGAGATGGTAAAGCCGATATTATCAAAGGTGAAGATGGTTCTTTGACCTTGTCTGAAAATGAAGGTAAAGATACAGTGACGCTTAAAGACGTCCATTTGAGTGATTTTGTGGATCATGATGTCCGTCTTGTCTTGAAACATGGGTTTGAAGATAACCATGTGACCTTAGAAAATGTTGTTATTGATTCACCAACAGCAAGACTTATTTCTTATGAAGGTGATAATACGATTTCAAATACCGTTCTCAGTGGCCATAATGTCATTACGATGAAGGGTCAGACGCTTGCTGATAGCTTTGTCAAAGATAGTAACTTGGAACGTACGAGCGTTACGAATGGCGCTATTAAGCGTAGTTCTTTGATAGCGAGTCGTGTTGATGATAGTAGCGTTGTAAATAGTACGGCAGATGGTGCAGTAGTGACCATGGATAGTTCTGTAGAGTTGTCTGATTTATTTGGTGACCATGTGACGGCTGCCACTGTTGGTGGTGTGCATTCTGGTTGGGATGGCCATTCTTGGGAGTTCGATGAACGTCATTTTGAAAATGGCTATTTTGTAGGAAATGGTAAAAACGCCAATCAACAGGGTTTTGATCACGGTTACGTTCAAGTGGCTGATGAAGAGGCTTATGCAGACGGTTTGGCGAATTTGGCCGTTAATGGCAACCTTCCTTATCGTCCTGAAAAAGATAATTATCAGTTAAGTGATATGATGAAGGAACGTATTGAAAAAGCCATGGCGCGTGTTCCTGAAGATGATAAGGTTGAAGCCGTTGAATTGGCACCTTTCTTAAAAGAAGTGATTGAACCAGCTAGCCTAACGGACGCTGAAATCGAACAAAGCATTGCTGAAGATACGGCGCGTCGTGAAGCAGATGACTTTGTCATTGATGAGAGTCAGTTTGAGGTTAGTTCGCAACAAGGTTTGCAGCAATAAAGAAAGGACATGCTCATGCTTTTTACAAGTTAATTTTGGGATTTTATTAGTGTTCTTGTTTACGCGCTTGTTATAATGTTAACTATTCTTGCAGCTATAGTAGATCTGCTTATTCTTTGGTGCTTCTGGGAAATAGTTCGTCAGTGGTTTAAACGAATGTTTAAAAAGAAAGGATATCCTTATGAATGACGATGTAAAAGCAACCGCCTATACGCAAATTAGCCAGTGGTCTGACTGTTCTTATGACGACTTGGCAAAGACGAGAGACGCTTTGGGTGATGACCCCTTGGCAGACACCTTTAATCGTCGCCTAAAGAATCTTGATAAGGTGGTGTGCAGGTTATCGGATTTAGAAGCTGTTGTGAAGAGTTTTGAGTTTGACTTAGCCTACGCCTATCCTTTGGTTGTTAAACAGATCTTGTTTAGTTATCAAGTTTTATTGGATGAGATTAGGGATGATTTGATTAATGAGGCTTATGAAAGCACTTGTTTGTTAGGAAAAAGGCTTAAAAAGCGAACCTGGGATTTAAAAGAGCGTTTAGACGATTGGATGGGCCTTGTAGACGATTATTTGTATCATTGATGAAACAGCTAGAGATAGCTGTTTTTTAGGTGGTATTGTTTGATTGTATGGATACAATTAATATGTTAGTAATTTTACTTATGTGATTCTATTTTGTGCTATAATAAGACTATATGAAGAAAGGATTCATTCAATGAACGTTGTTGTAGAAGAAAAATGCTACACTAGTGACAATGCACCAAGAGATAGTTTTCGAATTATTGGCGCTTATGCAAACCATAGCGACGCTTATATGGCAGCTAAAAAGCAGTTGTTATTGGCTGAAACAGTAATTGATTTGAACGTGATTAAAACGATGTTTAGAAGTGAAGAAGACAGATGTTAGGACCAACACATAGAGCTTTTGCGACTACCACTGCGGTAACAACTGTTGTAGCACTGTCATTACCCCATCCTTTGATTACAATAGCCGTTGCAGGTTTAACGGCGACCGTTCCTGATATGGATAAGTATTTCAAAGTTTTTAAACATCGTGGGATTACACATTCCATTTGGCCGGTTGTTTTATTGGTATTTTTAGCTATCCGTGCAGAAAATCCTTTTATGACTGGTTTTGCCATAGGCTATATTAGCCATATTATAGGGGATTCGTATTCGGTTCAAGGCGTTGCCTGGTTATATCCCTTCACAGGATATGAGGTACTTCCAAATGGGGCAACTTATGTGAAAAATGAACGGCATTTCTTTATCAAACTTTATAAGGTAGGATCACGTAACTTAACCATTTACAAAAAAGGAAACTATGGTAAATTATTTGATTTGCCGAAAGTTCCCGTAGATCCAAAATCAATAACCACCCACTAAAGTGGGCGGTTTGCTTGGCTCCTTTAAAGTGAGTTAATCAAACCGTGATTGATTAGCCTTAGTTTTTTTAAAACTACGTTATTTGTAAACATATAGGTACCTTGGGATGTTTGCCTAGTCCCACGCTCTACGCGTTATTATTAAACCGTTCTGATTGGTAGGAACCGTGTAATAACGATATAAAACTACAAAATAACATTGGCGAAGGCAACAAAGGGTTCGTTTATACCCGCTTATCGCATAAAATAAACTAGAAAGGACTTTGTCAAAACCTATGACAAAAACACTAACCAAACAAACAACGCAAGCTTGCGTGTTAGACCAACAAGGTGAACCGTTAATGCCAACGACACGTCTTGGCAAAGTTTACCGTCTTTTGAAAACACAAAAAGCTCATATTGTGTCGTATGAGCCGTTCACAATCCAATTGGATTATGAACCTGACACACACGTTATTCAACCCATGACACTCGGTGTTGATAGTGGCGCTATCCATTCAGGTTATTCTGTAGCTAATGAACATCGTGAATATTATAGTGCCGAAGTCATTGCACGTGATGATATTTCTAAACGTCTCTCAGACAGACGCATGTACCGACAAAACCGTCGTTCTAGAAAAACACGATATCGCAAGCCACGATTTAATAATCGTAAAAATAAGAAAAAAGGTTGGTTACCGCCATCTCTTGAACAAAAAGTTGCTGTACAAGTGAACGAGATTGATCATTTACATCACTATTTTCCTATTGAAACCATTATTCTTGAAGTCGCTGAATTTGATATTCAAAAAATAAAAAATCCTGACATTTCAGGCATTGAGTATCAACAAGGAACCTTACAAGGTTATAATATCCGCAATTATCTTCTTGAAAAACATGGACGTAAATGCTTCTATTGTGGAAAAACTGTTTCTAAGTTCGAAGTTGAACACATGCTTCCAAAATCAAGAGGTGGTTCTAACCGCATTGATAATCTGACCTTATCTTGCCATGAGTGTAATCAAAAAAAAGATACACTAACTGCTGAAGAATTCATTAAACAAACCTTACCTGCCAAAAAAGCCGCTGCAAAATTAAAGCAATTACCCAATGAAAAACGTTTGTTTAAGTATATGGCACACATGAATGCTACTAGATGGACATTATATAACGCCATTAAAGAAAAATATCCAAATGTCAAAATGACTTATGGTTATATTACAAAATATAAGCGTATTAAAGCAGGTCTTCCAAAAGCTCATCATATTGACGCCAAATGCATTACTGGTTTTGCAACTGTTCCGTCTATAGATCAAACTGTTGTTAAAGTAAAAATGCGCAGGCATAATCGTCAATTGCATCGTGCAATGTTTAGTAAAGGGCATATTCGTAAAGCTGCAAGTCTACCGACAGTCGTCTTTGGTTTTCAATTATATGATCATGTATTATTTGATAACCACCATTACTATATCAAAGGTCGACGAAACTCAGGGATATTTGCTCTTGTTTCTGTAGAAGGTTTAAAGAATGAAGAACGAACTTATAAAAAATTAACACTATTAGCACATACAAATGCTTATTTAACTAACAGATACGTTAATGCGTAAAAAAAGAACGCTAATAAAAAACGTAACAAAAAACCATTAATTTATAGAAAGGACGGCCCCAATTCCTCCCCCGGTTAAAATCGGGGCCCCCTTGGGCCTCTTATATAGATTTGGTATACGCTAACATTTTTAATTTTAGTAAACGGTTGATTGTTAAAACGGCAACATTGTGCTATAATAACAGTTGATTTGATCTGATTTTGCTTATTCTTTGGTTTATTTGGGAAATAGTTCGTCAGTAGCTTAAACGACTATTTAAAAAGAAAGGAAAAATACAATGACACCTAATGAACGTCAATCTTACGCTGAACGTTTTCTCATTCAGCGCTTTGCAGAATTCACAACAGAAGCTTCTGGTAAAGTGACCTTTACGGTAGAAACAGGTCCTGAGGCTTGTCTCGTTTGGACACAAGACGACTTTTCAGTCACGGTAGAACTATCGGCTGAAGTTTTTGTCACCATTAAAAAAGGCACGCGCTATTGTGATGAGAAACCTTTATTTGAGCCTGATAAGGACGTCTCTTTTACGCTAGTGCGTTTGGCTCTAGGACGTCTGATGACGGATGTTAAAGGACTAGTAAATTAAAACAGCTAGTATTGGCTGTTTTTTTGTGCGCCTGAATTAATTGTATTATTGTATTCATACAATTAGATGATAGTAATTAGGCTCATGGGGTACGATTTTATGCTATAATAAAATAAAAAAGGACATACACATTATGGTCACAATAAAACAATTAGATCCAAAATACCCACGTTTGGGATATGAAATTAAAAAAGGTCTTGTGATTGACCTGCCACGAGGTGACGGAAATGCTAACATTGTCGAAGATAACGGCAGCTTATATTTGTCAGAAGGTTCTTGTGTCGTTAGAGTTAATCCTGACACGATTCAAATGGCTGATGATGCAACACTCACGGTTAAGATGCATCGTCATGAAGATGCTAATCAATTGACGCTTAGTGACTTAATCGTTATTGACGGTGATACCATGATCCACTGTAGTGGTGGTGATAATGTCATTATGAATGATTCGTTGATTGGTCACAATTATATCGATATGGACGTCAATGGCGGTGTTATTTGTGATAGTCATATTAATAATAGTCATTTGTAAGACACGTCTATAAAGAATAGTTCTATTAGCTATAGCCGATTGACCGATACGCATGTCGATAAAAGTCAGGTTAAAAATAGCCACACCTTTGCCTCTCATATTGTTGACGATAGTGTTGTCGAATTGTCGTCGTTAGGCTTTGACAAGGTGCATCAGGCCAAACTTGGTGGCGTAACCTGCGAACCTGATCCCTTTAGTTTAAAAGATCGCGTTTTTAAAAATGGCTATTATATCGGTAATCCTGAAAATGGCTATGATCCGATTCAAGTAGCGGACGAAAAGGCTTATACGGATGGTTTAGCGTTTCTTTCAGTCCATGGGGATGTTCCTTATGATGTACGTTCTGGCGATTATCAACCAAGTAGCGATTTAAAAGAAGCCATAAAAGAACAATGGGAAAAACTTCCTGACTTTAATAAAACGCATACCGATGAGTTGTTTGAGTGGGCACCCTACGTCAAAGACGTGGTTGAAGACGATTTTGTCATTGATGAAAGTCAATTTGAAGTTAAACCGCAACAAGGCTTGCAACGTTAAATTTTCTTTTAGTTTATCAAAAATCACTATCTTTTACTACAAAAAAACTAAGGCCAAAAGACCTTAGTCAAGTAGATTATCGAGCGTTTTATTACTGTCTGAGTCTTTATAAATAATTTTAAGTGTTTTAATTTGGTAGTCGTCTTTAAAGACACGTTGACCAAACAGGTAGACCGCTTTTGTTTCAATGCCGTAAGTAATGTGATCAAGTGTTGAGCCTTGACCAGAGATAGTAACATTGTCAATATCTGTTTCTTTAACGGCTTTGCCTTGGTTAAGTCTAATGCTAATGAGGTCTTTAATGTCACCTCTTGACAGGTTTTTAGATACGTTAACGGTGTGTTCTTTATTGTCACCGTAAAGGCGGTTTGATTTTGTTTTAAGGGTCATTGTGATATCGTCTTGGTTAGGATAAAGTGTTTTCCAGACGGTTGGTTTGACTGTATCGTTGTTAGGACTGATGAAGTGGCCGACAAGGCACGTTAACAGGGCTAAAATTAAAAAGATGAAAGCACCTGTAGCTAGACGATTAGTTGTGGGCATTTTTTGTTTCTTTTCCCAGCGGAAAAGAAGTTGAGAGAGAATGTCACTGGTGGCTACAAGGCCTAACATGAGGCAGATTCCAAATATTGTGGGCATGGGGAGATTTCCTTTCGTTTTTCTTTTAGTTTATCAAAAATCGTCAGTTTTAGTCATTAAAAAACTAAGGCTGAAAGGCCTTAGTTCTATTTCAACATATCATCAAGTGTCTTATTGCTTTCAGGCGCTTTATAAACAAAACGTAGTGCACTGCGATGTCTTTTAGCGGTGAAGATAGGTTGACCAAAGAAGGCATGTTGGGTGGTTTCGGTACCGTATTGGATCTTGTCAAGAATCTTACCATTACCATCAATAATAACATGATCAATAGTTTTTTCTTTAATATATTGTCTTTGGGTTAACTTGATTGTGTTGGTGTCTTCGACGTCGTTTTGTTTGGTTTTGGGCGTTACAGTAATGTAATTACTGGTTCCAGTTCTCACTTCAACGGTTACCTTATCGTGATTGGGATGGATGGTACGCCATTCGGTTTTAGTAACAGCCACATCACTTCCACAAAGGAAATCGGTAATGAAGAGCCATCCAAAGAAAAGGAACGCTGTTAATCCAAGATAAGGGAGGATGTTTTTTTTAAAATCCCATTTAAGGTCGTCGTAGAAAAGAGGCGTTGTTAATAATAAGGCAAAAGCAAGTGTACCTAGAAGATAATAACAGCCGAAGGATGTAAGCATGTGTGGATCCTTTCTATTTTTTCTTTTAGTATAGCTCATTTGGGCTTATTTTTCTAACAAAAAACTAAGGCTCGTAGACCTTAGTTATTTTAATTTGCGTATCCGCGTGGGATGCGATTAACCAACGGCGACACAAGCATTTTTAATGAAAGATTTTAATCCGCGCATCTGTGTGGGATGCGATAGCTCATTTTATTTAGTTTTAGATTGTTTTTATGAGCCAAATTCGTAAAAAAATGATTCAAAATATGTTTATGTGTTTTTATTTTGAATTGATTTTACGGCGATTCCGTGAGTGTTCACGGGTCGACTTTTTATTATTATTTCTTTTAGTTTATCATCTTTAATTAATTTTTCCTAACAAAAAACTAAGGTCAAAAACCTTAGTCGAAGAAATGCTTAAGTGAGTTGTTCGCTTGTTTGGTGTTGATAATAGCTATTGCTTTAGGCTTTTCACTATCTTTTTGAAGCGTTAAACCAAAGACTTTTTTATCAGTGTGTTGTTCGGCGTAAGAGATGCTTGCAATGGTGTCACCGTCGCCTTTAATTTTAACGGTAACTTTTTTTGTAGCGTCCCCTGTAGTTAAATAACCTTCAGTGTCAACGTTTTTGATGTGGTCGCTTGGTTTTAGCACTTGTGTTGCCGTTACTAGTCTGACGGTTGGTTTGATAGGTTTGTTTATGGTTGATGTAGTGTCATAGGAAAATAGAGCAACGATCACAACTGTTACGGTTATGGCAATGAGTCCGGCAAAGAAATTTGTTAATAAAGCAAAGCCTATTCTTTGACCTTTTTTAAATTCTTTATGAAAGTAGCCAAGAATCATTAGGAATGAAACAATGTAACAGATTAGAAATAGAATAAGCATAGATTAGTCCTTTTCTTCTATAATAGAACCTTTGGCGTTTTTAAAGGTTGCTTCAAGAACATGGTCACGTTTTTCAGGTGACCCGACAGGAATGCCAAAGAGCGTGGTTTGTTTGTCATAGGAACCGTAAGAAAGTGTCTCTAAGGTGAGACCTGACCCTTTGACAATAATCTTATTAGCGCCTTTTTGAGCGGTTTCGTGGGCATTTGTAGCCGTTAGAACAACTTCTCGATTGTTTTCGAGAAACGGTTTGAGACGTTGATCAGACATAGCTAAGGTTTGATTATTGGCGGTTACTGTTATTTCAACCTTGTCTTTGTTGGGATGGATTGTTTTATAATGTGGCGTGATGATGCTTGATGTAAAACTATAGAAAAACAAGGCACTACCGCCTAGACAGGCTAGAGCAAAGGGGATATAAACGTCTGGATCGTTGACTTCTTTTCGTCTCAAGGTTATATAGATAGGCAGATAGAGCAGTACGGCTACGATGCAGGCAATGAGTAAAACAATGGACATAGTGGGACCTTTCCTTTTTCTTTTAGTTTATCAGAAAAAGTTGACATAAGCTATTAAAAAATGACTCTACAATTTTTGGTGGTCATTTGTGAGTGATTATGTTAAACTAAACTTAGAAAGGACGTTTTTCTATGAAACTTGTAATTATCTTGATTATATTTATTATTTTGGCGGCCATTCATGTGGCAACGCACGCGCAAACCATGCGAGCAGATGGCAAAACGGTAACCAAAATGACGCTGATGGCCATGTTTGCAACCATTGGCCCTGTTTACGCTTTTGGTGGTTTTATTGGTTATATGCTCATGCCTTAGCTTAGATGCTGATGTTTTTTAAGTGTATTATAACATAAAATGAGGATATTTGTATGGCGCTAATTGTGGTGAAATAAACGCATTAAAAAAGGCCGCCTAGTTATGTCTGAAGACACCTTCGACGACTTCTGATGTGTTTATTATAGCATATTATTTAACAAGCATCAATCCGTTAAGTATCGCCATAAAGACGGCAAGGACAATGTTAGCAAATAATACTAGCATTATCACGCGCAGTGGCGTTAATTCAAGGTCTTCTTCAGGCGTAAAATGTCGAATGACGGTTACGGCGCCTATTTGGCAAAAACTGATGCCACCTGCCATGATGGCGTATTGAGGCGTAAGAAAAACGTCAGCGAATTTTTCGGGAGACTGTTGTCTAAAGACGATAAATACACCGATGTTAAAAAGGAGAAGTAGTACCGTTGAGATGATTTGGACGGTCTTACTGGTATTTTTAATAAGACCAGCGCCTGCAAACCAAGTGATGAAATAAACGAAGTGAATAATGAGTTCCATAGATGACCTTCTTTTTTTCTTTTATTATAACATAATATGGGTTTATTTTAAATTAAAAAAAGACTGATGCATTTATCAGTCTTTAAACAATTTATCAAGATTGTTTTCTTTGTAGTTAAGACGAAGACGATTAGTTGTTTCTTTGTCTTCATAGAGCTTTTGTCCAAAAAGACTTAGCGTTTGTCTAGTTTTACCGTAATCAATAGATGTCACATGGTCGCCATTGCCTTTAACAACAATTTTTTCAAGGTTACGAGACGCGGTTTGTTTTTTATCAGCAATTTGAATGGATCCACTGTCATTGTTAATTGACTTAGGAATGTTATCTTTTGGCAAACGATAAGTTTCGTAGTCTGTTTTGATAGTTACCTTAGCAATTTGTGCATTAGGATAGAGTGTGTGCCATGTGGTTTTGGTTGGCGCCAGATAGATGAGGAAACCGCTAAAAAAGACGATGAGACCAAATCCAGCAAACAGCCCTGTGACTATTGATGACTTGGCTTCTTCTGTGCGATAGAACATATAAGCTAAAAAACCACCTGTGATGAGGGCAAAACTGATGAATAAAACGTAAAATAGTGGATAGAGCATGAACGTTTCCTTTCGTTAATAAGTTATTTTAAGCACATGACCTTTGACGTCGCCTTTGTAAAACAAATGGTCACAAATTTTAGCAGGACGATAGACGGTGCCGTAACTGATTTTAAGGGGCTTTTGACCGTTTCCTTCGAGTTTAAGGTCGTCATACGCGTAGTTTTTACCGTTGACGGTTAATTTCCCTGTCCAGTGCAAATCGTCTTTAGTCACTTGATTGAGCGTTTTAATGACTTTGTAGTGCTTGTTAGGGGACTGGTAGCTGGTTAAAGTGGCTTTGTCGTTAGGAAGCGTCACCCATTCGATTTGATCTTTTGTTGCCGTGTGTTCGCAAATGGCTTGGAAGGCTGCGGAATAGAAAATGATGCCAAGGATGAGACCAAGTGTGACACTGATTTTGAGATTTTCTTTAAACGGTCGGTCGCGGAAGTCAAATAGGCTAAAGCCTATTGTGCTAAGAACAATGACAACAAATAAACTAACATTAGCGATAGTCATAATAAATTTCCTTTTTTCTTTTAGTTTAAC
>ERZ1699236.62-NODE-62-length-42095-cov-3.825605_pt1 | contig 42095 bp, 54 predicted proteins | sample MGYA00581538_ERZ1699236 | MGnify/ENA primary metagenome ERZ1699236 (study PRJEB42319, sample SAMD00040336) | human oral metagenome | material: saliva | host: Homo sapiens | study: EMG produced TPA metagenomics assembly of PRJDB4115 data set (Metgenomic analysis of... | reverse complement strand
CTGTAAGAGCGGTAAAGCCACCACCTAAGAGGATAATGGCATCAATGTAGCCTTTTTTACCAAAGGAACGTAAAATGGTTGAGACAATGTCTTCAATAAAGCGTTCTTTAACAGGTTCGTAATAAGACAAGAGTTCTTTACGATAGGCTTCACGGCGTTTGTTCTTGCTTGGTTTTTCAATAATAGCTTGAAGGTCTTTACGGCTTTCAATGGCTTGACCATTGCGTTGGGCGTTAGCAATCACTTCTTCTAAGAGTGAGCCATAACCACGTTCAACCGAGTAAGAATAGTTTGGATTGAATTTGCTGCCGTTTTCAGTGGCACGAAAGACAGCGATATCCGTTGTTCCGTCGCCAATGTCGACAATGTTAAAGTCAGCGAAAGTATAGAGAGGATTTTCATCTTCTCCTAACGCTTCATAGAGATTGTCCATGGTTTGGGCAAATTCTTTGTCGTTTTGGTCTAAGAGCCCAAAGAAGCCTGCTTCACCTTCACTACGAATCTCAACGTCTGTGATAGCAAAGGTGACGTCATGGGTTCCTTGTGGGGTGAAGACACGAATTTTGTGATTGCCAATAAGACTCTCACGGTAATCATCTACAAGACCGTTGATGTTTGATTCAATGATAGGGACAGAGAGTGCTGCTTTTAGTTTTTGATCATTAAAGTCATTGGCTTCAATAAGACCTTCTGCTAGTGCTCCAAATAAGAGACTGGTCGCAATTTGGTTGTCTGTTTTAGGGGTTGATGCTGTGACGTCAAATTGATGATAGCCTGGACGAGCCATAGCGTTGTCGCCAACGGCAAAGGGAAGGTCATAGTGATTAAGTTTACTGTCTAGAATTTGCACGTAAAATTCATCGCCACCTGGATAGTTGTGGTATTGTTCTTCCACTTGAATAACGGTTGATGGCATGAAAATGTGATGCAAAAGGGTGTTATCATCGGCCAAAATGTCGCCTTTGAGCTTTGAGTTACCGATGTCTAATGCGAGTTTCATGAAGGATTCCTTTCTATTATAGCCTAAGGGCTTTTCTTTTATTATAGCAAAAAAAGTCGCTAAAAGCGACTTTTAATAATGCTTACCAAAATTCTTTGCCGACTGGTGCGAATGGATTGTCGTAGTTTGCGTTTAGAAGACCAGTTGAACCGTCTTTACGGCGATAAACGACGCTTACACGAGCGGTATCTTCGTTAAGAAAGATAAAGAAATCGTGTTCAAGACAGTCCATTTGATCACTCGCCTCTTGAGGGGACATGGTCTCAATATCCAGGTCTTTAATGCGTGCAATTGTTTCAACATCATCACGGGATTCATTGTGAACTTTTTCCACACGGTTACGTTTTTGCACTTTGGTTTTGTGTTTACGGATTTGGCGTTCGAGTTTGTCTACAACCACATTTAGGCTATTGTACCAGTCGTTTGATGTTTCTTCAGCTCGAAGAGTAATATTTTTATGAGGAATGGTGACTTCAGCTTTGGCTTGTTTGTTAGGATAGACTTTAGCCGTGATGTGTACGGTTACGTCTTCAGAGAAATATTTCTCTAGTTTGCTGAGTTTAGTTTCAGCGTAGTCACGAATAGCGTCAGTAATAGTGATATTTTCGCCACGGATGTGGAATTTAAACATAGGGTTTAGGTCCTTTCTTTAGTTATTAAAGGCGTTATCAAGATTGGTTGTTTGAGATTCTTGATAGGTAGTTGTGACCTTGACTTTTTTGATTTTGTCTTTGGCTTTAGCAATGGTAAACCCAAACAGATGGGCTTTTTCGGTGCGTTCAACAGGGGTTACTTCAACGCGCGTGATGACTTGATTGGTTGCAGTTTTGGTTTTTTTGTTGCTCACAATCAAATCGTCTTTGTCCATGCTGGCGTCAATTGTGGTGTTGTTTTTGTCTCGCTTGATGATGACGGTGTTATCAAACGTATCAAATGGCTTGTCTTGTAGGGTTTGACCTGTCGTTCCAAGACTTGATTTTGGATAGACGCCTTGATAGGTTAGGGTTAGTTTTTCTGTTGGCCCAGATTTGGCATCATAAAGCACTTGGGTCTGTCCTGTAGCTGTGTAGCTGATGTTGGCTTTTGTTGGAAGAATGGCCTGGTAGAGAATAGCGCCTGTAACGATATAGCCGATAAGTAAGCCAGCGATGGTAAGGACATAAGTGGCTTGGCCAAGGCGTTCAAAAGGGGTGAGACGTGTGTTGGCGCAAATGGGTAGAATAACAAGGCAAGCGATAACTGTTAAGAGAAAGGTGCCAAGAAGACTAAGAAGACCGTAGAGAATTAAGGATGTCATGTAAAAATCCTTTCGTTTTTTTCTTTTAGTTTAACAAAAAAAGCCGCTTTTAGCGACTGTAAACCTTACTTGCGAATGAGATAAGGTTCAACGGTTTTAGCAAGGCTTTCAATGTTTAGGGTTTGAACGTAAATGCGACCTGTACCACTAAAATGGTTGACGATGCCTTCGCCTGTTAAGCCTGAATTAAAGAGACCATTATCAAGGGTGATGTGGTAATCTAGGGAGGTTGACCATGCGACTACATGTTGGTTGTCAATGATGATATCGTCGTTGGTGATGTCAACGGCTTCAATAGAGCCAAAAGCGTTGATAAGGACTTGCCCTTGACCTTTGGTTTTCATAATGAATAATCCTGACGTGTTTCCTCCAAACATACCACTGAGTTTTTGAAGGCTCATGTGGTAGCTAGCGTCACCACTCATGGCTAAGAAGGCACCGTCATTGATGTAGAACTGCTCTTGTCCGATATCAAGAAGTGTGATTTCGCCTGGGACATTTGGGGCAACGGATAAGGAACCGTTGGTTTTGGCGATGACTTCTGTAATTAAACCGCTTTCGCCTGAGGTCATTTTGCGTCCGAGGGCTGAAACGAGTTTTCCTAGACCTTTACCATTACCATTGAGACGGGCTTTTAGTTGGATGCCAGGGGAGTGGAAAACCATACTGCCACGTTCGATATAGGCTGTTTCGCCTCGATTGAGTTGTAAGATTGCTAGTGGGAATTTTTGTTTCCCGATGGTCATTTTCATGAGATAAACCGCCTTTTTCTTTTTAGTCTATCACGCTTAGATGTTTAAATCAAGAGGACTATGGGTTTTGATGGTGAGACGGTGTTCAGGAACGCGTTGCTTTTTGGCAAAGTCTTTAAGATAGTCTTTAGCGTCTTTTTCGTCTGTAAAGATGTCTAACGAGGTTTCGTTTAATAAGACTTCGTATTTTGGTGGAAGATACCTAAAGAGATAGGTATTGGCGTTTTTGCTTTGGTCAAGAAGCGTGACGTCAACGATATAGCAGTTGTTTTGATGGTAGGTTTTATAGACGTTTTCAAAGCGTTTTGGAAAGTCTTTGTTTGGGATGCGTTTGATTTCTGAGGTGATGTCTTTTTTTGTAAACATTCGTTTTTTTCCTTTCTAAACGAAAACGCGGGACGCGTTTTCGCCACACACAAGCGCGTTTTTCGCAACGCGAAAAACGTAAGACGAGCCCAAAAAATGCCGTAGGCGTTTTTTGGGTTAAGCGCTTAAGCGTTCTTTAGCTTTTTGATAAGTTTCATTGTCTTTCTCAATCAAAAGACCGTTACGTTGTTTGTTAAGTAGGGCTTGACCAAGATTGGCTGAACCTGCAAATTGGTCTAAGACGAGTTCATTAGGAAGCGTAATATAGTCTAAAAGTTCTTCAAAGAGGGCGATGGGCTTTTCTGCTTGATGAATACTGTCTTTTTTAGGCGTTTTAGCGACATTAAAGACCGTTGGTAACATCTTACGGGTGCCTTTCATGAAGTGTCTTGGAAGGTTTCTTGTTTCCAGTTCTTTTTCGATGTCTTGAGCAGTCATTTTGGTGATGTTAAGATTATGAGCTAATGCGGTTGCTTTGTTTTTTTTGGCGTCAGGTTTGAGGCATCTGGCCTCACCTTTAGTGAAGAAGACGAGTTGTTCGGTATTTTTGGCTTTACGTCCTGTGTTTGCGACAAAGTCACCTTTTTGCCAGTTGACAGTAGCATAATAGTTGAGGCCTGCGTCTTGAGCCATCTTCTTGCAGTGGTAGATATAGTCAAAGTTGTTAGTATTTTCTTCAGCAAAGAATTCAACCATAAAGGCACCGTCTTTTAAGACACGCGCTTTTTCGTTGAAATCTTGTTGCGTATAAGTAAAGCTGTCATAGTCAGCAAAAGAGCGGTTTCCGCCTTTGTTAGAGGCTTTATCGTCGTAAGGGTGGTCAGTAATCAAACAGTCAATAGACTGGTCTTTGAGCATGGACAGGTCACGTCCATCGCCATTGACGAGAAGGACGCTGTTGTCGTTTCGGTCGATCATTTGGTAAACGCCACGTGAGACTTGTTTAAAGAGTCCTTTGTCAATACCCTCATAGATACGGGCACGGATGGAATGTTTTTTATCGGTGACGGTAACGGCGTCATAGGCTTCTTTAGTGGTAAAGGTTTCGTTACAATTGGTTAAAAGTTCGAGTTGGATTGGGGACATGTGTGTTTCCTTTCTAAAAAAATTAGAATAAGCTAAAAAGACCCAATTATTCCAGGGTCTTCTAGTCGTCAATATGTTCCAAGTGGAACGCTTGATTGTTGAGATAATTTGGGAGATAGGTTAAGGCTCTTTGATAAGAGTCTTTTTTTTCAAGTTCACTATATGGGAGACGATTTCCATCGTTAACAAGGTAGTCTTTTTTGTCAATAAAATGGGCGTGAAGTTCATTCAAATAGTTGTCAAATAGTTCTTTGTTATAGGTTTTTTCGTGTTCGTAGTTTAACCAAATCCAGTCATTAGGATGAACGTGATCGTACATCCAAAGAAGAAGAACGATGTCTTGATTGGTTGAGGTGCTACGGTAGCGTTTGGCTAAATTGATGCCATAGGTACGTTCATCGTTTTCGGCTTTTGTTAAAGCTTGGGCAGGTGTTAGTTGGCTAATAGCTTTAACGCTTTTATTGAGGTGATGCATCAAAATAAAGAAATAAATGCAAGGTAATAGGATAAGGATGTCTGATTGTGTTACAAAAATATGTTTAATTAATTTGATGAGTTGTTCATCTGTATAAGCAAGCTGATTTAAATGTTTAGCACGGTAGATGAAAAAATTGATAATATTTAGTGTTAGGTATTGGCTAAGGGGTGCTGCGATTAACCAAAAGAGACTAGTGAGACTTGTTTTTACGAGTTCTTTGATTTTATTTAGACGGTTGCGTTCTTTAATAAAATAGGCTGTTTGGCCATAAGCTTCTAGACTTTTTTTAGCAACAAAGTGTGCTGATACGGAAATGATAAGGCTTGTGAATAAGGCTGCTAGTATGGGTAGCGTTAATTCATCAGTAGCTATTTGTTTGAGGTAGTCAATTTGATGACTATAGTGGTGAGTGATGGCATCAATAGTAATGCCAATGAGATAGAAAATGCCAACGATGGTTAAACTGATAAGGAGATAATAAAAAAGTTTCAACCATTCATTTTTGAGTTCTTTTTTAGTGGATAGAGGCGGTTGATTGCGTTTGTAGAGCATGTGTAAGTTTCCTTTCTAAAAATTTAGAATAAGCTAAAAAGACCCAATTATTCCAGGGTCTTTAAGCGAGGCTCATGAGTTGGTCATAGGCGTCACGTTTGGTGACATTGTGCCATTTGACGGCAAAGTCCATGAGCATTTGATGATAGGCTGTCCAGTCGATGTTGGCTAGTAACTCATCTTTTTGGTCTTCTGTCATAGACATGAGACTTTCATTAAAGAAGGTGACACGTGCATCGTCAGGAAGGCCATTGATTTTAGTTGGTTGCGCTGCAGGTACGGTTGGAATCTTCTCAGCGTCCTTGTATTCGACAAGATGACTACCGTATTCATTGACAGAAATGGCGTCATTTTCGACAAGTCCAAGTTCGCCTTGTTCTTTAAGAAGGGCGATGATTTTAGGATCACCAAGAGGGTCTGTCCCATTTAATTGGTTGGCTTGGTCAAAGAGTTTTTGACCACAATCGACTTTCTTAACAGCGACACGGGTGAGTTTAACACCGTTTTTGGTCAAGAAGGCACGGTTGGTTCCTTTATGGATAACGTTTTGGTCATCAATCAGGAATGAGCCATTGGTTGAGCGCATGGTCCAAGACAGCATGTGAATGAGCTTGTCTTTGTCGGTTTCTTTAACATAATCAACGAAGGCTTTACGTCCAAGGTCTGGATTAAGTTCGTGGTTAACAATGTTAGGGTTTTGAAGGTATTTGACAAGAGCTGCTTCAACAATGGCTGGGTGAGCCAAGTTGTGAGTGATGCTTGGGCCATTTGAAGAGGTTAACATACCACCTTTAGCAGATACTACTTTTCCATCGACCAACTCGACCCGATTATTTGTATCTTTTGAGATGAAGAAAAGAGGTTCTGGTTCAATGTCAACGTGGAAGGGTTTCAACTCTTTAGCCACAATTTTCTTGTTGACGTCAATGTCCATGTCAAAGGCGTAAACACCATCGGTATTTGACGATGGCATGGTTGCGCCTTCAAGAACGAGGGCTTGAGACATGATGTAGGTAAGAAGTTGTCCAATGATACGCATTTTGATTCCCTTATTGTTAGCCTTGATGTTGGTCATAAGGGTTCCATCAAGGGCACCAGATACGGCATTGAGGATCAATTTGTAGCCTTCTTGTTTGTTGTTGGCTGTGATCCATTCAGGACTAAGGTATTCCAGTGTCTTGAGGGTTTTCTTGATTTCTACACGTTTGTTGTAAACCTCACGGTAAACGTCACGACCCTTACCGTCATAAAAGGCACCTGTCATGATAAGAAGCACGGGATAATACCCTGTGAAGTCTTGGTGAACGGCTTCACCAACAGAGGTGTAACGGTAACGGCTCTTGAGGTAGCGTTTATCGGCACCTTCGATACGTTCGTCTTCAGGACCTGTAGTCTTTGTGTAGAAAGGCGAAAAGTCTTCAGGGTCGATAATCTCATCACTAAATTCTGTGATTTTAGCCAGTTGTGGCACTTCGTGATTCATACGATCTGGGAAAGATGTCTTTTCACGAGATTGTTCCTTAATCATAGTGAACAATTCTTTATCGTATTGATTGAGAAGTTTAACCACATCTGCAGGAATCTTTGAGAATTTACCGTATTTTTCTTTAAGAATTTTGATGACTTTACGGTCAAAGGTTAATTGTTCATCGTTGTAGTCTTGACCGTGAATACCACCTGAAGAGGCGTTGATCCAGGAACGGGTTTCATTCCCCTCACCGTCAACAAAGGCAAGGTAGGTACCGTATTCTTTTAAGCGGTCACGACGGGCTTTACGTTCTTCACATGGAATACCATACTTGGCAATATGGTCAGGATTGTCGTTCCAGTTACGACCTGCAAAGGACTTGTAGAAATTGTACAAGGACATGAATTTGCCCAAATGGTAACGGGCGTATTTTGGATTCTTGTTTTTGATACGGTAGTAGACATTTTTGATGTACCAGTTTTTGGTATATTCCAAAATATCTTGTTGTTCAATGTTGAATTCTTTGGCAATATGGTCAGCAGGATACATGAAATCAACAACAGGAATGTCTTCCAATTGACCGTGTGGTTTAACTACGTGAACTCCAATGTCCGTTGAGGTTGACGATAAGTGAACAGGGGTGTCTTTAAGGTAAGGGAATTCTTTAAAGAGGGCTTCACGAATTTCCAAGTTATCTTTGAGAAAGCCAGGAAAGGCGATATCACGGGTAGCATAAAGGTCGTTACCGAGGTAGAAGAAATCGCTAATAGGGTCTTTAGAGTGTCCTGTTTTGTTGGATTCTGATTCAACGATAGAGCCACCCAAGATACCTTCAGCGGTCTTAAGTCCCATGATAACACGACCGTTTTGCATTTGTTTTTGGTTGATACGGGCAATATCAACTTGTCCACCCCATTTCATGAAGTCTTCCACATTGCTTCTAAAGGTATTGGCAATGATTTTATCAGAAATCTCACGAAGTTTCTTGGTAGAGACATTAAGACGGCCTGACATTTCGTTTTTTAAGACAAACTGAATGAGAGGTAAGTCGTAATGGTAGATATTGTAGCCGATGTATTGGTCGTTTTCCGATTCCGTTTGTCTGTCATCTTTGTTTAAAAATTTAGCTGTGATAGATTTTTTTAACCGTGGAATGGTAAAGGCAAAGCGTTTCTTAAGGACAGACATGTCATCAGCAAGGTTGTAAAGAACAACCAAACGGTCAGGATATTTATCCATGTACTGTCGTCCCGCTTCGTAGATGAGTTCGGGGTCTTCCGCTAAGAAGTGACATTCGTAAACGTCATTAGCGTCTAGAAAACCAATCATGAAAAGGTTATCGTAGCATTCAATATCGTAGAAATATCTGAGACGGTCACTATACAGTCTAATAAGGCTCACCTCCTGATGCCCCTTGATTGAAGGCTTCTTTAGCTATGCTGTTACTGTTAGTAATCGCTTCACCTAAGACATAAGCTAAATCAGGGGATTGGTTGCAGGCTGCTGTGAACATGTCGATAAAGATTTGACTATCGTCAGCACCTTTGGTATAAGCTGTGATGGTTTGATTGTTATTTTTACGATACCCTGTAATGACAAAAAGAGCGCTTTCAGGTGGGTTTGTGATAAAGTCGCCTGTTTGACTGGCTAAATTTTGAATGAGTTGTTGAGCCACATGGTAGCTTTTTTGTTGTTCAGGTGTTGCCATCTTAATCCTCAATAAAGCTTTCTTTGATCGCTTTCATGGCGTCTGTGACAGCTTCATCAAACGTTTTGATGTTTTCTTTGATGTCGTCTTCAGGCATACCCATTTCTTTGAGTTCTTTTTTCATCTTGTCTAGTTCTTTGAAATAGTCTTCATTGGTCATTTGTTTAGAGGCACGAAGAAGTGCAAGGTTTGTAATGTGTTCCATTTCAGATTCCATTTTTTCGTGGATAAATCCTTCTTGGAAAGCTTCCATACTTTCTTCGGTTAGGTTTGCAATAGCGTGACCAAAGAGATGTGCCAAGTCAGGATCTTCATTTAAAGCAGCGCTAATATGACTTACGAAATGATTAGCATCATCCATGTATTGAACGATTGTTGTTTCGAGTTCATTATTGTCTACTTCAATAGTGCTTAATTGAAAAAGACTGACGTCAGCGTCTTTTTTTGCTTCTGCGAGTTCTTTAAGGTATTTTGTAGCGTCTTTAACGGCTTTGATTGATTCTTTTGACATGGTTTAATTTCCTTTCTTAAGAGCTTGTTCAGCGTCGAAGACCCCCTGTGAAAGGGTGTCGTAGCTGTCTTGGTTGAGGTTGGCAATCGTTTGACCCATTAGGTAGGCGAGTTCAGGACTTTGATCCATGGCTGTTTTAAGGAGAGTTACTAAGAGTCCGGGGTCGTCTTTAAAAGCGTTGAAACTAACGACGGCATTGTCATTATCTAAATAGCAAGTGGCGCTTAAAATGGCAACGGGCGTTTGTGTTTTAACGAGAGCCCCTTTTTTAGCGGCAATGATATTGAGTTTATCGATGCTGTCTTTTAAGGTATCTTGAAATAGGGTTGACATTATTAAACCTCTCTTTCAAATAGGCGAGCAAGGATAGCAAATTGACTTTCCAAGTGTTCTTCGGTGTCAAATAGAGTGTATCCAAGTTTAGTGTTAATGGTTTTAGCTAAGGTGTGATAGTCTTTGGGATTGGAACTATTACTAATAGCTATAATGTGTTCTTTGATGGTTTCAGTCATTGAATATTACTTTCTAGGCGTTTGCGGCATCTTTAAAGCCTTTTCCTGCTTTAAAGGTGATACGGTTGTAAGGGTCGATCGTAAGAGGTTTTTTAGTGAGTGGGTCAATTCCTTTACGGGCTTTTTGAGGTCGGATTTCATAAGAGCCGTGGTTGTGGATACGGAGTGTTCCATCTTGGATGGTGACGTCTTGAATAGAAGTCAAGACTGCATTGACGGCTTGTTCAGCGTCTTTTTTAGTTCCTCCGAGTGTTTGTTGAACGTGATTAATAAGGTCAGTTTTATAGGCCATGAAAGGCTCCTTTCTGTTGATTAGGGATTTCAAATTGACTTTCGTCAATTTGTTGGTCTTGAGTAACGAGAAAATCGTCACTAAGATTATTAATAAGATGTTTGGTACTTTCAATCTTAACAGTAGCGAAGTTTTTAAAAGGCGTGTCTTCAAAGAGGTCTTTGAGGGTGTCTAAATCTTTGGTCAAAGCTTCTTTATCGATGTCAAAACCTGTAAAGCCTTCGTCTTTTAGAAAGGCAATTTGGTCACTACGTTTGAGTCCTGAAAGAATGGAATCATCTTTATGTCTAAAGTTTTGAGCGTTTTCAGGAACATCTTCATCTAGCCAATCCATGTTATACTTTTCTTCCATGGTATCAAACCAATCAAGCGGAAGGGTACGTCCATAGTCCATGTTGACGAGGCGGGTTTTGCCTGTGTTGATGTTATGGGCAGTTGTAAAGTTCGATGGATTGTTGAGACGGTCAGTGTTTCCAACCATGATATCAAAAGCCGCTTGTTGAATGAGAAAATCATGCGCGTGTTCATGGGTGACGCCATAATTTTCAAAGAGTTTGATGAGGTTGTTGAAACGTTCTTTACTTGGACGGTCAACAATTTGTTCGGCAAAGGTTTCGATGTTAGTGAGAGCGCCAACTTCGTAAAAGTGACGGTCTGTGGGATTACCGTAGGCCAATGCGACTTCCATTTCACCAGGTTGGAGGAAGTTTTTAGACAGGGTACCTGTACGCCCATCGTCTGTTTTGATGAAGTCATAGGTGACACAATCAAAGTTTTTAGCATTTTTGATGTGTTTGGCAATGGTACCTGTTATTGTCTCAGAGACACTTGAGTAGTGGTTGTTAAAACCATTTTCCCAAACGCCATTAACGTCAGGACGAAGGTCGTCTAACTTAACAAAATGGGCTGTGCCATCAATTAAGACATTGTCTTTCAATTGCATGCCTGCAATATTGGTGTTTCCAAAATCATCAGAAAGGCTGATGATATGGTTGCTTAAGGTGGCGTGTTTAGGTCTCATCATCGGTCAACACCACCTTTAAATTGTGTTGCATGGGTGCTGAAAAGCCAATGTGTTTGATTTCAAAGAGCAAATCTGCAAGGGATTTGTTATGGTAGCCCATGTAGTGATTGAAGGTTTTTTCAAGTCCTGAATAGGTAAAATTCGAAGGCTTGACTAAACGGTTGGTAAAGGGTGAGTCAAAATGATACAAAACGGTGACCGTTTTGTTATCGTTATCAATGGCAAATTGATGGGTTTTAACATCACTTAAATAAAGGGTTATATTTGGCAAATAAGGCGTGCCTCCTTTCTGTAGCTTACTGTTATTATATCAAAAAAATAGGGGATTCATGTAAAGAAATTTTCAGGCAAATCAAGGGAGCTGAGAATCTGATTGAGTTTCTTTTTAAGACCTTTAAAGTTTTTTAGGGCTTCTTGGTTTTCTGTTGTTGGAAAACCTGTGAGCACTTGATTATAAAGATTAAAGAAGGCTAAAAAGGTGTCTTGACTTTCTTTTAAGACTTGTTGCGCATATTTGTAGCGACTTCTGGCAATGAGTTCTTGATGCTCTTGATCAAGAGCTTTTGCGAAGTCTGTCAAGGTTTCAATGCTGTCTTTGGTGAAGGCTGATGCGTTTTGTTCTTGGATGACGGTTTTTCGAAGTTCATCGGCGATAATATCTTCCATGTTATCTGCGCTTTCAAAAATGGTGATGAGTTTGTAGTCATGTTCATTAACGACAATAATGGGTGCGATTTCGCGTTCGCGGTATTTGATGGGCTTATTGAGACGATAGGCGATGTAGGGTTTATTGAATCGTTTGGTGATGGCTTCGTCTTTTTCCATTTTTGGGTAACAAGGCGCCATAAAGGCTTTCCAGTCGGTTGTCTGGTAACGTTGCTCGAGTCGGTCTCTGAAATGGTCAACGGGAACGTATTTGTCGTTTTTGGAGAGTCCCATGTGGCATTACTCCTTTCTATTATTTATAGGGTGCCCAACTGAAGGTGAGCAGTATGGTTTTGCTTGGGTTTGTGATCGTACAACTATCCGTTTCTTCATCGACAGATAGCGATGTGATGTGGGTTACGGTTTCGTTTTTAAGAACTTGTTTGATAGCCTTATAAACATCAGAGAAATAGATATCACCCTTATTAGTGAAGGTATGTGTCTTTGTGTCAGTGCCTACGGTGTATTTGATAACGCCTAAGATATCATAGTCGTTATAAACATTGTCAACAAGATAATCGCAAAAGTCGTCTAGTTGGTCGAATTCATAAAGATTATTGGTTTCTTCGAATAGTAGGGTTTTGATGTCTTCGGCATCTACTTGAAGGTCAAATATTTCGTTATCGTGTGTGATTTCTAGACTTTTTGGAAGGCCATAGGTTTTACCATAGTTGTATTCGACGATGTCTTTATGTAGGTCTTCATATTCGTCATCAGTTAAGGCGTTTATGAAGTTTTTGATAATGGTGTCTTTTTCGAGGTCGTAGATGTTTTCATAGCCATTTGCGACACAATAGCTTAAGAATTGTGTTTGTGGGCTTTTGATAAGGTCTTCTTTAGAGTTAAAATAGGTTGCTTTTGTTTCTAAGGGGTAGTTAGTTTTTAAGATATAGGGTTTTGGTTCTGAGTGTTCAGAAAGTTGGATAAGTTTCATAGGCTTCTAGTTTTTCTGTTTGGCAAAGTTATGAAGAAATTCTTCATCTTCTTGAAGTTGGCGAAGAAATTCAGAAGGCGTCAAATATTGATCGTCTGACCAGAGTTCTCTAAATTGATCGTCAGCGTTAAAATCATAAGCGGCGTCTTTGATGTTTTTAATGATGGCTTTTAGTTGTTCTTGGAGATAATCTTCAATAGTATCATAGTTGTTTGTGAGTGGTTTTACGTCAGCGTAACAACCGAGGAAACTTCCTGATGGGGCTTCGATGTCAAAGTCGATAGCTTCAGCGTCTTTATAGTTTTCTTTGTTTGTAATAAGGTATCTATTTTTTATAAGACCATGATCGATGACTGTTAAATTGTGTTTATCGCAATAATTGTCCATTTGCTTAAATAAGCGTTTGTAAAGGGCAATATAAGCGTCAGATTTGGTAACATTGAAAACAGGTGTGATGCCATTTTGACTTAATAGTTGGTTGATATGCCATTTGTCAGCATTGTCAAGAGGTTGTTTGGGCATGGCATTGATGCTAAGAAGGAAGTCTTCTAAGGTTTCGCCAGCAAAACTGATACCACCTGTTGGTGTGTTGTCGTCTTTTAAAATGATGGTTTTAAGGTCTAACATAAATTTATTCTCCTTTGTAGCTAATACTAAATTCTGGTAGAAGGCTATTAAGCGTTTCTAGAGAGTGATTGTAGATAAAGACAGGTGCGGCTAAACTGAAAACGAGTTGATAATAGGTAATCAATGATTCGAGTGACGGTGCATTTTCATTGGTGTTGTGGTCAATTTTGGCATATTGTTCAGCAATATCATTAGGGTCTTGGCCAAGTTTTTTTAGAATGGTATCGATGCTTTCTGTGGTTTCAGGAGTAATGATGATACCTTTTTGGTCAGTGTCTGCTTGATCAGCTTGTTGGTCGTAATCTTTAATTTCGTCTAAAGATTCTAGAAAACTTTCTTTTAGTTGCCAAGCGTAGTCGGGGTCTCCTTTGATGTTGCTTAGATAATCTTCTGTGAGAATGATTCGATTGTAGTTGAAGATGCTTGGATATTCTGTGTCGCTTAATTTTATGACGTGAGGGACGAATCGGCTGTTTTCAAGACTTAGAGAAAGGGTAAAATAGGTGCAATCAGTTAAGTGGGTTTTCTTTTCAAGTTGCTTTTCGATTTCTGTTTCAAAGTAGTAGCAAAGGTTATCAATGTTATTGATAGCGTAGATGAGGGCTTGTGTGTAAAGTGTCATGAATGGTTCCTTATTTGGTTGGAATGTCTTTTAAGCTATCAAGGATAGCTTTTTTGACGTGTTTGAAGTGATAGTTGATTTCAATTAATTGGTCGTCTGTGACAAGGGATTTAAGGCTATCTTCGTCTAAGAGTTCGCCATTGATGATAGGTTCAAAGCTATAGCCATCATTAGCTTCAGTCATGTCAATAGACAAATCGTAATTAGTTTTGCCTTCAAGGTATTCTTGTTGTTCGGCTGTGAGCTCGTCAATACGGTCTTCATCGTCTGTTAAAAAGACGGGATAGGTACAGTTACTTAAGATTTCGGCAGTTTGACGTGTTTGAGAGGTTTCGGTCATATCGTTGATACAGTAGTTTGTCCATTTTTCAATTGGAGATGACGGATTTTCAATTTTGTTAATAAGACCATCTAAGGTAGGATGACGAAATTCTTTGAGCTCACCTTTAATCAATTTATGAAGACGGTACCAGGTTCCGTCATAGCTAATAGTTGAATAATAATCATTGTGATGGTCGTGACGGCCAATAGGATCTTTAATAAGACCTAGTTCTTGATTAAGGTAGGTGTTTGCGTAAGGGAGAATGAATTCAATAGCTTCTCTTCGTGTAACAGTGATGGCAAGAGGTGGGTCATTTGGGTTTTTAACGACATAGTAAGTGTTAGGGTCTTTTTCGATAATGTCGATATTGAGTTTTTTTGAGAACATAAGATGTTTTCCTTTCTTTTTTTGCGACGACTGTCCGTCGCCCATAAAACAAACCATGGGTTACGGGCGAGACGACCGTTAGGTCGGCTTGTGCCCGCACAAAAGCCGATTGGGAGCGTTAGCTCCCACGGTAGCCTAATGAGGCTAAAAAAACCCTAGTGCCAATTATTCCAAGCAATAGGGCTGAATGTATTAAAGAGTTGGATAATCGCCATTGTAGCTGACTTCATCAACCGCTAAACCGTTAATGGCACGGTAGGTCGCCATTTCAATATGAGCAAGGCTTGGTTGGTTGGCGTAGGCGAAGGGGATTTTGTTGTCTTTTAGAAGACCAACAAGGTAACCTGCCATAGCGTGATTAAGTCCCGTTTTAGCGATAACAACGGCATCAACGTCTTTAAGGGCTTTAGTACATTGGGTAACAAAGGTTTGGTAGTTGATGTCGTGGTCAACAATGTTTAGGGTTTTGATGTGTTTTTCATCTTCAAAACTTTTGATAAGGTTTGGACGAACGTTTTGAGGAAGACCTATGACGGCAATGGTTTTTCCTGTGAGGTCAAAATCGAGGTTGGATTTTGGATCATCAGATTTTTGGGTGACTTTTTTGGTTTTTGTTGGTAGGGGTTTACTTGGCTTTTGGGCCGTGTAATCATAACGGTGTACCCATTGGATATGTGGCTGACCATTGTCTTTAATGATAAGGTCAACAAGGTCACCGTGGGTGATATTTTTGGAATCGCCTAAGTGACGGAGGTAAAAGGTTTTGATTTTTGAGCCTGCGTCTAGTAAGTTTCTACCATTGATGTCTTTTTCAATGTAAAGTTCACCTGTTTTGAAATTGGTTTCAACAAGCGCTTTTTCAAAGAGTTTTAGGGGTTCGATGTCGCCTGTGTCAACGGCATTATAAAGGGTTTTGATGTCGTAAAGGATACCGTCATTTTTCTTAAATTGGATGTGGTCGCCATGTTCAAAGCCGATGGTTTTGTATTCGCTAACACCGCCTTCATGAAGGGTTTGGTTTTGGTCATCAATAATGCTATATCCGCCAGGTTGAACAATGACTGTTCCTTCTAAGAGTTTTGGCAGTTCTTTTTTTGGTGGTTCTTTTTTAGGTTGTTCTTTTTTTGGGATTTCTTCTTTAGCTTGTTCTAAAAGAGGTTTTAGAAATTCTCCGAATTCTTGATTAGAGTAGCCTAAAAACTCTTTGGCAGCTTGAACTTGATCAAGGCTACCGTTTAGGAGATGTTCTTTAATGCGTCTTCGCATGATATCGTCAAAGGTGGTTACCATGGGGTTCCTTTCTAATTTTCAATTTTTAAAATAGCGAGTGTGATGAGAATAGCTAGTGCAATGAGGGTGCCACTATAAGAGAGGGTTTCTGTTAAGGCACTAAAGCTATGATTAGGAATAGTGGAAATAAGTGGGTATTGTTTTGTGTGTTGAATCAGAGGGATAAGTTCGATGATTTGAAAGACAAAGGGAACCAAAAGAAAGAGACCTAGAGTGAGGCTTTTCAGAGGTCGTTTGTCGAAAAGGTAGAGTAAAATAGCTGTGGTTATACTTAGACCTAAATAAGATAAGCTAGCAAAAATCAAGGGTTTAAGCTCCTTTCATGGCATCTTTATAGTCTTCTAGGGTTGCGATTTCAGTGTAGTCAGGGTTGTTTTGATAGGCTTCAATAAGTAGTCTAACGGTTTTTTGGGTAGTGTTTTCAGTGATAAGTCCTGCTGAATAAGGGGAGACAAAGCAACTGGTTGACCAGCCCCAGATAAAGGTTTTATTAGTGTGGTCAATCATGACGAAAAAGCGATTCCCACATTGGTCAGCGCGTGAGATGGTGGCTTCGGCAGTAGATTTATTGAATGTTGGCATAAGGGTCTTCTTTCTAATAATTTTCGTATGTAACATTAAGGTAGGCTTCTCGCATGAATTGTGAGGGCTCTAGTTTTCCTTCAAAGCCTTGACGGTACATGGCTTCACAAATGACGAGCATTTTACGGGCACGGGTAACGGTAACGTAGGCAAGGTTTCGTTCGTCTTCAAGGTTTCCTTCTTGGAGAGCCATTTGACTTGGGAAGGTTCCTTGTTCCATACCAATGACAAAGACATAATCCCACTCAAGCCCTTTACTAGAGTGTTCTGTGGTAAGAAGGACACCGACATTTTCAATGTTGGCGGTTTCTTTAATAGACATTTCATCTGTAAAGTCAAGGACACGGTCATAAAGAGTTCCACGCGCATAATCTTGCTCATAGCGGGTGTCAAATTCTTTAACCATGTCTTTAAGGAGACGGATGTTTTCTTTGTCGGTTTTGTTGTCTTTTTTATCATTAATCCATTGTTCGTATTCAGAAATTTGATAAATTAAATTAACAACGTCCGTCAAGGTACGGTTATCGTCTTGGGCGATGCGTTGGAGTTCTTGATAGATACGACGAACGTCTTGACTGTTTTTTTGAAGGGCTGGACTGAGGTCATAAATATGATCAGATAAGAGGTATTCGATAACACTCATGTCTTCTTCACGGGCATTGTTGAGAAGTTTTTCGGTTGATTTAATCCCAATGCCACGTTTTGGACGGTTGATGATGTTTAAGAAGGCAAAGGAGTCTTTTGGGTTGACCATGACTTGGAGGTAGTTGAGCATGTCTTTAACGACATCAGAACTCATAAAGTCTGCAAATTTGGTTTGGTCATTAAGGGAAACATTGGCTTGATGAAAGGCTTTTTTAATAGGGGCGACAAGACGTCGGTCACGGACAAGGACAGCGATATTGTTAGGCATAATGCCTCGGTTAAGAAGCTTTTGAACGGATTCGACAAGGAAGGTTGTTTCGGTTGCGGTTGAGCTAGAACGCACACGATGAACGCCTTCAAATTCTTCATCAAGTGCTTTGGCCGCAATAAGGGGTCTGCGGAAGTCTCTACCTGTGTTGTTGTTTTTGATAATATTATTAGCAACATCTAAAATGGGTTGGTAAGATCTGTAGTTGATGTGGAGGTTGACCACGTCACCTTCGTTGGCGTGATTGATCATGAAGTCTGATTGACCGCCACGAAAGGCGTAGATGGCTTGGTCGATATCGCCAATGAGGGTTAAGTTATCATCAGAAATAAAGCGAACAAAGGCATCTTGAAGGGCATTGGTATCTTGATACTCGTCGCAAAAGATGTAAGCGGCGCTTTCTTTAAATTCTTCTAGACCACCTTCTCGACCTAAAAGATAGGTGAGAAAGAGAATGTGGTCATAGGTCATGACTTGGTTTTCCAGGGCTTTTTCAAGGCTACGACGGAAAATGTCATGAAGGGTTGGGACCTTGATACCACGAGAGCCTTTTTCGACAAAACGAATGGTCTTAAGGTCATAGATACCATTGAACAAGTCATCAGGATTAGCGTGGTTGATGAGTTTAGACAAGCTATCTGCGACACTGGCTGCGATTTTACCTGTCATTTTAGGGTTACTTGGATCGTAATATTCTCCGTTTTTATAATCTTGTAAAATGGTTGTCATGAGCTCATCGTCAGCTTCAATGATTTGCCTGATAAGGGTGTTGGTTGACGTTGGCGATAAAATGGTAAAACGTGAATTAAAGCCCATAAGACTGGCTTTTTTACGTAAGATATCCGCCATAAGACTGTGGAAGGTGCCGACTTTGACACGTTTGAGTTGGGGTTCGGTGAGTTTTTCAGCCAATTTTTCTTTAAGGTCTTTAGCGGCTGCGCGTGTAAAGGTTACAAGGACGACATTACCGACGGTAAATTCATTAAGCACACGAACACATCGTCCAAGGACAGTTGTTGTTTTTCCTGTTCCTGCGCCTGCAATTCCTGTGACTTTTTTGGTCAAGGGGGCATTGATAAGGGCTTCCTGATCGGGGTTAAACATAAAAATTTCCTTTCTATAATTATGGGTTATGACCTCAAGACCATTCTTCCAGATCTTGAGGTTGTATTTAAATGTCGTCAGTGATTAGGTCTTCTAGGGGTGTCATTAGAGGGATTTGGGTGTCACCAAAGACTTGCTCTTTAAAGATACCATTAGGTTCTTTTGGCGTGATGCCTAAGAGATATGGAATAAGTGTTTCTCGTTGGTCTGTTTGATGGGTTGTTGTCAAATAGCTTACAATAATATCACCTTTAAGACTGGTTTCTTTGGTGAAGGCTAGTTGTAATTGATGTGTGTTATAGTCATCGTTGGTCAAACTGAAACCGTCAGGAAGGTTAAGAACAAGGTCTTCTAAGATAGGTGCCACATGGTCATCAGAGGCTTTTGAAAAATCAATAATCTGTCTAGGAATGTTGGCGTTATTGATGACGGGTATATTGACGTTTTCATATTGGGTCAGAACCCTTGTTGGAAGGTCAATGTAAGGCATGACGCGCGTGTGTAGGGTGACCTGATTGTTTTCAAGGGTCACCTTGGTGGCTTGGGCATTGACCGTTGTTGTGAAGACGTCAGGCAGGTAACAATTAGTGTACTGACGTAAATCTTCTTTATCAAGAAGGAAGCTTACGGTATTGTTTGTGGTTTCCACGTAATCGAGTTCAATATAGACAGGGGCTGTAATAGATTTGTCGCTATTGAATAGATGAATGCGATTGGTTAGCTTATAAACAAAGTAGTTTTCAGGGTGTTCTGTTGGCCCTAGCTCACTAGGAAAGACACTGTAACCATTGAAAATAATTTTTGACAAGGTCAGGTCTTTGTAATCGTCGTGATCTTTGACTTTTTCGAGTAAGTCTTTGGTGTTATAACTTAACGCAATAAGAATCGATTCTTTAGATTCCGTTAAGGTGACAGTCAAAGGAATACTCTCAACGATGCTATTCTTTTTGTCACGGACGGTGATGGTGTCGCTTGCCAGCAATTGATTAAACAATTGGTAAGCCTCAGGAACGCCATTTGGAAGGTCTTCAGGTGGTGTTGTTTCAATGGGTGGTTCTATTACAATAGGGGGTTCTGAAAACTTTTGTGTTGGTTTTTCAAAGATAGCGTTTGTGAATTTTTTGAAAAGGGATGTCACGAAAGGGTTCCTCCTTTACTTAAGTTTTTGTGCAATTTTTTGAATGAGTTTTTCAACGATTTTTTCAGCTAATTGGTCATAGTCAAGTTCGCCAGGACTTGTCCAAAGCGCTTCTTTAGCTGGTTCTTGTTTGATAAATGGGTTGAAGTTATCGGGGGTTGCGGTTGGGTTATCAAATGGATTAGCGCCTTTTGCGGCGTTACCAAATGGATTGGCTCCTTTTGTTGGTGATACCCCCTTGGTTGTATTTCCAAATGGATTAGCCCCTTTTGTTGGTGTTGCTCCCTTGGTTGGTGCAACATTTCCAAATGGGTTAGCCCCTTTTGTTGGTGCAGTGCCTGGTGTTGTGTTTCCGAATGGATTAGCACCTTTTGTTGGTGCGGCGCCTGGTGTTGTGTTTCCGAATGGATTAGCACCTTTAGTAGGGTTAGCACCTTTAGTGTCTTTTGGTTTGACTTCTGGAACCACAATATCAGCAGCTTCGGCTTCCCAAGAATTGTCTGGTTTTGGAACCTTGTTTAAGTGAAGAACGTCGTTTGGTACACGATAGTCTTCAGACTTATCAGGAATGTGTTCAGGTTCTTTTTTCTCTTTTTTTGGTTTTGCAGATTTGGCATCTGCTAACAGGTCATCAAAAAGAGACGGTGTTTCTTCTGCTTTTGTTGGAACGTCAAGGTCATTACTTTTTGGTGATGTTTCTACTTTTGTTGTTGGCATATCTGCTAGCAGGTCATCAAAACTAGGGGCTTTTTTAGGTTCCGCTGTTGGTTCTGCCTTTTCAGGTTCTGCTGGTGGCTCTGTACTAAACAAATCACTAAAGTCATTTGTTGTTGATTCAGGTGGAGCTTCAACACCTTCTGTAACACCAAATTCTTCAAGTAAGGCATCAAAGGCGTTTTCTTTTTTTGAGAAAATATCTTCTGACATGGATTTCTCTACTTTCTTTTGTTTTTTTCTTTTATTGTATCATAACCTTAAATTATTTGCGGCTTAAAAGAATGCGTTCGATATGAGCTAGTGCTGTTTCGGCACTTTCAGCATCGATTGCTTTTTCCAATTCTGTTTTGATAAGCGCAATTGCATCTAGTGGGTCTTTAGCTTTTTCTTTTAGTTTGAGATCAATGATGGTGTCTTCATCAGCTTTTAGCCAGTCTTTGACTTTTGAGGTGTCGGTGTTTGTTGTGCTCACAAGGTTTGACAATTGGCGAATGGTTTCACTAAAGGGTGGCAGGAAATTGATGACAGGATAGTCTTTGAAAACTGTATCGACGGTCGCCATGGTTTGGTTGACAACGGCTTGAAGGGCAATGAGTTTATTGCCTTCGATCATTTTGTTTTTGGCCTTTGAGTTAACGTCAGGGAAGGCTTGAAGGAACAAGGTTTCAAGACTGTTTTTAAAGGTACTGTTTTTGATGTGTGGCGAGTTTTCGAGAGAGGCTTCGACAGCATTATGAAGCATTTGACGGTTGTGGGTCAAGCGCTCATTTTGAACGGCACGTTGTTCGGCATTTTTTTCTTCAATAAAGGTGACCACATTGTTATAACCGACAGCTTTTAAGGCATTGGCAAGAGCGGTCTTGTATTGTTCAACGGTTTTCTTAAGGGAATCGTTGTATTTTTTTTGCGTGTTTTTAATGTGACTGTTGATGGCGGTCATCTTTTTACCGTCGTCTAGAGTCAATTCGTCACGCATGAGTTTTTGGTTGAGGTAAAGGAGCTCACGCGCAATGTTTTGCCATTCCTCATCACTTAGTCCAGGTGGTGGGGTTTGCTGGGCAGGGAGTTTTGAGAAGTCTTCGTTTTTAACATCAAGAGCTAAAAAGGCTTGACGTTTGGCATCTTTTTCTTCAGGGGTAAGTTCGTTAGGCATGTGTGACCTCCTTTAAGGTAATGTTTTCATTATGTTCAAGGAAATAGTCGAAGTCGTCAATGTAATAGACTTGTTCGTCATTCGTAAGATGTGGATAGATATCTTCTTTGTGGTCTTTTAAGAATTGTGCAAATCCTGGATCTTCGGTTTGCCACTGGTTGACGAAATCGTCATAATGGTCTTTTAGGTAACGTTCTGAGAAAATTTCATAAGGGTCATAGATGTCTTTATTAACGAGGTTTTCAACCGTATAGTCATATTCATTAGAAATTTGGACGTCTTTTGTGACAGTACCATTGTTGTAGGTTAGCAAGACTTCTTGGTCAACGATAAAATCACACCCTTGTTCGTAGTCGGTATAGTCAAAGAAGGCTTTGATGGTTTGGGTTTTGAGGTTGTCTCTAAGGGCATTAATCGCGTCATCGTCATAGTCTCTTTCAAGACAGTCAAAGAACCAAGTAAGGTTGTTTTCAAAGTTCCAACGGCCATTGGCATAGAACATAAAGGTGACTTGATAAGCGTTGTCGGTGATGATTTCTTCGTCTTTGTGTTCATCGATACGAACATCTAGGTATTCATAATCTTCAATGGTTGGTTCAAGAAACTCAATGCCGTCAATGGTGGTATCATAATAAGCGTTTTTTTCTGAGAGCACATGAAGAAAGATAAAGTCTTTGAGATCTTCTTTAGTTGCTGTGGTCAAGGTTAGATAACCTGACGCACATGAGAGATTAGCCATAAGGTTTCCTTTCTAGTCGTTAAATTCGGGGATATTGTCGTTGTTTTCGAGCATGTAATCAAATTCGTCAAGCTCGTAGACGGATTCATCATCGGTTAGATGTGGGTAGATGTCGTCTTTGTGGCTGGTTAAGAAGTGATAAAAGTCAGGGTCATTTGTCTTAAAACTGTCTGTAAAACGGTCGTAGTTTTCTTTGAGCCATTTTTCTGAGACGATTTCGTTACGCCCATAGATGTCGTAATCAAGCAGGTTTTGAACAGTATAGTCGCAGGTGTCATTTTTTTGGACGTTGATTGTGGTTTCACCATTTTTATAGGTGACAAGAACTTCTTGGTCTGCGATGAAGGCACAACCTGGTTCAGCGTCAACAAAGTCAAAGAAGGCGGTAATGGTTTTTTCTTTGAGATTGTCTTTAAGTTCTTTAAGAAAGTCTTCTTTGTAATCAATCTTAAGGCACTCAAAGAACCAATTGAGATTGTTTTCAAAACACCAACGTCCGACGGCAGCAAAGTAGAAGGTGGCTTCGTAACTGTCATTTGAGTCATATTCTTCGATGACTTCGTTTTCAATAATTTCATCTAGAGAATTATAATCGTTAAGGGTTGGCTCAAAGCCATAACGGTCAATAATAGTAGTGTGGTATTCAGCATGTCTTTCTGAAAGGGCATGAAGAAAGAGAAAGTCTTTAAGGTCTTTTTTAGTGGGCACGGTTAAGGTAACGGTACCTGATGCGTCAGATAAATTTGCCATGAGGGCGTTTCCTTTCTAGTCGTCAAAAGTTTCAATAGTATTTAAGTGTTTGTCAAGAAGCTCTACCTTTGAGAGACTTCCTTGCCAGAAATAGTTGTTTTCAGTATATACAACTGCGGCGGCGTCACTTGCTTTAAGAAGTTCATAGACGTATTGTGGGATTTTAGCAAGATTAAAGTCATGCGCGTCTAAAATGTCCCAGGCTGTTTCTAGGTCGATGGCTTGTTTATTAGCAACGAGATTTAAGAGATAATCATCGTCTGTGACGTCTGCGATGTCAGTGGCAACGTCAGTAACAAGACGTTCATAGTCAGTTGAGGCAAAGCCATTTCTTAAATCGTAGGCTTGATTGTCAAAAATACCGTAATAGGTGGTCATTTGTGTGTCCTTTCTGTTATTCGATATACATGTAGATGCGATTGTCACCATCATACCATTCGTGGGGACCTTCAGCGATGGTTTGTTGGTAGGCTTTGAGTTCAGTGAGTGGGATGTTGGTGACTTGATAAGGATTGACAGGAAGGTCTTTATAGGGTGTGAGCTCGTCGTCGTATTCTAGGTCTTCGTCGTATTCTTTTGTAGTCCAGTTCCAGAAAAGCTCATTAAAGTCAAAGGTCGTCTTTTCAAGGTCAGGATGTCCTTGGTCGTCTAAAACCCAATTGACAACAAGGGTGCCTTCTGACCAAAAGAGGATATCGTCTTGGTCTTGTGGGGTGATACCTAAAAGTCCTGCGTTGCGGTCAAGTGGCCGGTCTAGGTCATTTGTCCATAGACGAAGGACGTTAAGGGTCTCGTCTCGACTGACACCGTTGACGCTATAGTAAGTCATGAGATTAAAGAAGGCTTCTTTTTCAATGGCGATAAGTTTGTTATTTTTGTATTTGTCAAAAAGCTTTTGCCCTGATGGTGTCAAGTCTTTTAGGAAATCATCAGACGGATTGTCATAAGCATTCATTAGATTTGCGACGAAATCTTCTAGTTCGAGAAGGCTACTTTCGGTATAGGCTGACCAATGGTAGTAGATAACATTGGCATCTGATTGATGCTTCGTGATTGGGTTAATAATGCGGTTTTTAATGATTAGGCGTTGTCCCATGGATATTGTCCCTTTCTGGTTTATCTAAATTACGGAGTTCTTGTGTAAGACTGATTTCTAAAGCTTCTTTTTTCTCTTTAGTCATGCCTGGCACAAAGCTACTGGCACGAACCAAATAGAGTAGGTCGTGGATTTGTATACGTGTGAGGGTCATTTTTTATCCTTTCTTGTTAAGCCAGTTTTCAATATCAGCATAAAGGTCTTTATCTGTGATGTAGTTATAGAGACTGAAAACTGTGACTTTATCAGGGTATTGGTCAGTCATGACATAATAGGTCCCAAGAGGCTTTTCGTTATCTGTACGTTCAAGAACGATTTCAAGGTCTTCGGTGCTTGCTAGGTTTGCGACAACAGGGTATTTTTTCTCAAGCTGTTTACAAAAGTCTTGGATGCGTTTTTGTTGTTTTTCGTAAAGGTCATCAAATTGATAAGCCCCTTGAATGATGGTATTGAATTTTGGATCATTAGACAAGGCTGGGAAAAAGGCTTCAGCTTCTTTAATGGTCAAATCATGATAGTCATGAACGTGTTTGAGTTCGCCTAAGATGTTATGACGAGTGATAGGGACAGCGATACGGTAAAAAGGCATGCGGTCTTTACGTTTTTGGGCAAGCGTATAGGTTTCTTTGGACGTGATGGTGAGATTGCCGTTAGTCGCTTTACCGTCTTTATAGGTCCAGCCTTTAGGGAGTTTGGTGTTAGTTGTGATAATTGCAGTGTGTTTCATAATGTCTCCTTAGTATAATAGTGAGTTGTAGCGTCTGCCGTGGCTCTCGAAGTCGTAAAATGTCAGCATAGTGAGTGTGATTCCTTTCTGAGTAGAGTTAAATAATAGAGCCGTGCGTTAGTCGTCACACACGGCGTTCTTCTTCCAAAACATAAACCATGGGACACGGGCGAGACGACCGTTAGGTCGGCTCACGCCCGCTCAAAAGCCGATCGGGAGCGTTAGCTCCCGCGGGAAAAAACGCCACAAAAAAAGCCCGTCATTTGGGCTTAGGGGCGTATGTACCAAAAGAGTTCGGTTCTGGCTTGTTCGTCAGGCGTTTGTTTGCGGTAGCGGTTTCGAATCCCCGTGGCGTAACGTCCTGAGTAATTGTCTCTGACGTGTCCACCTGTGGCTTCAATGAAGGCATTGTCGTCATGAGTTGTGGCTAGGGTTTGGGCAGCTGTTTTAATGGTACCATACCACCCATAACCGGCATTGTGGATCATGCTGGCAAACATACCGACGGCGCCTAGCGTATGGGTACCGTCTAAAAGGTCGACGCCCGTGTCTTTTTTGAGTTTATCAATGGCAGGTAAGATGTCCTTATTGAAGATGAATTCGGCTTGGGTTTGTTTGAAACGCTCGCCATCTTTATCACCTAGAGTTTTCCAAGCCTCGTTAAAGGCGTTGCTACCGATATCGTCAGGCAATTGACTTCTAAGATCTGGGTATTTTTCTTCTAGGAATTTAAGGTAGGGTTTCATGGTATGGTTTTGGGTTAGGGAATAGGTGCCATAGTTCATTCCTGCACCGTCATCAAGTTCTCCTAGAACAGCCCCTGGGCCACGATTGTTGGATTCGTATTTGGCCGCTAATTCAAGAACCTTGAGGGGTTGTTTTTTATTGTCTTCTTGGTGTTTACGTTCTTTTTCTTCAGCGTCTGCTGTTTTTTGGTCATTGATGCGTTTGTCTTCTTCTTTTTGAAAAGCATCGGCTTTCTTAATCAGTTCGTGTTTCTTTTCAATAGCATTAAGTTCACTGGCTTTTTTGGCGTCAGCTTGGGTATCGGCGTGCGCGATAGGGGCTAAAAGAAGGGTTGCAAAAAGCGTTGACGCGATGGCTAATTTTTTAGTCATGAGTTATCTTTCCTTTATTTGATTGTGTAGAAGGGGTTTCCGCTAGCAATGAGACGATTGAGCATGTCTTGATTCTTTTCCGTGGAGTCATTGCTTTGTGGAAGGTCTTCTTTTTGGTTTTTATCTACGAAAGTGACATGAATTTTGGCTGTTTTGGCAATAGCTATTTGTGTGAGATGATGGGAGGTTATTTTAACGTTTTCATCAGCAATATCCACACGGTCAACACGAGGGGTGGCGTTTTTTATGTCTTTGGTTTCATAAGATTTTGTAATGATAGGGTTAATAAAGGTGACTTCTTTTTTAGCTTTTCCTTTAAGGAATAAAAGGGTTTGTGTCTTTTTAGCTATAGGAAGATTCAATTGGTCGTGTTGTCGACCTGTATAACTTTTAAGTGTAATGATCGGTGCGGTTTTATTACCTGCAGTTTGAACATAAACATCAGAGGTTCCTTTTTCATACACGTTTCGCCAATTGCTTGTTTTTTGGGTGGTTAGTTTGTAATGAGGTTTCAACAAGTGTCCACTTTGAGCCATAAGAAGAAGGCCACCTAAACTGACAACAGTGACGCTATTGATGACAGTATAAAGAAGGCTTGGTTTGTCAAAGGGATATTTTCGTTTACGATAAAGGGTTAGTAGTAGAAGACTAATAAGAAGGCCTATGGTGATCAGGTAGAGTCCGTCATAGGGATCAAAGCTTCCTAAGCAATTTGCCAAATAGGTGAACATAAGTCCGTTCCTTTCTTTGATTATGTACTCAGTATAGCAAAGAAGGGGTGACTTGACAAGGAAAAATTTGTCCGAGATTTTGTCCGAGACATTTTTCATTTTGTCCGAAAAATGGCGCGATTTTGGCGGTGTAAGGATGTGTAGTCCCTTGCTGTACTTGTTTTCATGAATTGTTTTCAAAACAAGTGTCAGTTTTTTCGTTTTCGGACAAAATTAGGGCTATTTTGTCCGAAAAACGTCCGATTTTGTCCGAGAATGCTTTTTTTCGGACAAATTTCGGACAAAATTTTGTGAAATTCGCACAAAGAACTTTGGCGTATCAAATGAATATTTCGGGTTCAGTTTCGGACAAATGAATTTTTGAGAGGTGTGAAAAGTTGTGTCTTTATTCATTTTTAATCTTTGAGGTGCGTCAATTTATTGATTTGATTTGTTTTCAGGAATTTTCATTAGAGCTTCTAATCTTATAATTATGCACGTAGCTTGATTTTTTAAGGCGATTTTTCTTATGAAAACAAACAACGGCGCGGTTTGTGAGATTTTTTGGTTGAGTGGCATTTTTGAAGTTTCGGACATTTTCGGACAAAATAATTCTAATCTTCGGACAAAATTTTGAGGTTTCGGACATTTTCGGACAAAATCTCGGACAAAATTCAAAATATACATTTTGTGTATAAAACGCGTAGTGGCGAGCTTTGTCGCAGGTGTGTTTTATAAATATGTTATGGAAACCGTTTTCAAAAGGCCCTCTTCGGACATTTTCTAAAAAACTTTATAGAAAAATAAAAAAAAGAAAAAATTACTATAGGGGTTTTTTTGGCGCTCGGATAAATTCTCGGACAAAATGTATTTTGGTGCAGACGAAATATGCGCGTGTGTTTTTTAGTCGCTTTTTTGCTGTATCTTTGATACACTAAAGCTACTTGGTTAGGTTTTCTATAGTTGTTGTGGTTGGTTCTTCATAAAATTCACGAGAGCGGTGCATCTCGTAATAACGTCCGTCTTTTTTCATGTGATTGGCGGCATAAGAACGGGCTTGTTGTTTAGATAAATGTCTGAGGTTTTGAATAGCCCTGTAAAGCAAACGATAAGTGCCTTTTGGAAGCATTTTTCCAAAGGTGTCTAGAAATTCTGAAATTTCTTCAGGAGAACATTCGCTCCAGTCTCTTGAGTTGTCATATTGGGTGAGGGTTTCAATAATGACGCGACGGATGTAGGTTTCATCGTAGTTGCCTTCAAGGGCTAAAACGTCAATGTTGTTGAGGTGCATGATACCGTCGCCAACGTCTGAAGGAAAGAGGGTATCAAGGTCTGTGGCGTAGAGAAAAATTTTATTCTCTTTTTCAACATAGATGGCGTAGTTGACCAGATCTTCATGTTCTTGGGGAATAAAGGTGATGGCGTGGGTGTCATCAACTGCCACACGTTGTCTTGAAACAGATTCAAGGGTTCGGTATTGAGTTTCTGAAAGAGGCTCTTTGGGATAGGTTTTCTTAAAGGTATCCACAACAGCTTGTGGGAGATACAAAAAAGTGCCTTGTTTAGCTAAGGCTTTGATTAACGGGTACTTGACGTGGTCGGTGTGTCTGTGGGTGACAATGGCAATTTTAATGTCTGTGATGTCAATGGTTTGTTTGACCCGTTTGATACTAAGCCCACAATCAATCATAATGTGCTTGTCTAAGACGGTGCAATTGCCTGGATTGGATCCAGATTCAATGATAGTAAAGTCAAAGGGCATGAGTTATCCTTTCTGTGTGATGGTAAATGTGTCTGTGTCTTCGCTAGAAGATTTGTCGTAGTCTTCTAGGGTTTTAAAAAGTATGTGAGATCCTTTCTAATCGACGAAGGTTAGGGTATAAAGGTAGCCGTCGTCAGTTGGTTGACTGGTGTAGATGATGTTGAGTTGTTTAAACAAGGCTTTTCCAAAGATTGTGAGATGCGCATTGTCGTCGGTGATAAGGTTGTTTTTTTCTTGTTCTTTTAAAAGTTCAGCGATTTGAGGTGTTAGAATGCCTTTTTGGATACTGCGGTTAAAGGCGACGTCTAAAACGTCAAGGACATAGGCGTTGTCAAAAGTAAGTGTCATAGGGGGTATTCCTTTCTTAAAAAACATGTCGTTCGGGATTTGGTTTTCCGATTTCGATGATAAGTAGTGGTCTGTTGTTGATATCTTTACTTTTTTCGGAGACTTGGTAAAGATTTTCAATGTAGTCCTTGTGGGTTTTAACAGGTGCCCAATCAACGGTGATGGGTTCATTATCGTCTAATTGAATTGATTCGATAGCAGGGTAGGTGAGACGTTCACTGATGGTGGTTTTTTTGTAGACGTTTGGCTTCTCTTGCATGTAGGTTGTTTTTAAGTTTGCGATAGCGTCTTCATAAATGCTGAGTTCGACAAACTCTGCTTTTTGATAAGGCATGGTATCTTGATCAATGACAGCGATGTTTTGTGTGATTTTTTCAATGTTTAAATAATGAATAGCTTTAGCAGGAATGACGATGGCATCTTCGTTTTGGAAGGTAATTGTTAATTGTTTGAGCATGTGTTTTAATCCTCTTGGAAAGCTTTTAAATTATCGATAATAGCTTGATAATTTTTGTGCGTTTCTAATTTGTCAATAATAGCTTGATAATCATCTGGGCTTAAATCAGTGTCTGCATATTCGTATTTAATGTAGTCGTTTGGGTCTAATTCAAGAAATTGGGCTGTTTCATAAAAGGATAGACTTAGCGCAAAGCGGAGGTCTAATATTTCTTCAGAAAGCTTAAATTGTTCGGTGGAGATGATTTTTTCAATTTCAGGGATAGCGTGTGCGAGATAATCTTTCATAGGTTTTTCCTTTTAAGCTAGTTTAAATTCAACGGTTTTGAAGAACGTATTGAGGAAGTCTAGGTCATAGATTCTTGTGATTTCTTTAAGAGATGAACATAAAAGGTCTAGGGCATATTGCTGTCCAATAGCGGTTGCATAAATTTGGCGTTCGTGATCAGTTTTGAGTGATTTGTAGTAGTTAATTTGGTGTACTTTACTTGCTAGGTTAGTTTCTATTAGCCAATCTTCCTCCAAGGTACATTCCGTTTCATGAGCAGCAAGTTCTTTTAGGAAGTGTTTTGTTTCATTATCATCAAGTAGTTCAACGAGATGGCGTTTGTCGTTTGGTTGGACGATGATTTGTTTTTTAGTTGTCGTTGTGATGTAAGTTTCAAAAGCGTCAATTTTTTTGTCAAAAATAGTGTATAGACGGTCTTTTGTATAGTCGCCATAATTTGTCTCAAGAGATAAACTGAAGATTTTGATAAACGTCCCGTTTAGGTCTTTTAACTGTTCATCGATTTCAACGAAAGCATTGACGGTGTTGTCGGCCATGAGGTTTTTGACATCAAGAATTAGATAATAGGTGTGTTTTTCGTCTTTGTAAGTTTGAATTTTTTCAAACAATTGGTCTACGATGTTATGACGGTCGGCTTTAAGAGTTGAAATAATGGTTGACATAATGGGTTTCCTTTCTAAGGCTGAATTGTTCTTTGCGTTTTTTGGGTGTTCATGCTATTTGTGGTGTTTTCAAAATCAATCATAAATTAGTCCTCGTCTTCATCATAAAAGTAGTCAATCTTAATACCGACGACTTGGTCACCGTCTTTAGCGATAAAACAATCGTAGCTGCCGTCACCAAAACCTGTTCCTGTGATAGCTGAGTGTTTGTCTGTCCAGAGTTTATAGGCAAAGCGAGGTGCGGTTGAATGGTCATCAAGGGATTGGAAATCAAGACCGTTGTCGCGAAGGAGTTTTTGAAGCTTGCGGTCAACTTTAACCCAATCGTCAAAGAGTAGGTCGGCTAGTGGTAAATTGCCGTTTTCTTTCGCTTTTAATCGGGCACTCAAGGCAGTTTGCGCGTGAGTGTGTAGTTCTTTAGCTTTATCGATGATTGGTAAAAGGTGTTTTTTGATGGGTTTTCGGATGTGGGTGAAGGTTTGAATGTTGTCGTACCATTTTTCTTTCTTGTACCCATCAGCTTCAAGTTCTTTAAAATAAGGAAAATCGATAATGCCTGCTTGACCTGAATCTACGCCAACAGTAATGTCTGTGTGTTCGTAATCGGTTGGTTCGGCAACACTTTCATGCCATACAATAAGGCTAGTACAACGACGACCCCAACCATTTATTTGAGTGTAGGTTGCTTTGGTGTGGTAGGTTCCAGGCTTGACATTGGTTAATTGACCGTTACACCAAGTGTCGCTGTCATAACATGGGTCTGTGACAATGACATGGTCACTAAGGGTAATGTCATCACCTGTTTCAGATGGTGATGGAATATCGTTACGATGGAAGTGGTACCATTGGTCCCAAAACCAGTCTTGGGCGTCTTCAGGGAGCTTGTAGGATGGGATGGATGTGTCGTCAATTGTCACGTCACCTTCAAGGGCTTTTTGATTGTCAATGGTGATGATGTAGTGGAAGAATGGGTCTTTGATGTGGTAGCTGAAGTGGAAACGGTCAGTGTTTTTGAAGTGTTTGTCAAGAAGAACAACGAGTTCTTCGAAGGTGTCGTAAGTGTGCATAGGTTTAATCTTCTTTCTCTAGTGTTTCTAAATCGTTGCCTGTTGTTGGGCGAGGCAGCCAACAATAGCCTGGCGTATAGCTGTAATCAGAATGTTTAGCAATAGTAAAACTGTCAATGATGGGGTAATCGATAGTGATATCTTTTTTAGTAATGATGTCAAAAGATGTCCCTTTGCCTTGAGCGAAGTCAAAGAAACCAAAGGGTGTTCCAGCTTTGATGACGCCTTTTTGTTGGGTGGCTAATTGATAGATGGCTTCCCAATTAGAACTATTTGGAACAGCGATGACGTCACAATTGGCTAATTCGTAAGGATCAAGGTCGTCATGAAGTTCTTTGTTAACACTTTGAATAAAGGGGTCGTCTGTTTTGGTGTAAAGGTCAGAAACCGTGTAACCTTGAGTGTTTAAGAACCAACCAAAGGTACTGTCATCAAGGTTATCTTTGTCATTATCAAAGATATCGTACATGTCACGTGTGGCGTCTTTTTTGTTGAAGCCAAAGGTTAAATCTTCGGGATAAGATTGGGCAAGTAATTGGTCAATGTTTTCATCAATGGTGACGGCTTCATAAAAGGTTTCAAGGAGTTGGTCATAAAGGTAGTCTGAATATTCGAGGCCATTGGTTTCAATGAATGACATGATTGATTTGTGGTGTTGATTTTGGTAGTAGTCGAACCAATTATCATCGTAAGCATACAGAAGAACAGCGTCTGTAATGGTTTTAGCTGTGTCTTTATAGTCTTCGATAATTTTTTCCATGGTTTGACTGGAGATACTATCGTTGTAGTCACAATAATAAGTATGTTCTAGTTTACCATCTTTGGTGACAAGGATATAATCTTCGGTTTTAAGAAAATCAATGAATTGATTTTTGAGGGTGTCTGAAATGTGGGGCATAGGTGTCTCCTTGGTTAAATGTCTTTTCGGAAAACGTCGACAGGTTCATCATTGTTTAGATAAACGGCTGTTAACAATTGGTTTTTGCTGTCAAAGTTATCAATATGAACGACGGCGTTTTCGGTGGTTTCGTCTAAGGATGTTGTGAAGATGTCAACGAGGCAATTGTCGCGAGTGGAGTTGATGTCAATGACCAGTTTGCGGTCTGTTTCAGGAATAACAAAGGCGACAATTTCTTTTACAGGGCGTGGGATAGCTTCGATATCGGCGGTGAATACGATTGGGTTTTTTGTGTTAATGGTTGGGACACCTTGGTTAAACATAGCTGTCCATTCTTTATCAGATAAGGATTGTGTATCGTCATAGAGTTCAATATCATGACCTGTTCCAAAATCATATAAGTGATAATCGAGGTTGTGGCTAAATTGTTGGTTTTTAAGTAGTTCGAGTGGGTCGATGACAGGCGAATCTAAAATGACATTGCTAAATAAGGCTAGTTCAGGATAGTTTTCAATTGCAGCAACACCGTTAAAGAAAAGTTCTGTACGACTTGGTGACGTCGCTCCAATAACGGTTTCTGTTGTGTCAACAGATGTGATGGTTGTTTTATTGGGTTCTGTATAGGGTTTTTTCCAAGTGATTTTTGGGTTTTTGATATGGATCTCGTGTGTTTTTGTACGAATATAGAAATGGTCTTTAGTTATCTCTTCAACATATTCGTTAAACAAGTAACGTAAATCATTTTTTGAAAGAGGCGTTTCTAATACGTTCATAGGGTTTCCTTTTTTGTTAGCGATTTTTTAAATAATGAGGTCAAGGCTTTGATTAGAGGGAAGAGCAATAATTTTTGTGAGTTTATGGGTGAAGTTCGAAGCTTCTTGACAGATTTTATGAAAATCATCAGACATGGTTACGAGGTGTGTGCCTTCGCTATCCCAATAGGTAAGGAGCCATTGATAGGTGTCTTTTGGTTCAAAGAGATTGTTTGTAAAAAAGTCGTCAAGGGTGATGTTAGATAGATGTTGTAACGTTGATTGATTTGGGTTGTTGTTATCAAGTAGGAAGGGTAGGCAGTTGTTTTTAGAATAACTGCTGTATTTTATTCCATAATACTTAACTTGTGTCGTTACCGTGCTTAAATCTTCTGAAATAGTTGTTCCATAAGGTGCTTTACTGTTGATAAAGTCATGAATAGGCTTTTTGTTGTCTGAGGTTGGGATGTGGATATAAGTGATCATAGGGTTTCCTTTTTAAGTTGTTGAAAAATTGGGTAAATAGGTGAGACGTCGCTACCATTTTCTACCATAATTTGTAGCGCTTGGTAAAATTGTTGAACAATTTCTGAAGTGTTTGTGAGGTCTTCAGGGTCGCTGTCGATAATTGTTTGAATGTCTTCAAGGATGTCATAACGGTCATAGATGTTGATGATGTCGTCTTCAGTTAAGATGAGTTCTCTAAAGAGACTTGGCGTTAAGAGTAGTAGTCGAGTAGTAGATTGATTTGGTTTGAAATTAAGATAATAACTGAAAGGTGTTTCACCTTTTTTACATTTGGCTTTGGCAATTTTATAGCCGTCGTCACACCAGTTATATAAGGTTTGATGGAGTTCCCAATTGTCTTCATCTTTGTATGGGCTTGCAAGGTAATAGTCAAGATTGTTGAAAATATCAACAAGGCCGCTATCTGGATTGTCATAATCAGCGTCGATTAAAAGGTCTTTTAGTTGTTCGACGGTTTGACTTTTTTTAATTTCTTGAAGCAGTTTTTGGAAGGTTTCAGGGTCTTTGGTTAAATAGGAGATATGTGGTTTAAGGTCTTCTTTGAGTTCAATGGTTTCAAAAATAGGGCGTTTGTTAAGGGCTTTGAGTAGTTGGTCAAGGGCTTCCATAGCTTAATCCTTTCTTTCGTCAAACATGTCTAGAATGTTGGTTGGGGTGTTTTCGATGACTCGCTCAAGGTTAGTATCAATGGTAACAAGGTCGTAGAAAAGGTCAAGCAGTTCTTCAAGAAAGTCTTCTGTGGCGTCTGTGTGTTTGATGCCAAGGCTTTCCATGAATGCAATGGTTGTGTTACGTTGCCTGTTTTCTTCGTAGTCGAACATGTCGTTTTCAAGGGCATATTGATGCAAGGCGTCTTTGACGGTTGGGTAATCGCCGTAATCTTCAATAAGTTTTTTCATGAGCCAGGGTTCGATAATGTCTCTGTAATCCCAATAATAAGAATGTGTGAGTCCTTGTTTATTGTCATCATAAATATAACTTTGTTCAGCAAGGTAGTCTTTGAAGCTTTCTTTAAGTTCTTCTGTGATGTAGGTCATAGTTGTTTCCTTTCTAAATGAGATAATCCATTAAAGCGATGCTGTCTGCGGCAGTGAGGCTTTGCGATAACCACACTTGGTCGTTGATTTTAAAGGCAAGAGTTGCGAGGTTGTCACTAATGATAGTTACGGTGTCGTAACGGTAAAAGATGTCTAGTGGCAGATTAGCGGTATCTTTAGGGTCGATAAACCCTTTTTGTTCTTTTAAGAAGGCTTCAAATTTGCGTTTATAGGTCTTGTGATTGTTGTCTGTAATGGTGACTTGCACCATACTATAGGTTTTGTTAGCGATAAGGGGTTGTGTGAGTAATGCCATAGTAATAAGGTTTCCTTTCTAATAATAAACGCGCGTTAGCGCACCTCAAACGCTGGCGCGTGCGCCTATGACGCACGCCCTAGTCGTCCACAACACAAACCATGGGTCACGGGCTTGGCGGAACGCCAAGCCCGCAAAAAGCGCTCATTGGCGTTAGCCAATGGCGTCAAGAAAAAAACACCTAAAAATAGGCGGAGCCTATTTTTAGGGTAATCTTTCTATTTTAACACATTTTAAGAACCTTGTCTATTCTTTTTTGATTCCTTTGCTTGTCAAATTATTGTTATAATAAAAGTAAGTTTTTTGAAAGGATATGATTTTATGACTTTTTTAACAGGGTCTCGTAAATGGTTAGCAGGTCTTGTCATGGCAGGTGGGCTATTGTGTACATTTACAGGGACGACACATGCGGATACGATTGCAAAAGCAATTGATTCAAAAACAGCTCAGACAAAGCCAGGCGATGTTTGGGAAGGAACCATTACCTTTGATGGGATTGATGATATTCAAAAAGGAACTTGGGAAATGGTTCTTGAGAATCCTTTTGCCGATGGCAAAGATGGGTATCGTTACACGGTCGGCCGTGGCATTTGGGACACGCGCAAGGGTAAATGGGTACAACCCGTTGGCTTTAAAACTTTAACCGATAATTACCGTGGTTATTTATTGACGGTTATCGTTAAAGATGATAAAGGTAAGGTGGTTGATACCAATAGTACAGGGATTGATGTGTCAACGGATTGGACGAAGTTTCCACGTTATGGGGCTTTGACGCAATTTGGGAAAGGGGTTGATGCGAAAAAAGGCCCTGAGACTTTGAATAAGTATCATATCAATGCAACTATGTATTATGATGCTTACTATCGTCCACAAAATCCCTTCCCAAGTGAGTCTTATACCGATTGGCTTGGTAATCAACTGAGCTTATTAACGGTTAAGAATACGGTTACGGCTAATCATGACCGTGGGCAAGCGGCACTCCTTTATAATATGCTGAACGCTACGACAGGAACACCTGATGATAAAGATGCCAAGATGGATGATCCTGCCTTTAAGACCGTGACTCGTAAAGATGGGACTAAAGGTGTCGAATCGCGTTGGGGGATTTACAGTACGCAGGAACGTCGAACAGGTAGTGTCAAGAGTGATGATGGGAAATGGGAGGGCGCCAATACCAAAGATACGCCTGGGGAACAATTGACGCACAATATGCTTGGCGGTTGGTCCGCAGGACGAACGGATAGTTCTCATAAGATTCAATATTATTACAATCCGTGGTCTGTTGGTTGGACCAATTACATTGGGGATAAAATGTGGGGCGCTTTGAACTATCTTCATTTTGATGGTTGGCAAGCGGATTCCATTGGGAATTTCTCTGTAACCTCTTGGGAAGACCGTCATGATCAAAATAAGCCAGGGGCTAAATTTGATTTCAATGGTGGTTTTGGCGACATGGTTAATCGTTTGAAGGATAATCAAATGCGTTCTTATAAACTTGGTGTCAATGCTGTTGGTGGTAAAGGTCAAAAGAATTTGGATCAGTCTAAAGCCGATTTCCAATATGCTGAGATTTGGTCAAATTCTTGGGATTGGGACGATAACGCTGCTGGACAAAATAAAGTAGGTCGTCATAATACCTATGCAGATTTAGGGCGCGTGGTGGATAATACCATGCAAAATTCAGGGAAGTCTTTGATTATGCCTGCTTATATGTATCGTGATTGGTCTGATGGGGCTAAACCAAAGACCTTTAATGACAATGCCGTATTACTAAAAGATATTTCTGTTTTGATGAATGGCGGTAATGTCATGGAATTGGCCGATGACGCGAATCAAATTTATAATGAATATTATACAGGGGTATCGAAAAACAAGGAGATTACCATGTCTCGTCAATTGGGTGATCCTGATTCAGGGAAATTGCGTAAGCTTTATGATTTTATGACGGCTTATGAAAATGTCCTTCGTGGTGATAGTCTTCAAAACAATTATCATCGTATTGAGATTATGGATAGCAATGGTAAACCATTAGCCGACCGTGATGGAAATCCTGGTTCTGTTTATACAGTGACCAAGTCAGGTCATGACGGTTATCATGACATTGAAACCATTAATATGCTTAATTTGACAGATGTAAGTAACGTCAATTGGCAAATTCGTAATAAGGCTGATGAGGCCTCTAAAGTGGTTAAGACCAAGAAGAATTTGAAGGTGAAATATTATGTGGATCCTTATCGTCGTATTGACAAGCTCTGGATGGCGTCACCTGACCGTGAGGATGGTCGTAGTCAAACCCTTGATTTTAAACGTTCTTGGGATGCAAACGGGGATTATATTGAATTCACCGTACCGTCATTAGACTATTGGAATCTCATTTATATGAAAGGTTAAGAGAAAAAGAACTATCGGTTTGATAGTTCTTTTTTTAGGCCAATTGCCGTTGTTTGTGATTGACAGGCGTTGTGAGGGTTTTTTCAAGTGACCAACCGTTTTTAATGCGATAATCGTAGACAGGACGGGCGATATGATAAACGTCTAACATGGCTTGAAGGCCTACATAACGATTACCTTTGTAGTCTTCAAAGATTTTTTTGTGTTTGGTTTGGTCAACGGGTTTTGTTAAGATGTCTTTGATGGCCCATTTTTGACGTTTACGGTAGTGGTAAACGTTTTTAGGAAGATCGTAGACGGCTAATAAGTCACTAAGACAGTTATAGGTGTTTCCGTGATGGTCTTTGTAGGTCTTTTGTCTACGGTCTGTTTTTGGGGCTTGAACAAGGTCTTGAATCGTTTTACCTGCTTTTAGGGTTTTTGATAATTGTGTTGGGGTGACATTGTAGTGTTTGGCAAAGTCTTCTAGAGTTTTGAATTGGTGACCAATGCCGTCATTGTAAGGGTATTTTTCCTTGGGTTCTAGGATATCTTCAATAGGGGTGCCTTTTTTGAGTTTTCGGCTAAAAACAGTTGGGTGAATGCCGTAAGCGTCACAAATTTTTTTGTGTGACGGATAGGTGACATCTTTATGGTCGGTGATGGCTTGTCCATTGGGTTCACGGTAGTTTGAGGGCATGGTGAGTGCTTTTTCTTTAGACCAGCCTTTTTCAATGCGACGTTTATAGAGGTACATGTCAATGTTATAGTGTTGACACATGGCGTGGCAAGACGGATAGCTATTTCCTAGATGGTCGGTGGCAGGGTTTTTACTGTACTTAATAGGACGTTCATAGAGTGGTGTTTCAAGAGCGTCTTTAAGTGACCAGTTTCGTTCCATGCGGTATTTGTAGGTGTGTCGTGGGATATTGTAATGGTGACACATTTCTTTAATGGTTTTAAAGACGTTGTTTTTATGATCTTTGACGGTCATTTTTTTCTCCGTTTCTTTTGGACTGGTGTTGTAAGAGCTTTTTCTTTAGACCAATCGTTTTTACGACGGTGCCAGTAGGTTGCGTAAGGGATTTGGTAAGCTTCAGCCATTTTTCTGACACTTGGGTAAGGGTTTCCTTTATGGTCTGTAGTAGCTTTTTTTCGAATGATTTTAGGCGTTGTGAGTGCTTTTTCAATGGGCCATTTGAGATGTAAGCGCGTGGTTAAAATATCTGCAGGAATATGATAAGCATCTGCCATCGCTTTAATGGTTGGATAGTTGTTTCCTTTATGATCTGTAAAGCTTGTTTGTCTTTTTCTAACAGGGGTTGTGAGTGTTTTTTCTAAGTCCCAATGTAATTTTTTGATGCGTTGGCGATAGGCACTGTAAGTGATGTCATAGTGGTTGAGCATTTCATCAAGTCCGTTAAAGACATTTCCTTTGTGGTCTTCGACTAGAGGGTTAATACGTTTCCCTGTTAGAAGACGCTTTAGTTTTTCAGGGTCGTTTTGATAGTGACTAACGGAAGCGCTTGATACATTGTAGTGTTCAGCCATTTCTTTGATGGTGGTAAAGGTGTTTCCAAAAGGATCTGTAATGTTTTTGTATAGGGGTTTTGTTAGTGCTTCTTCAAGGGTCATGCCTTTTTTTAGACGACGTGTAACGGTTGATAGGTCGAATCCGTAATGTTCAGCCATTTCTTGTCTGCTAGCAAATAGATTTCCTTTATGGTCAGTGAAGATTTCTGATTGGTAGGGTTTATAGGTAAGAGCTTCTTCTTTTGAAAAGCCTTTTTTCAAGCGTCTTCGGTAGGTGTCTAGTCTGAGACCATAATGCTGACACATAGCGGTAAGTGTTGGATAGGTATTTCCCAAATGGTCTGTAACGTTTTGATGGGGACGTGCTGATTTTGGTTGGGTGAGGGCGTCTTCGTTTGTCCAGTTTGGGTTTTTAAGTCTGGCACGGTATTGGGGAAGGGTTAATCCGTGTTCTTGACATAGGGCTTTTAGGTCTTTGTGATCACCATTTGTTTTATAGGTATCTACCGGTGTTGTCAGACATTTTTCTAGAGACCAGTGTAGGGTTTTTTGACGGTAATAAAAGAGGGATGGCGCGAGATTATAGGCTTGACACATAGCAAGGATAGAGGGGTAGGTGTTTCCTTTATGGTCTTCACAAGGCTTTTTTTTCTTGGTGTCTCTAACGGGTGTTGTTAGGGCGTCTTCAAGTGACCATTTTTTGAGGTTGTAGCGACCGTGAAAGGCGCTTGATGAGATATTGTAATGGTGACACATTTCAAGGGTCGTGTTGAAGGTGTTTCCTAGATGGTCTTTAACAGGCATGGATTAGTCTTCCTTTCTTTGTTTTTGAGCATCGGTATATCCATCTTTGTAACCTTGGCGATAAGACTTAGATTGATAGCGTAAAGATTTGTTTTCTTTATAAGGGTCTGTTGTGGTTTCCCCTTTTGTCCAACCATCACGGTAACCTTTGGCATATTCGGTATTTACCTTGTTATGAGAGGCGTGGTATTGGTTGTTGTGATGGCTGATAAAATACATCCAAATCCAAGGGTTATTAAAGATGGATTGACGACGGTAAGCTTTTTGGTAAGACGATTGTAGCTTGTTTGACTTGAAGACATCAAAGGCTTCTTGGTCATTATATGGATGCTTGATGGAATAGTCTTTTTTGGTAGATTTGGATGAGGATTTAGATGAATCCGTTGATTTAGTTGATTTAGATGAATCGGTTGATTTAGTTGGTTTGGATGATTTAGTTGATTTGGATGATTTTGTTGAAGATTTAGTGGACGGTTTAGTTGATGGGGATTTGGTTGACGGCGATTTGGTTGATGGTAATTTAGATGGTGACTTATGGCCTGAGATGTGGCTATCGTGATGAGGCGATACCGAATGGTGTGAGCCATGAGATGAATGGTGACCATGACTTCTAGCGTAAGCAGGGCTTGTGACAGCAAGACCTAGAACAAGGGTTGATAAGAGAATTGTTGATTTTTTCATGATTTCTCCTTTATTTTGTGACATAATTGGCAAGATAGTTTAAGATGCCGATTTTTTGAATGAGGGCTGCTTTTTCTTTGGCTTCTGTTAGGGTTTGACAGTCTTCAATAGGAAAATAATTTTCTTTTTGGTCAAATTCGTCTTTTGTCATGATGGTAATGTTCTTTTGCGAGGGGTCTGCTGTGATAATGTATGGATTCATAAAGGGTTCCTTTCTTATTCGATATATGCGCCTGCGGGAATGTCAATAGGTTGGTTGAGTTTAGTAATATTGAGTTCTGCTTCTGGATATTGGTTTAAAATAGCCAATGCGTCTTCGTAGTTATCAGCGATACCGACAATATGTTGATCAATACCGTAACCGTCGCTATAAAAATCGTTTTGGATAACGAAAATAGGGTCTTCAATGATGCTTTCTTTAATAAGTTCAGGGAGGTCAATAATATCTTCGATTTGAGAATAAGGGCAATTATTTAAGTAAATATCACGGTATTCGTCACCGTAAAGATAGATGTCTTTGTTTTTAATGACGATTTTAATGTCTTTAAGACGTCGATTAAGATAGCTATTATAACGTTCAGGATGTTTGGTCATCCATTTTAAAAAGCGTTCTGGGCTATAGTGCATGTTTTTAGTGTCTAAGTATAAGTAATAAAGATCCATAATTATGAGTGTCCTTTCTTTTTAAAGTCAGCAAGGCTGTGAAGTACCGTCAATTGATAGGTACGGCTACGGTTGTTTGGGTCTTGATAGGCTGTCATGAGGTCATCAGGCGTTGCGGTGTAGCCTGGGGCATCAATAACAGTGAGTTTTGTATCAGGATAGGCAAGAGCTTTTTGAATGGCTTTTGGAAGGGCGTCTGTTTGAAGGGTTTTGACAAGTTCTTTTGTTTTGATGACACGTTGGTTGATAGAGCCAAACATTTGGTTTTTTGTTTTGAGTTTATGGATAAAGCGTCCATCGACAATGAGATCAAGTTGCGATAAACTATCTTTTTGTTTGGTGTAGGTATCTTTACGCCACCAATCTTCGATGTCAAAGCCTGTCCATGAACAAATAGTGACCTCTGGAATTTCTTCTTTGATACGTTTGATGATGTCTAAGGTATCGTCAATGTTTTCATCTACAAGAGGGTCACCGCCTAAAAGGCTGAGGTTGGGTTTCATGTGACGGTCTTTGAGTTTATTAAGGGCTGTGATAATGGCATCAGCTGCTTTTTGATTGTCCCAATAAAGATTTTCTTGACGCTCCCAAGTGCTTTCATTCCAACAGTTTTTGCAATGAAAGGGGCAGAAGTTGAAGAAGACAGAAACGACAGGGCCTTGTCCAAAGTCGTTATCAATGTCAAAGTTGTTGATTTGATGAAGATAAGCCATAAATTTTCCTTTCTTTTCTTTATTGTATTACAATTTATTTTGATTTGCAATTTTTTGATGCATTGATAATAGAGCGTACGGTTCGTGGTTTGATATTAAACGTGAGAGATAGTTGGTCAATGGTTTGGCCTTTGTTAAAGGCGTCTAAGAGTTCTTGATTGCGTTTTTGGGTTTCGGCTTTACGTTTGTCGGCTGCAAAGTTGCGATCTTCTAAGGTTGTGCGAATCCAGGTAGATGCTTGGCCTTTGGTTTTTGGGTCGGGTTTTGGAAGCTTGTAAAAGTCGCAAATTTTAGCGATGTAATCTAGTTGATTAGCGGTAGCTTCTTGGGCACTACGGCTTTTTTCAATGACTTCTTTTTTCTTTTTTGCGGTGCGTTTAATGACCTGACCATTAATATGTAATTCGCAGGTTTGATTAAGGAGCATGTCTAAGACTTTGAGAACAAATTGTGGCGAAATGAGATCTTTGGTATCTTGACCAAAGGTCATAAAGTCGTCGTCAATGGGTTTGATTGGGAGGTTATAACCTGAGGGA
>ERZ1699236.61-NODE-61-length-42747-cov-3.204036_pt1 | contig 42747 bp, 28 predicted proteins | sample MGYA00581538_ERZ1699236 | MGnify/ENA primary metagenome ERZ1699236 (study PRJEB42319, sample SAMD00040336) | human oral metagenome | material: saliva | host: Homo sapiens | study: EMG produced TPA metagenomics assembly of PRJDB4115 data set (Metgenomic analysis of... | reverse complement strand
TGTGCGGAGGGCCAGGTGTCGTGGACGGGGGGTGTGCCCGGGGGCCTGGCAACGGCGGATGTGACGTACTCCTACGAGGGGAGCAGCCCCGTGGGCACGACGCGCGGCAGCGTTGAGGCGGCGACGGTGAGCGTGGATGGAGTCACCGGCGAAAACTGCATGGAAATCACGACGGTGTCGCGTTCCTCGGGCCGTATGTCCGAGCCTGTGAGGGCCTGTCAAACTGTTCCCTGACCACCCGTGTAGCGTATTCCAGCGCGTGGCTGACCAGGGCGAATTGCGGTCCATTTTGTGTAACCATTAATGATGCACGTGTAGAATGAATGCGTTACGCGCTATCCCACGCGTACAACGTAGCGAGAAGGACAAAGGTAGATGGCTCAGGGTGAACATGCCGAGCGTGCTCCACTATTGTGGGGTGCGTCGACCGACGTCGGTCCGGTCCGCTCACACAACGAGGACTCTTGGCTGGCGGTCTCGCCCGTCTTCGCAGTCGCAGATGGGATGGGGGGCCACCTCGGCGGTGCCCGGGCCTCGTCACAGGCCGTCCTCACACTGCAGGAGTTCCTGAGTCCTGATCGACTCGGAGACCGTCCCGTCGACCTGGTCGATCTGTCCGTCGCGATTGACGCAGCCGCCACGGCCGTGGCCTCCCTGGCACCTGCTGACAATCCGATGAGTGCCCCCGGCACGACACTCTCCGGTCTGATGGTCCTGTGGACCGCCGAAGGTGCCTACTGGCTCTCCTTCAATGTTGGCGACTCACGCGCCTACGTTGTCGGTGCCGGCGGCATCCGCCAGCTCACCCACGACCACTCCGCGCTGCAGGAGGCTCGCGATCTGGCGGCGACCTCCGGCGCGCCCCAGGTCATTCCTCCAGCCAACGTCGTGACCAAGGCGCTGGGTGCCGGACAAACCGGAAGTGTGAAAGCCGACTACACCATCATGCCGATGGAGGAAGGCGACCGCGCGGTCATCTGTACAGACGGCGTGCACGGCGTCCTACAGGATTCGCAGATCCAGGCCATTGTCGCTGCTGGCAATGGGCCGCAGGGGACCGCTGACGCACTCGTGAAAGCCAGCCTCGAAGCGGGCACTCGCGACAACACGACAGCCGTAGTAGTCTACGCAGGAAAAGAATCACGAGTAGCATTGACAACGAACGTCATGAATCGGATGATTCAACCAGTACGTCCGGCGTCGATTCAGACAGCGCGCCGGGTTCCTCGTAGAGAAGGCAGTGACTGATGCTTCAGATTGGACGCTTCTTGTGTCGCGGACAGGGCGCGATGCTCGTCACCGGACCCCTCGGCGCGGCGTTGGTGCCGCTCGATTTCGCGGATTCCGCGGCCGACGTCGTGTGGGGGCGCGCTGACACCCAGGCATGGCTCTCCCACGTGCAGGCAGAGCAGGGCGATGTTCTGCTCCTCGACTGCGCGGGCGAACAACCCTACTTGACAGTCCTCGGCAATATTCAGCTGCGCATGCGCGCCGCCGGCCAGATCACCGAGCAGGTGTGGAACGACCCGATCTGGGCCTGGCCCTTCAACCCGGGCGAGTGGCAGACGTTCGAGGCCACCATCATTGACGGTGACGAGATCACGTGGATGGTGCCCGCCGCAGACCGCGTCGAGGCCGGCGAGATCCGCATCGGTCGCGCGCTCGACGAGGTTGAGGCCCTCGCATCGATGCCCGTTGATACGATGGGCTTCCTCATCAACCCGGATATCCCGGATCACGAGCGTCGCGCCCGTCGCGACGCCCGCGAAGAGTTGCCCGAACCTACGATCACGCACGCGCCTGCGGTTGACCTGGCTGCCGTCGAAGCCCAGTTCCTCGCGGCCACCAGCAACGGACCCGTCTCGCTGCCCGGTGCCTCCCGCACCGCCCCCGATCCGTACGCGCCCAAGGACGCCACGGATGATGCGCAGGACGAGGTGCCCTCCGAGGACCTCGAACAGACCTCGAGCGAGCTCTACGTCGTCGCCGACGCCGTCGAGCCACCGATCCATACGGCTGAGTCCCTCGACCGCACCGCTACCATCGACCGTGGTGCCGCCTTCGTGGAACCCGCCCAGGCCTCGTCCGAGTTCGAGTCGGAGGAAAACACCGAACTTGCTCCTGAATCGGAAGCGGAGCGTGAGTCTGCCCCCGAGTTCGAGCCTGCTCCTGAGCCGGAAGCGGAGCGTGAGTCCGCCCCTGAGCCGGAACCCGCGCCTGCCCCCGAGCCGGAGACGGCACCCGAGCCGGAGACGGCACCCGAGCCGGAGACGGCACCCGAACCGCCCGCCGCACCCGAGGCGATGAGCGCCGCCGGCCTGGCCGACCTGGGTGCCGAGACCGACACCGAGGCCACGATTCTGCGCCTCGCCCCCGTCAACTCTGGCCCCGCCGCGCCCGTCGCCTTCCTGATCCACGGCGGCACCGTGCCCGTTGAGGTCTCGCGTGACGTCGTCATCGGCCGCGACCCCGACGCCCGCGCCCTGACCGGCCGCCCCGTTGCGACCGTGCTGCGCGTGCCCAGCCCGGCCACCGAGATTTCGCGTTCCCACTGCGCCGTCATGATGACGACGCCGGGTTCGTGGGCGCTCATGGACCTGGGCAGCGCCAATGGCACCGTCCTGCGTCACGCAGACGGCTCTTTCCAGGATGTCACCCCCATGGTGACGATTGCCCTGAACGACGGTGACCTCATCGACGTCGGTGAGGGCACCACGATTGAGTTCCGCGTGCGCTGATCTGCTACTCAAACGCGTGTGGGGTGGACCGCTTGGCCCACCCCACACGCGTATGTACTAGGGTGGCTGTTAAGACCTGCTGGAGGTTGCGCGCGCTGATGCTTGCTGCCAGCGGCCTGGTGAGAGTGAGCGTGTCATGAAGAAACGCGTGCGGATAATCATTGTCCTCGTGTGTGTGTTCGTTGTGCTGCCGGTGGTGGGTGGCCTCGTGTATTCGTTCAGCGTGAGCGCGGAGGCAGCGGCGCGCTACTATGCCGAGGCCGTGGCGCAGGGACGATTCGAGGACGCGATGGCGGTTGAGAGCGCCGATGCGGACGCTGGCAGCGGCGTGGGGCGTGGCGACGCCGTCGACTTGCGCCGTGGCCGCGTGTCGGAGGCTAGCCCAGCGATGAGCGTGACCGGTGTGTGGGTGCACACCAACCCGGATGGCAACGGGCGGCAGGGAATAACAATCGATTTCACGGCCGACGGCCGCTCGACGAGTCGCGTGATTTACCTGGAGCGTTCTGGTCTGCCCAGGCCGTACATTGGCTCGTGGAGGGTCGTTTCCAGTGCGGCGCGTAAGGTCACTGTGTCCGCGGAAGGGTACGCCTCAGACCTGTCGATCGGTGGAGTGTCACTCGGGGACGTCGGAGCGACCAAGGGGAATTACCGAATGATTCCTCCCGTAACCGACGACCTGTGGCACTTCGCTGGAGGCGGCGGCGTAGTGTACGCGTATCCCGGCGTCTATGACATCAGTGTCACCCGGGTCAGTGAAGATACCGAGTACAGTGTCGACTCCGTTCCGTCGGGCGCCATAATCGACTTGATCGATGATCACGAACCTCACCAAATTGACATCGTCTTGAACGAGGAAACGAAGGCCTGGCAACAGGAGCAATTCGTGCCTCTTCTGGAATCGTGCATTCGTGGGGAAAATCAGGAGCAGGCCCTGTGTCCCGATCTTAATGTTGCGGATGTTGAGTCAATTGACGTAGGGGAGGTCAGTGACAGCTTGCTGGGGAGCCTGGCGGCCTACAACATCACGGTGATCACACGGGAGTACCGTATCTGGCTGGACGTGAGTGGCGCGGTCTGCTTCGATGAGGCTGGCCAGCGGTACATCGTCTTCACGATCACCCGACAGAGGGTCGAAGACCGAGGCAGCTGGTAGGTGGCCAGGCGAGCCTCGTCGCCTTCGCGGCTCTCGCAGCTCTCGTGGGGCGGGCCTTCGGGCCCGCCCCACGTCCGTCTACCCGCCCCGCCGACCGAACGCCACGCCCGCCGGTGCCTGCGTGACAGCCTCGCCGATACCGCTGACCAACCCGCCTGACGCCCGCTCCCGCGCGAGGGTACGATACCCGACAAGCAACCACGGCCTCGTTCATGTCAGGACAATCATAAGAGGGTGTGCCTTGAAGTGACCTTAGTCCCTTGAGGCGTGTATCCTTGCCTGTGGTAGCGGCCCGGCGTCGGGCCAATCATCGCAAACATGGAAGTTGAGGACCACGATGGTCAAGTATGTGTACGACTTCTCCGAGGGCGACAAGTCCATGAAGGACCTGCTCGGAGGCAAGGGAGCGAACCTCGCCGAGATGACGAAGCTCGGCCTTCCTGTTCCCCCCGGCTTCACGATCACCACCGAGGCGTGCCGCGCATACCTCAAGGAGTCGGCCGTTCCCGAGTCACTTGCCACCGAGGTCACCCGCGCTCTGCGCGGCGTCGAGGATCAGATGGGCCGCCACCTCGGCGACCCCGCCGACCCGCTCCTGGTCTCCGTGCGAAGCGGCGCAAAGTTCTCCATGCCCGGCATGATGGAAACCGTCCTGAACATCGGCCTCAACGATGAGTCCGTTCTCGGCCTCGCAGCCGTTAGCGGTAACGAGCGCTTCGCGTGGGACTCCTACCGCCGCCTCATCCAGATGTTCGGCAAGACCGTCCTCGACATCGACGGCGACCTCTTCTCCGACGCCCTCGACGACCTCAAGGCCGAGCGCGGCGTGAAGGGCGACACCGAGCTGACCGCCGAGGACCTCAAGGGCCTCGTCGACACCTTCAAGGGCATCGTCAAGGAACAGACCGGCGAGGACTTCCCCCAGGATCCGCGCACCCAGATGGACATGGGCATCGAGGCCGTCTTCCGCTCCTGGAACACCGAGCGTGCCCGCATCTACCGCCGCCGCGAGCGCATCCCCCACGACCTGGGCACCGCTGTCAATATCTGCACCATGGTGTTCGGCAACATGGGCGAAAACTCCGGCACCGGCGTGTGCTTCACCCGCGACCCCTCCTCCGGCCACTCCGGCGTCTACGGCGACTACCTCGAGAACGCGCAGGGCGAGGACGTCGTTGCGGGCATCCGCAACACCCTGCCCCTGTCCGCCCTCAAGGAGATCAACAAGCCCGTCTACGACGAGCTGCGCGCCATCATGCGCAAGCTGGAGACCCACTACCGCGACATGTGTGACATCGAGTTCACCGTCGAGCGCGGCAAGCTGTGGATGCTCCAGACCCGCGTCGGCAAGCGCACCGCCGCCGCCGCGTTCCGCATCGCCACCCAGCTTCTGGGCGAAAAGCTCATTACCCGCGACGAGGCCCTGGGTCGCGTCACCGGCGACCAGCTCACCCAGCTGATGTTCCCGCAGTTCGACGCCAAGGCTGAGAAGGAACTCATCGCTCGCGGCATGGCCGCCTCCCCGGGTGCCGCCGTCGGCAAGATTGCCTTCGATAACGCGCAGGCCATCGAAGCCGCCGAAAAGGGTATCAAGACCGTCCTCGTGCGCCGCGAGACCAACCCCGACGACCTGCCCGGCATGGTCGCCGCCGAGGGTGTCCTCACCGCGCGCGGCGGTAAGACCTCGCACGCCGCTGTCGTCGCCCGCGGCATGGGCAAGACCTGCGTGTGTGGTGCCGAGTCCCTCGTCATCGATGCTGCCGCCGGCACCGTCACCATCGGTGACCTCGTCCTGACCGCTGACGACACCATTGCCATCGACGGCCAGACCGGCGAAATCTTCCGCGGCGAGGTCCCCGTGACCGACTCGCCCGTCACCACCTACCTCGCCGAAGGCCTCGAGGCCGGCCTCGCCGCCGCCGGCGAGGATGCGGGCACCCGCGAGCTCGTCGAGGCCGTCGACAAGCTCCTGTCCCACGCCGACAAGGTCCGCCGCCTGCGCGTGCGCGCCAACGCCGACACACCCCTCGACTCCACGCGCGCCATCGAGTTCGGTGCCGAGGGCATCGGCCTGTGCCGCACCGAGCACATGTTCCTGGGTGAACGCCGCCCGCTCGTCGAGCGTGCGATCCTCTCCGCCCCCGAGTCCGACGAGCGCCAGGCTGCCTTCAACGAGCTCGAGAAGCTGCAGAAGCAGGACTTCCTCGAGATGCTCGAGGTCATGGACGGCAAGTCGATGACCGTGCGCCTCATCGACCCGCCGCTCCACGAGTTCATGCCCGCCCTTATCGAGCTGGAGACCAAGGTCGCCGTCGGCAAGGCCACCGGCACCCTCGACCCCGCCGACGAGGCCATGCTCGTCGAGGTCCGCCGCATGCACGAGCAGAACCCCATGCTGGGTCTGCGCGGCGTGCGCCTGGGCATCTACCTGCCCGGCCTATTCGCCCTGCAGATGCGCGCTCTGTGCGAGGCTGCCGCCGAACTCGTGGGCCGCGGCCTCGACCCGCGTCCCGAGATCATGGTCCCGCTCGTCGGCTCCGTGCGTGAGCTCCAGCTCGTGCGCGAAGAGGCCGAAGGCATCATCGCCTCCGTCGCCGCCGCCCACGGCGTCGATCTGTCCGGCGTCTCCATCGGTGCCATGATCGAGCTGCCGCGCGCCGCCATGACGGCCGAGGACCTCGCCGAGGAAGCCGACTTCTTCTCCTTCGGCACCAACGACCTGACGCAGACCGTGTGGGGCTTCTCGCGCGACGACGTCGAAGGCGTGTTCTTCCCGCAGTACATCGAGGCCGGCATCTTCGGCGTCTCCCCCTTCGAGTCCATCGACGTCCACGGCGTGGGCACCCTGGTTTCCGAGGGCGTGCGTCGCGCCCGCTCCACCAAGCCGAACATCAAGCTCGGCGTGTGTGGCGAGCACGGTGGCGACCCGCAGTCGATCCACTTCTTCCACAACGTGGGCGTCGACTACGTGTCTTGCTCCCCCTTCCGAGTCCCCGTCGCCCGCCTCGAGGCCGGCCGCGCCGCGGTCGAGGACCACGTGGACATGACCGCCTGATCGCTGGCGGTGCCGCTTTGCTGAGTGGCACTGATTGAGCGCGACGAGGCCGTGGCCGGGAAACCGGTCGCGGCCTCGTGTCGTTGTGGGGCTGTGTGCGCCGGTTTTCCGGGCGTCGCGAGGCCTGACTGTTTGGGCTGGGTCGCTGTGCGTGCCGGTGGGCGGCGGCCCGCCCGGTTTCCGATGTTGCTTGTGGCCCCACGGGTGTTCCGGGCGCCGTCGGGCCCGGCCGCCCGCGAGATCGCCACACGCGAGCCTTCGGCTCGGAGTCGTCGATCTCGAAGCCCGGCCAAGCCCTCCGGACCCTCCGGCACCCTCCCCACAGGTGGGGTTTTTCATTGCTGTGCACATCCCATCCAGGCCCCGCCGCCCACGGGCACCGCCGCCAAGCCCCACAGCCAGGCCTCTCTCGTCCCGCAGCTCACGCGTCGCCCTCCACGCCGGCGGTGCCTGGTGTGTTGGTGGGTGATCGGCGTCGCTTTGAAGGTCGGCCAGGCCCCGCCGCTGCCCCCGGATACCGCAGTTGGGCACCAGCCGGGGGCTGTATGCCCTGCGTTGGTTTCCAATCTGGCCCGCTCGGGGGGTTTGCAGCATGAGGACCTAGCTGGCGGCGTGTCGCCGACGTGTCGGGTCCTCGTATAGTTCCATTCCCCCGTTTTGAGGCAGTGAGGTCGCGGTTCGTGGTGGTGCGGTGCTCAAAGTGCAGACCACCTCGGCGAAAAACGCTGAAAATGGGCTGTTGTGGGCGAGGTGGTCTGCGTTTTGGGCACAACGGCGTCTGGTAGGGTGTGTTGTTCGCGCGCGAACTCGATGTTGCGAGCGGTAACCCGCTACGTCGCATACAAACCCGCTAGTTGGAGTGTGGGCGGGGCTGCCCAGGTTCGTATTAGCCGGTTAACGTGCGGATTAGAGGGCCCGCGTGCGGATTAGCGGGTTAACGTGCGCATGATGGGGACCAGATTGTCACCTGTCAGCTTGCGCGTGGCTGGTTGGGGTATAGCCAGTGATCGCCGGGGTGTAACGCGTGACCTGTCGGACTCGCACGTGGGTGTGGTAGTGCCCCGCCCGAAGCCGGGCGGGGCACTACCACACCCATCAATCAGGCGTTCTGCAAAGCTCCCTGCATGGTGAACATCAAGGCCACCATGATCGTGTTGTTGAGCGTGTGGAACAGCCATGAGTAGGCGACGTTCTTCCCGGACTTCACGTAGATGAGCGTCAGGACGATGCTGAGCGGCAGGTATGAGAAGAAGTCCTGCCACTGGTGAGAGTGCATGTACGCAAACAGCGCCGCTGAGATCGATGCGACGAGCCATGTGGGTGCATACGCACTGAGCTTGCCGATGAGGATGTGGCGGTAGAACATTTCCTCCACCAGGGGCACGCCAACGGTCACGAAGAAGGAGAACGCCAGGCCAAGGGTCCCGTCATTCAGGGCGTTGATGACCTGCTGTTGGTTTTCGGCAACTGGCGGGTTGCCTCCGTAGAGGGCAATGCGGGTCGCGGCCTGGACGATGACGACCAGGATCCACAGGCCGAAAAGCAGCAGGATCTTCAAGAAGGGGTGCGTGCGCAGATAGGAAAACGCTGGGAAAAACTCGCGTGCGAAGAATGCGAGGACGACGATCAACAAAACCGTGTCGATCGCTAGGTTGATGGCGGTCAGGCTCCACGATGCGGGGAAGATCCATGTCGGCACTCCTACCAGGAAGAACGCTGCGTAGGGGATCCCGAAGATCGCGATGCGCCCCCAGTCGGTGCGGGTGGGGCGCGTGGGGGACGAGGCCGGGGTGGCGTACGTCGTCGTGGTGACGATAGGCAGGGGGCTGGGGAATTCGGTCGGTGTTTGTGGCGAAAGGGAGATTTCGGTGGGGCGAGGGTCGGTGGTCACGGGCTGTTGCCTGCTTCCTGTCGTTGAAGGGTGGTGCGGGGATATTCTGACAGACTTTGAAATAGAACGGCGTCTGGCGGGGGAGTGGTGACGTTGACTAATCGCTGCAAGCAAGCGCGTTTATGGCATCGTGTCACTAAACAATAATTGCGGGCCTTTGGTCCCAGAAGGTGAGTGCGAGAGGGCGCTAAATAACGTTACGACGGGGTTGCAATTTAGGAGAACCTAATCGGACTACTATCGTCCTGGCACAGATGTGGCTACGCTGCTTGATAGGAATTTCATCAACCCGGCGCGCCCATCACGCCGGTCCATCAGGAGGCAAGCGATGGCAGTGCTTCGTGCTCGCGCAGATCATGTTGTCCAGCGGTCTATTCGTCTTCTCGTCGCCCTGGTCATGGCGTCTCTCGTCGTGGCGATTGTCGCTGTGCCGTCGCGCGCGGCCAACCAGACGTGGGGCGACGTCGCGACGACGATCAACGGCCTCATCGACGAAGGCGTGTCCACTTTTAAGGCGGGCGACGCTAAGGGCGGCAAGGATAAGGTCAACGACGCCTACTACAAGCACTACGAGATCACCGGTATGGAGAAACAGGTGATGGCCCGCATCTCCGGTTCGCGTGTCTCTCAGGTCGAAATGGAGTTCTCCCTCCTCAAGAAGGCCATGACGGACGGTGATAGCGCGGGCGTCGACAGTCATGCCACGACCCTCAAGCAGTACATTGTTGAAGACGCCGCGTCCCTGGACGGTGTAGCCCCCGGTACGTCCTCCCAGGCCTCGTCGGACGACTACAGCCCCGGCGCGTGGGGCGAGGTCGCCAAGACTATCAACGGCATCCTTAATGACGGTGCCAACGCCTACAAGGGCGGCGACGCCAAGGCCGGTAAGGACAAGGTCAACGAGGCCTACTACAAGCACTACGAGATCACCGGCATGGAGAAGCAGGTCATGAGCCGTATCTCCGGTTCGCGCGTCTCCCAGGTCGAAATGGAGTTCTCTCTCCTCAAGAAGGCCATGACCGATGATGATTCGGCGGCGGTCGACCAGCACCTCGCGACGCTGACGAACTACATCCGCGAGGATGCCAACAGCCTCGACGGCTACACTGGCAAGGCCACTCAGGATTCGGGCACCTCCCCGTGGCTCGCCCAGTTCCTGCCCTCCCTCCTCGTGATCCTGCGTGAGGGCATGGAGGCGATCCTTGTCGTCGCCGCAGTCCTGGCCTACCTGGCCAAGGCCGGACACAAGAACAAGACCCCCATCGTCTGGGGCGGTGTGGCGCTCGCTTTCGCCTTGTCCATCGGCCTGGCCGTCCTCTTCAGCTACGTCACCTCCCTGGCGGGCGCGAACCAGGAACTCCTCGAGGGCTTCGCTGCGCTCTTCGCGGTCGTCATGCTCATCTGGGTCTCCAACTGGATGATCAACAAGTCGTCCAACAAGGCCTGGGACGAGTACATCAAGAAGCAGACGGATGCGTCGCTGAGCAGCGGCTCCCTGCTGGGCCTCGCCTTCATTTCCTTCCTCGCGGTCCTGCGCGAAGGTGCCGAGACGATCCTCTTCTATGTCCCGATCGTCGCCGCCGCGGGCGACAAGGTCCACTACGTGTGGATCGGCTTGGCGGTCGGCCTCGTGGCCCTCGTTGTCATCTACCTGCTCATCCAGTTCGCGGCGGTTCGCATCCCGCTGCGCCCCTTCTTCACCATTACCTCGCTGCTGATGGCTTTCATGGCCTTCACGTTCACGGGTTCTGGTATCGGGGAACTGCAGGAGGCGGACGTCGTGTCTCTGACGCCCATCTCCGGCTTCCCCACCATTGACCTCTTGGGGATCTACCCCCGAGTGGAGAACCTGGCCGCGCAAGCCATCGTTCTCGTCATCATCGTCGGTCTCTATTTCTTCGGAAAAGCTCGCCTCGCCCGCGAGGCCGCCGCCCAGTCGCGGGCTGAGGACTGACTCCTCTCGAGCGACACCGACGTTTTACCCAACCAACACGCACAGGAGATCATCATATGAAGCGTTCTCTGTTCCGCGTCGGCGCGGCCCTGGCCACGCTGGCACTCGCAGGTACTCTGGCGGCCTGCTCCGCCGGTTCCTCCTCGTCCACCTCCAAGACGGGCACCTCCACCTCCACCTCCACCTCGGCCTCCGAGGGTGCAGCGCCCGGCGAGGACGCTGGCTTCGAGGAGCAGCCCCTGGGTGACGATGTTCACGTCGGCCCGCTCGTCGTGGGCGGCGTCTACTTCCAGCCCGTCGATATGGAGCCCGAGATGGGTACCCCGGCCGCCGAGTCCTCGATGCACATTGAGGCCGACGTCTCCGCCGCCGCTGACAACAAGCTTGGCTACGGCGCGGGCGACTTCGTCCCCGGCCTGACCGTCGACTACGCGATCAAGGACAAGTCCGGCACGGCCGTCCAGGAGGGCACGCTCATGCCGATGAACGCGTCCGACGGCCCGCACTACGGCCTGAACCTGCCCAAGCTCGACGCCGGCACCTACGACGTGACCTTCACGATCAAGCCCCCCAGCGGTTGGCTGCTGCACACCGATAAGACCACGGGCGTTGAGGGCCGTTTCTGGACCGAGCCCCTCGTCGCCGAGTTCCCGGATTGGCAGTGGGACCCCACCGCCGTTTCGTGGTGATCGACGCGTAAGCAACGCGGGGACGAGGCCGTGGTTCCACCCGGGATCACTGGCCTCGCCCCGTGCCCCCGTGGGGGACTACACTCGGCACCGGAGCCGCATGACTTCGGTGTGCCTTTGGTGAGAGAGGAAAGCCAATGCTTGTGCAGATGAGTGAGGCGACGCTGACGTTGCTGCTGACGATGCTTGCCGTCGGAGCCGTCATCCGCTTCATGCCCGCAGCTGGACGGGGACGCCGCGGAAAGTTGGCGCGCTCGAGGGCCGTGTGGGGCGGCATCATCGTGGGCGTGGCGTCCTCCCTGGTCCTCACGATTATCAACGTTGAAGCCCCCAAGTCTGTTAACCGCCAGACCGTGGGCCTCTATACGCTGCCGATCGCGGTGGCCCTCGCCCTGATTTTCCTCGCTCTGGTTGCTGTACGCGCACGCCGGATGCGCGCCCACCTGACGAACACGATGGACGACGAGGCCCGGGCGGCCTCGTCCATGGAGACCGCCCTGCGCGGTGACGGCCTCGTGCGTCTGGTCGGCGCGCTTTTCATTGCTTTCGCCCTGTTCCGTGCCGTGCCCACCGCGATGAATCAGGCGCTCATGATGACGTCGGGCGGCGTGCAGCTGTATTCGACGCCGATGGTGCTCGCGATTGTCGGTTATGCGCTGGCGTGGGTGCTCGTGTGTTTCCTGACGTGGGTGTCGTACCGGCTGTGCGCGTGGAATAACCGCGTATGGCCGGCAGCCGTAATCCTGGCTGCGCTGCTGTCGAACTACGCGCTGCTGTTCGTGCGCATCCTCAAGGCGAAGCGCTGGATCAAGACGTCCAAGGAAGCGTGGGCAGTCATCTCCTGGTTCATCAACAATGAGGCCGTTTTCACCATCGTGGCCGCCGTGGCTCTGGGCGTCGTCGTTGTTTTGACGTGGGTGGCCTCGCGCTCCATTCCGACCGTTGGAGCTAACCCGGCCGAGGGCCGCCTGGGCCGTGCCCGCTCGCGCCTGTATAAGTCCATGGCGGGCACCGCCGCCATCGGCTACCTGTGCGGCGCGCTGCTCATCACCGTCGGCGTCGCCTACGGTAGCCAGGAAGTTGAGCTGTCCGCCCCCGAGTCGTTCAGCGTCGTCGATGACCAGGTGAGCGTCAACCTCGCCGACATTTCCGACGGCCACCTGCACCGCTTCGAGTACACGACCTCGGGCGGCGTGAAGGTGCGCTTCATCGTCATCCAGAAGTCCGGCTCCGCCTTCGGCGTTGGCCTGGACGCGTGCGAGATCTGCGGTCCCTCCGGCTACTACGAGAAGGACGGCAAGGTCATCTGCAAGCTGTGTGAAGTGGCGATGAACATCGCGACCATCGGCTTTAAGGGTGGCTGTAACCCCATCCCCATTGACTACAAGGTCTCGAACGGGACACTGACCGTGCCGATTTCGGCGCTTGAGGCCTCGGCCTCCATCTTCGCGAAGTAAAGGGACTCACGTGTTTTTCCGAATGCTGCGAGGGGCCCTCACGAGGCGCGGTAACCGCCACCTCATGATCGCCCTGACCGTCGCCCTGGGCGCGGGTGTGGCCACGTCCATGCTCTCCGTCATGTTCAACGTGGGTGACAAGGTCAACCAGGAACTCAAGTCGTATGGTGCCAATATTGTTGTGCGTCCTCAGGGCGCGGCCGTCCTCGACGACCTGTACAACACGGGCGAGACCTCAGAGGCGCGCTCGTACCTGCGCGAGGATGAGCTTGGCAACATCAAAACGATCTTTTGGACCTACAACATTCTCGACTTTGCGCCGCTGCTGAACGTGTCGGCGACCGACGCCAGCGGCGAGCATGTGCCCACGACGGGGACGTGGTTCAGCCATCACCTCGAGTTGGCCACCGGTGAGAGCGTCGAGACCGGTCTGGACAAGCTGCGCGGCTGGTGGGGCCTTCAGGGCGCGTGGCCGGCGGACGATGACGCGACCGGCGCGATCATTGGCACCTCCTACGCCTCGGCGCGCGGCCTGAACGTGGGCGATACCTTCACGCTCACCCGCGAGGGCGTCTCTCAGGATTTCACGGTGCGCGGGATCATCACCAGCGGTGACGACGCCGACCGCGGCGTCTTTATCCAGCTTCCCGCCGCCCAGACATTCATTGGGCGTGAGGGGGCCGTCGGGAGCGTCGAGGTCTCGGCGTTGACGACCCCCGACAATGACCTGGCTCGCAAGGCCGCGAAGAACCCGAACTCGCTGAGCGTGTCCGAGAAGGAAACGTGGTACTGCACGGCCTACGTCTCCTCGATCGCCTACCAGATCGAGGAAGTCATGACGGACTCCGTGGCCCGCCCTGTCCGACAGGTCGCCCAGTCCGAAGGCACGATCCTGGAGAAGACCCAGCTGCTCATGGTCCTCGTGACCATCCTGGCTCTCATCGCCTCGGCCTTGGCGATCGCGAACCTGGTGACCGCCGGCGTCATGGAGCGCTCCAGCGAAATCGGCCTCATGAAGGCCGTGGGCGCGAAAGATAAACAGATCATCGCCCTGTTCCTCACGGAGACGATCATCGTGGGCCTGGCCGGCGGGGTCCTCGGCTACGGCGGAGGCCTCGCTCTGGCCCAGGCGATCGGATACATGGTCTTCCACTCGTCCATCGCGTTCGCGCCCGTCGTCGTCGGCCTTGTCGCCGTCCTCGTCATCCTCGTCGTCCTGGGAGCCTCCATCCCGGCGATCCGCTACCTGCTGCGCCTCAACGCGGCCGAAGTCCTGCACGGAAGGTGATGCTTATGTCCAGACGAGCAATGTTCTGGCGGATGGTCATCTCCTCCATCCTGCGCCGCCGCTCCCGCGTCCTCATCGCGATTCTCGCCGTCGCCATCGGCGCGACGACCCTGTCCGGCCTCGTCACTATCGCGGTGGATGTGCCCGCGCAGATGGCCCGCGAGATCCGCTCCTACGGCGCGAACCTCGTCGTTACGCCCGCTGGTGATGGGGTCCTCACGGACGAGGCCGTGGCCACCTCGACCGCTCAGGTGCCCGCGAGCGCTCTGGTCGGATCCGCCGCGTTTGATTACGAGACCGTCACCATCAACGACCAGCCCTACGTCGCGGGCGGGGCAGACCTGGGTGCCGTGCATGCCATGAACCCGTATTGGTTTGTGGACGGGGAGTGGCCCGAGGCTTCGGGCCAGGTCCTCGTGGGCGAGCAGGTTGCCTCGACCATCGACGTCAAGGCCGGAGACACGATCACAATCAGCCAACTGGACGCGAGCGCCTCGTCGAAGGCTGCCGCGCAGTCCGGGGCGCAGGCCTCGGCCCTCAAGGTTGATCCGAGGACCGTCACCCTGACCGTGTCCGGCATCCTCAAGACCGGAGGCAACGAAGACGGCTACGTGTACATGTCCACCTCGGACATGGACGCGCTGACCGGGACCAGCGGCACTGTGTCGCTCGCCGAGTACTCGATCACCCTGGAAGGCGAACAGCTCAGCGCCGTTGCGGACGCGATGAACGCTGCAAACCCTGACATTCACGCCCAGACCGTGCGACGTCTCGCCCAGTCCGACGCGGGCGTCCTCACCATGCTGAGGTCCCTGCTCATCGTCATCACCGTCATCGTCCTGGCACTGACCATGATCGGCGTATCCACCACGATGATCGCCGTCGTCACCGAGCGCCGCAACGAGATCGGCCTGCGCAAGGCCCTGGGCGCGACCGCCCGATCCATCACCCGCGAGTTCATGGGTGAGGGCGTCATGCTCGGGTTCATCGGAGGAGTCCTGGGTGCCGGGGCCGGCTACGGCCTCGCCGTCTTCATCTCCACCTCCGTGTTCCACCGGTCCATCTCGCTGCACCCCGTGATCCTCCTCGGCACGGTCGCCTGCTCCATCCTCATTGCCGTCCTCGCCTGCCTCCCGCCCGTGCGCCGCGCACTGGCCGTCGATCCCGCGCTCGTCCTGCGCGGAGAATGAGAGAGCCACCATGACTACCCCCGACACCCCCACCGCCGCCGATGCGCCCGAGGCCGCCCAGGCCTCGTCGGCCTCCACGGACGCGCTGCTGAGCCTGGAGAGCGTCTCCAAGATCTACGGCGACCTGCACGCCCTCGACAACGTGTCCCTCGAGAGCCCGCGCGGCCAGTGGGTCTCCATCGTCGGCCCCTCCGGCTCCGGCAAGACGACCCTCATGAACATCGTCGGCGCCATGGACACGGCCACCAAGGGCACCGTCATGCTCGACGGGCACGACATCTCCGACCTGACCGCCGACGAACTCACCGAGGTCCGCTGCCGCACGATCGGCCTCGTCTTCCAGCAGTTCCACCTCATCGGCCACCTGACCGCCCTCGAGAACGTCATGGTCGCGCAGTACTACCATTCGATGCCCGACGAAAAGGAAGCCCTCGAGGCTCTCGACCGCGTGGGTCTCGCCGACCGCGCCAGCCACCTGCCCCGCCAGCTCTCCGGCGGCGAGCAGCAGCGCGTGTGCGTGGCCCGCGCCCTCATCAACTACCCCAAGCTGGTCCTCGCCGACGAACCCACCGGCAACCTGGACGAAACCAACGAGGAAATCGTCCTCGACCTGTTCAACCAGCTCCACCAGGACGGCACGACCCTCATGGTCGTCACCCACGACGCGCTCGTCGCCGAACAGGGCCAGCGCGAAATCCGACTCGACCACGGCAAGGTCGTCAAGGAAACCTGGCACGACCACGACTTCGAACAGCGCGCCTCCGGCCTGGTTCTGCCCGGCCGCGACGGCGACGCGCGCAGCGGAAAGGACAAGGTGCGATGACCACGCCCACCACGCTCGATACCCGGTCCCGTTGGGTCGCCCCGGCCTCGTTCGCGGTCCTCGGTGCGCTCGGCGCGACCATTCTGGCCGCCTGCACGCCCACCACCGGCCTCGACATGAGCAAGCCGCTCAGCGACGGCACCTGGACCGCCCAGTCCAACGCCGACGACCAGGGTTCTATCGGCACCATCACCATCACCGTCGAGGGCGGGCGCATCACCGCCACCTCCTACGAGACGACGCTCGCCGACGGCACCGACAAGGGTGCCGAATACGGCAAGAGCTCGTCGGGCGAAGTCTTCAACGAGGACTACTACAAGAAGGCACAGGCCGCCGTCGCCTCCTACCAGGAGTACTCCGACAACCTCACCCAGGTCGGCGACCCCGCCAAGGTCGACGTCATCACCGGTGCCACCGTCGCCCACCAGCAGTTCGTGCAGGCCGCGATCCGCGCCATCGCCGCCGCACAGGGCGTCTCCCCGGACGGTGCCGACGACATCGACATCCCCGGCCTGAACGACTCCATGAAGGACAGCGACGTCGACGGCTCCGACAGCTGAGCCCGTGCGCGCCGTGGGCTGCGTGGACTCTGCGGTGTCTGTAGGTGCCGTGGACTCTGTGGGTCCTGTGCGCTCTGGGGGTTCCGTGGGTGTCGTGCGCTCTGCGGGCGGCTCGGGGGACGAGGCCGTGGCTATGTTCCCGGGGTCTGCTCGCGCGGCGGGTGCGTCGCATACTGCGGCTGAGACGTGCGGCGATGCGGCCACCGATTCTCGCGGCGTCTCCGGCGTGCCGGGCGCCGCAGAGGAATCGCACACCGGTGTCGCTGCTCATGAGGGGGCTGCGGTTCCCTCCGTCCCACCGATGTGGCGCTCTTCCTTCCCAGCGATGGGCACCCGTGTCGATATCATCGGGTGGGGCGGCGAGGGCATGGCTATCGTGAACGCTCTCGTCGAGGTCGTGGCGCGTCACGAAGATCTGTGGAGCGTGTTCCGGCCCTCCTCGGAGATATCGCGGCTCAACGCTGCGTTCCGCGTTGATAGCTCGTGCGTGCCAGATTCAGGGACTCTCACGATCAGGGGCACGCATGGGAGCGGTGACCCCACAGCCGCTGGAGCGTCCGCTACGTCCTCCGACACAACCAAGAATTCTGATGCACCGCATGCCTCCTGTCACCGCCCGCAACCATCCCGCGAAGGAACCTCTAATGCGGGGGTCAGCCCAGGCCTCGTCGTCAGCGAAGAAACCGACCGGCTACTGCGCGACGCGCTGACGCTCGCGGAGGCGACCGGGGGAGCGTTCAATCCGCTGGTCGGGCCGCTCGTTGCCGCGTGGGACGTGCGGGCCATGCGGGCCGCCTTCGTCGCGGGTGCGCCGTTACCTCCCGCGCCGTCTGCTCGTGTCGTCGAGGCGGCGGTGCATGCCTCGTCGTGGCGCTCGTTATCGCGCGTCGGCGAGAGGCAGTGGGCGCTGCCCTGCGTGCCAGGCGACGGTACCCGCGATAAGCAGCGTGAAGGCGCGTTAGGGCGGGGAAGGGCCGGTGCCGCTCGTTCCGGCGGTGCTCCTTCCGGCGGTGCTCAAGACGCGGCACGCGTTGATGCCTCGGGCGCGCGTGCGCTGGTGGGCTGCGAGACGGATACGGGCGTGGCTGTGCTTCCGGGCGATCAGGGGCGTGACGCACTGAGTCCGCGCGTGGACCTCGGCGGGATTGCGAAAGGATACACGGCCGATGCATGCCGCGATCTCGCGGTGTCTATGGGGGCGCGCGGCGTCCTCGTGTCGGTGGGGACGTCGTCGGTGGCCGTGTTTGGGACTCGTGCCGACGGTTCTGCGTGGCGGGTTGGCATGCGGGACCCTCGCGGCGCGCCCACGGCCGTCTCTGGCGTCGTGGAACTTCCCGTGGGCGATATGGCATCCCTGTCAACGTCCGGCGACAACTTGGGACCGCTGGGCGGCCTTGGCGCCGCGCGCGACGGCGAGCGTGGGGTTGCTGATTCTGCTGATGATCATGCTCGCGAGTACGCACCCGAGCACTGCGATGCCGCTCGTCCCGTCGATGGTAGCGGCGGGGCTGGTAGCAGCGTCGCAGTAAACGCTGCCGCGCGTGAAACGTCGCGTGAAACAGGTGCGGGTGGCTGTGTGCATGGCGGTGCGCAGGGTGGTGGGGACTGTGCCGGTGGTGATGCCAGCGGTGGCGTGTCGGGCGAGGGTTCCGTAGCGGGTGGCGCTGGCTCTGATGGTGTGATTGCTGAGGCTCGCACTGATGGCCGTACTCATGCCACTGTTATTGCTGCCGAGCCGGGCGCGCCCACCGGGGGAGGGCAGGCCTCGTCCCTGCGTGAAACAACTCGTGAAACACCCGTGTACGCGACCGATGCTACCGCGTCCTCTCACGTCGATGGGGCGGCACCCTCCTCGCGCCTGCTCGATCACCACATTATCGACCCGCGCACAGGCTATCCGGCGCGTGCGGGGGTGCGCCAGGTGAGCGTGGTGGCGACGTCGGGGGTGCTGGCAGAAGCGCTGTCGACGGCGCTCCTCGTTGACCCGTCGCTGGATGTTGACGCGGTCGTGGCGCGCTGGGCTCGCGTGACGGGCACCCCGGCCTCGGCGCAGATCGTTGGCCTGGCGCGGGCAGAGCAAGGGTGAGGTCCAGGCGCGGTCCGGCCAGGTCGGTGCCTGCGGTGCGAGGGGGCGTGGCTCAGGTGGTCTACCCGCCAGGCGTGATGTGACACTGCCGAGACTCGCAACCGAAGGTTCGAAGGGCGTGTTCGTTCCAGCTGTCGCTCGGCTGACGACCTCTATGCGGCGGAAGCCATGAGTGCTGGAGCCAACCGTGTGTTGTCCGATGCCCCTGTGATCGATCACCCGTTGAGAAAGTACTGAGGCAACTGTGATGACCGTCAGCTGGGCGGTGTGAGGCACGGGATCGTTGTTGAGGTTGGCCTCGATAATTGCCGACGTGCTTCAGGAATACTTCCGCGTTATCGCCGTTGTGTGTGGACTGGTGTGCAGGGGGCGAGCCACCGGCGCTGCACCCGTTACGTGGCGCTGCACCCGAACAGAAGGGGTGTAATGCCTACGGATCGGGTGCGCTGCCCCTCAGAACAAGTGAAAGTGTGGTCGGCGTGTGCAGAGGTGACTGTGCCGCACAGGGGGGAGGGCTGCCTCGCACAGGGGGGAAGGCTGCCTCGCACTCTATCCACAGTCCCTTGTTCGTGTCGCTGGTTATCCACAGGGGTTGATCGCCTTGATGATCTCAACTCGTGGGGCTGCGAGAATCCACATATGAGCAGCCACCAATTGACAGTCATTCGTTCCTCGGAGGCGTGTCGCATGGCGCATGAGGAAAAAGAATCAGGCGCTTTCTTACACGTGATGCGAGGATGCTACGTTCGAGTCGAAGACACGCGTCTTCTTGACACTCCGTGGCGCACTTGGATAACAGTGGCGCGAGCTCGTCTCCTCGCCGTCCATGCGTTGGGGAGCGGGGATCGAGTATTCGTTGGTGCAAGTTCACTTGCTTCTCGAGGTATTCCTCTGTGGGAGGCGAATCCGGACGTATACGTCTGGGCTCCTACTCGGCGTGGGAGTAAGCCTCTCCGCGCGGTTCGCGCAGCAGGGGTCCTCGTACCCGGGGTCTCGGTGCGATGGTCTGTTGTATCACCTCTCGAGAGAGAGCTACAGACTGTTGGTGGCGTCCTGGCTGAAGGCGTCATCGATGCGGCGGTTCGTATGGCTTGTTGGTCTGAGTCCCTGAGCGCATTTGTGGGGATCTGCATGGTGCTGAATAGGCAGTCGTCCTTTGACCTCTTTTCGCAGGAAGAGTGTCGCGATCGGGCACAGGGGGTTCGGTCAGAGATGCTCGTGAGGCTCACGGAGTGGCGTCAACATAACGACAACATACCGGCGCGCCGAGCAGCAGCCCTCATCCGAGCCGCTGATCCGGGGTGTGATAATCCTGCCGAGGCCGCCTTGCTATGGGTTGTGAAGTCCGTTTGTGCGTTCGAAGTGGTGACCCAGTATGAAATCGTTGTCAATGGGCGACAGTACTTTGCAGACATTGCGATTCCTGGTCTCATGATCATTTTTGAGTTCGATGGGATCGGAAAGCTCGGAAAGAATGAAGCTGACTTTGCTCAGGCGAAACGTGAATGGATTCAACGTGAAAATGATCTGCGCAGCGCTGGTTGGACGATCTATCGGGTGTCCTGGCCGGATTATGAAGACTTAGTGCGACTGAGAGCCTGGGTGACTGAGTTATTAGCGCCATACCAAGCATCGATCCCCGCATCGGCACAGCGCTTGTGGGCGGTTCCAACACAGGCCTGCGACGGACCGAATCGGCGGTTTCACACGGGGGCATCCCGACGGCGGTTGCAAGGGTCATACACATGATCGGAGGCGCTGCACCCGTTACGTGGCGCTGCACCCGAACAGAAGGGGTGTAATGCCTACGGATCGGGTGTAACGCCTCATCGGTAACAAGTGAATGCGTGGATATGTGCCCGATCAGATGCCGCAGCGGGACGATGCGCTAAACCGTACGTCAGCATGCCGAGCGCCGCTGGTGTGGAGGGTGCCGGAGGGGCCTGGAACACCCGTGGGGCAACGTAGCAATACCAGAAATCATGCGGGGCCTGGCTGCGGTGCCGGTGGGCGGCGGCAGGGCCTGGCCGGGCTTCGAGACGACGCGCCGAGCGAAGCTCGCGGCGCGGACGGCTCGCGGGCGGGCCGCCGCCCGCCGGCATGCCAAGCAACCCGGCCTCACGGCAAGGTGCGACGGTGCCCGGAGCACCCGTGGAACCACACACCACCGTCGGCAATCAGCCAGAATACCCAGCCAGCAGCGTCGCCAGGTGGACGCCCCCGCGGCCCGCGAGCTGGGCTGCCTGGGTGCGGCACGAGAAGCCGTCCGCCAGATACACCGCGTCCGGCTGAGCATCAAGCGTGGGCAGCAGCGAATGCGATGCGACCGCGACTGACAAGTCGTAGTGGCCCGCCTCCATGCCGAAGTTACCGGCCAGGCCGCAGCAGCCTTCGAGTCGGGTCACGCGCGCCCCCAGCGACTCGAGCAGCGCCTGGTCGGTGTCCCACCCCATGACTGAGTAGTGGTGGCAGTGCGGCTGCGCGACGATCTCGACGCCCTCCAGGCTCGGCAGGCGACGCGCGGACGCTGGCACGGCCGACAGAACCTCGGCGAGCGTTCGCGTCGCGCCCGACACGAGCGCCGAGCGCGGATCCTCGGGCAACAGGTCGAGCAGGTCGTCGCGCAGTACCGCCGTGCACGAAGGCTCAACGCCGACAATTGGGATTCCTGACGCCGCGAAGGGAGAGAGCACACTGAGCAACGACGTCAAGTGTTTCTTCGCGCCCGTCAGCTGACCCGTCGTAATCCACGTGAGTCCGCAGCACGCGTCCGGAGCGACGATGGGCGCAAACCCGTTCGCCTCGAGCACGTCGACGACCGCGCGCGCCCCCGTGTCGTCCAGGGTCTGGCTAAACGAGTCCGCCCACACGAGCGCATACGGCCGCCCGCCCGGGTCGCGTGGGCCGTTCAGGACGGTGGAACCCGACATCGACGAGGCCGTGGCCCCTTCGCGCTCACGAGCAGAGTCAGACGAGGCCGGGGCTGCATCGCGCTCGCGGGCCTCAGAAATGGGATCCGATGAAGCAGACGCAGGAACGTTACTTGCCAGCAGGTTGCGGCGGCGAGCCCACGCGGTGAAGGTGCCGGACTGGAGGGCGGGCATGCCTCGGCGAGGATCGAGGCCGATGATGCGGAAGGCAAGCGACCGCAGGGGAGCGACCGACATGATGGCGTTTGCGATGCGTGCCAGGCCGGGCACGCGCGCGGTGACGCGGGTGAGGCGCGGCAGCCAGCCGAGCGTGTAGTGGCTGAGGGGGCGCATGCGTCCCCGGTAGGTGCGGAAGAGAGCTTCGGAACGGTAGCGTGCCATGTCGACGCCGGCGGGGCAGTCGGTGGAGCAGGCCTTGCAGGCCAGGCACAGATCGAGGGCCTCGAGGACTTCGGGGGAGTCAATGGCCTTTACGAGCTGCGAGTTCGCGGCTTCCTGGAGGATGCGGGCGCGCCCTCGTGTCACGTCTTTCTCGTCGCGTGTGGCCAGGTAGGAGGGGCACATGAAGGTCCCGGAGACTCCGGCGCGGCACTTGCCCACGCCGGTGCAGCGGTGGACGGCGGCTGTGAAGTCGCCGCCGTCGTGGGTGAACGCGAAGCCGCCGTCGGCGGGCATGGGGTGCGCGGCGACGCGCCGCAGGTTGGCGTCGAGCGGGTCGACGCCGGGCTGTAGCTCGAGCGCGCCATCGGCAGGGGCGAGGCCGGTGCCGATGGCAGCGCCAGACACGTCAGGCGACGGCGAGGAGTCGATGGCGGCCCCATCGTTGGGCTGGAGTGCGTCATCGGCAGGGGCGAGGCCGGGGCGGGTGGCGTGCGCGTCGTCATGATCGGTCAGGGCGGTGGCAGGCGCGCCGTTTGCCGCCAGCCCGTCAGGACCCCCGCTGTGCACCGCAAGAACCCGCGCCCGAGCGCGCGAGGCGGCCTCGGCCTCGTCCATGGGGGCGGCGAGCACCCCGGGGTTGAGGAGGTTGTCGGGGTCGAAGACGTGCTTGACGCGCGCGAACAGGTCGAGCATCTCGGGGGAGTACATGAAGCGCAGGAGTTCGCCGCGGGCTCGTCCGTCGCCGTGCTCGCCGGAGACGGAGCCGCCGTGGGCGGCGCAGATGCGGGCCGCGGACTGGAGGAACGCGCGCGAGTGAGCGACGCCTTCCGGGGTCTCGAGCGGCATGGCGAGGCGCACGTGCACGCAGCCGTCGCCGAAGTGCCCGTACAGGAGGCCGTCGATGTCGAACTCCTCCATGAGGGCGGTGAAGTCGCGCAGGTAGGCACCGAGGTTCTCGGGTGGGACGGCCGCGTCCTCGAAGCCGGGCCATGCCTGCTGGTCGCCGCCGCCCGCGCCGTCCGGCGGGGTGCGCCCGCCCAGGCCCGCACCGTCGGCGCGGATCCTCCACAGGGCCGAGGCCTGATCCCCTGGCGGGTAGACGACCGTGTCGATGGCAGCCGAGTCGGCGCACAGGGCGCGGGCGCGCTCCAGGGAGGCGGTGACGTCTTCACCGGGGGCGCCGACTTCGACGAGGAGCCAGCCTTCGCCTTCGGGTAGGGCGGGCACGGCACCGGGGCCTTTGTGGGCGCGTACGACGTCGACGAGGCGGCGGTCCATGCCTTCCACGGCGAGTGGGGAGTGGGCCAGCAGCGCGGGCACGTCGTCGGCGGCCTCGATCATGGACCGGTAGCCGAGGGCCGCGAGCACGGGTGCGTCGGGCAGGGGTACGAGGCGCACGGTGACGGAGAGAATCAGGACGAGGGTACCCTCGGTGCCGGTGAGCATGGCGGCGAGGTTGCGCCCGCCTTCGGGGGTGAGGTGTTCGAGGGAGTAGCCGGAAACCTGGCGCTTGAAGCGGCCGAGCTGCGTGCGGATGGGGGCCAGGTTGGTGTCAATGAGGGAGGCCAGCCCCGGCACGTCGTGCAGCGCCGAATCGTGCGAGGTAGTGGCCGTGAAGCGGCGTCCCTGCCCATCGATGCACTCGAGGGAGACGATGTTGTCGGAGGTGCGCCCCCAGGCGGTTGCGTGCGGGCCGCACGCGTTGTTGGCGACCATGCCGGCGATTGTCGCGCGGTTCTGGGAGGAGGGGTCGGGGCCGAAGCGCAGGCCGTACTTGGCCGCCGCAGCCTGCAGGGTCGAGCCGACGCAGCCGGGTTCGACGGTGGCGGTGCGGGCCTCAGGGTCGATGGAGATGACGCGGTTCATGTACCGCGAGAAGTCGAGGACGAGGCCGGGGCCGATTGCGTTGGACGCGCACGAGGTGCCGCCGCCTCGGGCGGTGAGGGGGACGCCGTGGGCGCGCGCCAGGTGGAAGGCGGCGACCGCTTGCTCGGGCGTGCGCGGGAAGGCGACGGCCAGGGGCGGGATGCGCGTGAGGCCGGCGTCGGAGGAGTAGCGTGCTCGCGTGCCGACAGAGGAGTCGACGTCGATGAGTGTACGCAGGTCCGTCAGGAAGCTCTCGCTCATGATCCCAGTGTGTCACGCGCGCGTCGCGCGGGGTGGAATGTCCCGCTGTGCGGATGGTCGCGTCGGAATTGGCGAGGCCGTGGAGCGAGAGTGGTCACGCGCGGAGCGCGTGCGGAGTGCGTAGGAGGGGCCGACGGTGCTGCTGCGAGACGCCTGTTGCTCACAACGTGGACTCAGGCGGGTTCCGGGTCGTCGATAATGAGTTTTGGGAAGGGTGTCACAGGGACGGGCATGCGTTCGATCGGCGGCATATGCGGACTGACCGGTTGAGAAGTATTCGGGTAGCGTGGAGGCAGTGTCTTATTACTAACACAATATGGAGATAGTTCATTGCGCGTCTCCTCGGACGCTGGAACTCGGGGTTCTGGCGCCGAGTATTCAATGAGGCGCAGGAATTTTCTGCCCATTGCTACCCGCCTTGCCTGTCGTGTACTGCCTGCTACGCGATGGTTTAACCAGATGGAAGATGGTGTCGAATCTGGTTTGCGCGCGTCAAACCTAATTCTACACGAGATGAATCATGCCCTGTCATGCGTCACAAACAGTTATTCGACACATGTCAGACAAAAAGGAGGTCGAATGGTCAAAAACCGCTCCCTATGGCCCAAAGGAGAGGAAATGCAGTGGTGCTTTTGTGGGGCCATTTTATAAATTCTGTCCGCGAGGTAAGTGTTAAAAGAGTGTCTTATAGATAAAGAGCAAGAGGATGGTGGGCTGTCGACATAAGACTAACATTTACACGGTATCTATCGCAATACCCCTGTGTCTTCTGCGTTTCTTTTGGAACGTATGAAACAATGACCAAGAGCGCTCCATACACGTGAAGGATAGATCGATGGCCCTGTTTGAGTTCGAGGATGGACACCTCGTGCCTGCTCAATTCGGGTACCCAGTTTCGTATGATCTGGGTCCTGAACTGGTCGACGCTATCTGCCAGCAGGTCCTGCAGATTGTGTCGCGTCCGCTGTTCCCGGTGACATGGCGTGACATGACGGGACAAGATGATGAGGAGACGCCGCGCCTGACGGCGCTCGACGTGACGGGGCAGATAGTCTCCGTTGAGATCCTCAAGCTCCTGGATTCCGAGACCCTGATTACGTCGCTGTCACGTCTGGCCATCGTCGCGTCCCTGTCCTGGTCTGACTTGGCGGGTGAATATCCGACGGGATCTGAGGGTTTCCGCGCTGGCTGGGCGCAGTTCCGCGATTCGATGCCCCCAGCTGTCGGCCCGGGTCCCCGTCTGATCATGGTCGCCGGTGAGATCGACCCGTCGGTGCGCCCCGCCCTGTCGATCCTGGCTACCTCCGGTGTCGAGGTGCATCTCATGAACCTGCGTCAGATGTCCAACGGTCGTCTCTTCCTGGACGTCAATGCTGTCGGCCCGCGCCTGTATGGGCATGCCCCGCAGCTTCTTGGAAGTGTGGCTGCCGCATCCGCGATTGCCGCGGGACCCGCCCCGGACGTGCCCGAGGCGCCTGTCGACTCCGAGGAACTCGAGGCTGCCGCTGAGGAGAATCTGGACGATGTAGCCCAGGCGATCCCAGAGCTGCCCGTTCCTCCAGTCACCGATGCCGATGCTGAGGCGGATGGGGACGGCGACGCTGGGGATGCGACCGAGTCCGAGACTCCGACGACTCGCCCCACCCCGAAGGTTGCTCCCCACCTACGCGACGCCTTTCACTACTCGGTCGATGAAGAACCTCCGGCCCCCTGGAAGTCCAAGGATTCCCCCGAGGAGCAGAGTGACGAGGCTGGGGCTGGCTCCGATGAACTGGTCGAGGAATTCGTCGGGGAAGAGACCGAGATCGACGACCGCTTCGATGAGGCCGCCGACACGGTAGAAGCTGACGACACGGACGGGCAAGTCGGGGAGGATTACGACGCGGCTGATGAGCACGCCACGGAAGCCTTCGACGACGCCGAGGAACGCATCGAGTCCGAGGGTGAGATCGACGGTGGCGACGAGCGCGAGCAGGTCGAGACTCTCGACGCGGAAAGCGACGACGAGGAAGAGCGTCACGACGACGCTGAACCCCACGACGAGGAACGCGACCGCGGCGAGTCCGCCGCAGGCGACGCTGCTGACGAGGCCGCCGCGGACGACAATGTCGACGCCGAATACGGTCACCCGGAGGAGCATGCGGTGCACGTGGGTGACGAGCTGGATGGCAACGAGCAGGGCGAGACCGGCGAACAACGATGGGAGCGCCCGGCACACCTCGGTAGTCGCGCCTCGCGACGCGCCCACGTCGAGTCCGCCGAGGACCTCAACGACGGCGGAGCAACCGACGCGGCCATGGCCTCGTCCGTCGACCACGAGGAAGAATCCCCCGAGGTCATCGCGGCCCGCGAAGGGGGCGTTCCCGTCCTCGGACGCGACGAGGCTGGTCTGCGCACGCTCGCGCAGATCCTCGGCGAGGATACTCCCCTCGTGGCGCGCGGCGAACTCGGCCTTCCTAGCGACCTGGTGCTCGCGGCCAGCGGTGCGATTTCATGCGCCGGCCTGACTTATCCGTCCCTCGAGACGATGCTGACCGCACGCGGCATGGGCCACATCGACGTGTGGTCCTTCGTCCGTATCGGCGACCGCCTGGGGCCGACGCTGGCCGAGGCCCTCGACGAGGTTAACCGTGAGATCGTCCGCGAATACGCGAACGTGCCGCGCGGGCGTCGCGTCGCCAAGCACTGACGCACTGACTGTCGGGTGAGGCTCGGGATCAGATGATCCCGAGCCTCACCCTCGTTGTGTGCAGTAACACCGCTTCTGTGCCCCCGCGCCGACCCGCCGCTCAGCCATGGCCTCGTTGCGCGTGGGCGACGGGTGCGCGAGCGCTAGTCGACGAACGCCTCGAGCCAGCCGCGCATCGTGGCGTACACGGCCTCGCGCACGGGCGCGTCCGACAAGACGAGGTCATGCTTGCCAGGGAAACGCGCGATCGTCACCAGGTCGGACAGGCCGAGGCTGCGCTGCGCGATCACGACCGGATCCAGCACGGTATCGGAGGTGAAGGCGCGCTCGCACCACGCCTCGTCGAAATATGCAGACGTGGACACCATCGACAGGACCGGGCATTCCAGGTGCACGTCCTTCTCGACCGTCTCGTGCCCCGCCATGATCGCTTCCAGCCACGAGGCGGGCACCGGGTAGGACTCGGGGCGCTTCCACTCGTGAGCGATGGGCCACCCGACAACCGACGGATCCTCAGGCGAGAGCCCCTCAGGGATCGGCAGGCCCGAGGAGGCACGCCCCGCGAGCGAACGCCCGTAGTGGCCCGCGCCTCCCGTGGGGACCTCCCACATGGGGCTGCGTGCCGCGATGCGCCCGATGACGGGGGCCATCGCCCCGCGCCAGGACGCCATCGACTGCATCTCCAGCCACGCCGAGTTCAGGATCAGACCGGCCAACACGCCCGGGTGGCGGTGCGCCCACAGGGTCGCAACCAGACCACCCGTCGAGTGCCCCATGAGGATGAGCGGCTCGTCGTCGCGCTCGGAACGGATCAGCTCGATGGCCTCGCCGATCTCCTCGTCGTACACCGACAGGTCGTCCGCGTATCCGATGGTCTGGTGGGGACGCAGGGAGCGCCCGTACTTGCGCATGTCGAGCGCGTAAAACGCGGCACCCGCCTCCCGCAGACGATCCGCCATCTCCGTCTGGAAGAAGTAATCGTTGCGCCCGTGCAGGTACAGGACCGTCACGTGGGTGCTCTCGGGCGGGGTCGCGCGCACGAGGGTCGCGACGCAGGGCCCCTCAGCGTCGTCGAGCAGCTCAATCGTGCGCGACTCGTAGCCCTCACCCAGGATATCGGCACGCCACTGAAGCCCGGGAGGGCCAGCCTCGCCCCAGGGGGCCATGACGTCGCGCTCGGGGATCCCCTCGGCCGCCAAAGCGTCGGCGTCCACCCCGGACAGGTTGGGCAGGCCGCTCGTGTCCGGTATCTGCTCGCCATCGGGCGTGGGATTGCTGGTAACGCTCATGGGGTCAGCATAACGTGCGAGGCCACCCCGGCCTCGTCGATGAGGAGGCGGAAAAAGGGTGGCCTCGCGGAGAAAGAGCGCCGATCAGGCGAAGGAGGACGCGCGCGAGGGGATGCGCTCGTTGAGGAACTCGTTGAGGAGGGATGTGAGCTGGTCGTGCTCGATGAGGAATCCGTCGTGGCCGTGATCCGAGTGAATTTCGCGGTAGAACGCGCCGGGAATGCCCGACGCCATCTGCCAGACCTGCTCCGGGAAAAACAGACGATCCGAATCCACCGCGACGACAAGCGTGCGGGCGGTGACAGCCTTGAGGGCCTGTGCGACGCCGCCACGGTCGCGACCCACGTCGTGAGAGAGCATCGTACGACACAGCGTGACGTATGAGCCGGCGTCGAAGCGACGCACGATCTTCTCGCCGTGATAGTCCAGGTAGGATTCGACCGCCAGGCGACCGCCATGCAGGGGGTCTTCGTCGTTCTGAGGAATGCGGCCGAAGCGCTCGTCCAGCTCGGAGGGGGAGCGGTAGGTCGTGTGCGCGATCTGGCGGGCGAGCGCAAGACCCGCGGTGGGGCCGGGACCCACGTAGTAGTCGCCGCCACGCCACGCCGGATCCAGCTCGATCGCGCGGATCTGCGTGTGCGTCCACGCCGCCTGATCGGCCGTCGTCTGCGCGCCTGAGGCTACGACCACGAGGCGGCGCACGCGCTCCGGGTAGCTAACCGCCCACTCGATCGCCCGCTGGCCGCCCAGCGATGCGCCCACGACGATGCTCCACTCGCTGATGCCGAGCAGGTCAGCCAGGCGGGACTCGGCGTACACCTGGTCGCGCGTGGAAATCACGGGGAAACGCGAGCCCCACGGCGCCCCGTCGGGAGCGAGGGACGCCGGGCCCGTCGAGCCCTGGCAGCCGCCCAGCACGTTCGCGGCCACCACGTAGTAGCGGTCCGTGTCGATGATGCGCCCCGGTCCCACGATCTGCTCCCACCAGCCGGGGGTCGGCTGGCCGGGCGCTGCCTCGCCGCACACGTGCGCGTCGCCGGTCAGCGCGTGCAGGATGAGGACCGCGTTTGAGCCGGCCTCGTCCAGCTCGCCCCACGTCTCGTAGGCGAGCGTCACGCTGGGCAGGATCTCGCCGTTCTCCAGGCGCTGAGCGCCCAGGTTCGCGAACTTGCGGAAGGCGACCGGGTCGCCCGCGCGCCACGCGCCGGAGATGGGGGCGGGGGGCAGGTTGTGACGGCTCATGATGTCCTTCTTTCGCGGCGGCGGGAGTAAGGGGGAGGAATGGAGGAGCAGCGGCGGCCTCGGAGCCTCAGGAGTGTGTGTATCCCCGAGGCCGCCGACGGGTCTGTTAGGCCGTGGCCGCGCGGGCCGCGGCGAAGCCGAGCTCCAGGTCAGCGAGGATGTCCTTGATGTTCTCCAGGCCGATCGACAGGCGCACCGTGCCGGGCGCGACGCCGGCCTTGGCCAGCTCCTCCTCGGTCAGCTGCGAGTGCGTCGTCGAGGCCGGGTGGATGACGAGGGACTTCGCGTCGCCGATGTTGGCAACCACCGGCAGGAGCTTCACGCCGTCCGCGAAAGCCCGGCCGGCCTCGTACCCGCCCTTGATGACGAAGGAGAGCAGGCCGCCCGTGCCCAGCGGCGCGTACTTCTTGCCCAGCTCGTAGTAGGGGGAGGACTCCAGGCCCGCGTAGTTGACGGATTCGACGTCCGGGTGTGCCTCCAGGAAGTGGGCGACCGCCAGCGCGTTGGAGACGTGACGCTCGACGCGCAGTGACAGGGTCTCGATGCCCTGCGAAATAAGGAACGCGTTGAAGGGGGAGGTGACGGCGCCCAGGTCGCGGTTGATGAGCGTCTGGATGCGCAGCAGGAACGCCAGGTTCGCGCCCAGCGCGCCGCCCACGCCCATGTCACGGGCGTAGACGAGGCCGTGGTAGGACTCGTCCGGCGTGTTGTAGAGGGGGAAGCGCTCGGGCTGGGAGGCAAAGTCGAAGTTGCCCGAGTCGACGATCGCGCCCGCGATCGAGGTGCCGTGGCCGCCCAGGTACTTGGTGGCCGAGTGGACGACGATGTCGGCGCCCCACTCGATCGGGCGCACCAGGTAGGGGGTGGCGACCGTGTTGTCGACGATGAGGGGCACGCCGACCTCGTGGGCGACCGTTGCGATGGGCTCGATGTCGAGGATGTCGCCCTGCGGGTTGGGGATCGTCTCGCCGTAGAAGGCGACCGTCTTGTCGTCGGCGAGTGCGCGCCAGGCCTCGGGGTCGAGAGGGTTGGGGACGAAGCGCGCCTCGATGCCCAGGCGTCCCAGCGTGTTCTTCAGCAGAGTGACGCGGCCGCCGTACAGGGGGGGGGAGGCAACCACGTTGTTGCCGGCCACGGCCAGGGCAAGGATCGACAGGGCGGTCGCGGACTGGCCGGAGGAGACGAGGAGGCCGCCGACGCCGCCCTCCAGGGCGGCGATGCGGGCGGCGACGCCGTCGGTCGTCGGGTTGGTCAGGCGCGTGTAGATGGGGCCCAGCTCCTGCAGCGCGAAGCGGCTCGCGGCCTGCGCAGTGTCCTTGAAGGCGTAGGAGGAGGTCTGGTAGATGGGCAGGGCGGTCGCGCCGGTGGCGGGATCAAGGTCGTATCCGGCGTGAATCTGCTTGGTTTCGAAGGACCAGTCGTTGGCGGTCATTGTGCGGCTCCTGGGGTCGGGGGTGGGTCGTCTCTGATTCCCCTCCGGCGGGCCGCAGATGCGGTGAAGTGAATATGCGTCAATGCGCGTCCCGCTGTCGGGGGACTGCGCGGCAGTCGCTGGTGCTGACGCGCAGTCAGCGGCACATTCGACGGTTCATGATTCCCATTCTTTGTCATGGACGAGGCTATGGCGCGTTGGTCCCGGATGGTGGACTTTTGTAACCGGGTTGGCTGGCATTCAAGAAGGAGTTATAAATGTGAGAGGGAGTACATGAGTGGTGCCCTCTGGGTAGGTTGCTCAGTAATTGCGGGGTGATTATGGTGCTGGTGTTACCGATGGTGCGATTGGTACATGCGTGAGCTGTGTGGAGTTTGGTGTGTTTGTTGCCAAGCGTGATGAAAGTGGATAGGCTTCTTTTCAGTACTCGCCTACGGGCGTCCACCCACGCATGTACGAGATGAGACGACGATGAGACAACGAGGAACAATCCGCACGGCCCTGACGGTCTTTGCCGCCAGCGCTCTGCTGATCTTGCCGCAGATGGCACAAGCGGCTCCCTCCGAGGAGGAAATCGCAGCCGCCAAGGCGGCCGAAGAAGCCGCTTCGATGAGTGTCGCCGAGATTGAGGTCAAACTGGCCGAAGTCAATGCGACCGCCGCCACTGCGACCCAGAATGCCCAGATCGCCGGCGAAGACCTCAACGAAGCCCAGATCGCGCTGAACGCTGCAACCGCGACAGCTAACAAGGCCTCAGCCGACGCCGACGCTGCCGAAGCCGCGTTCCAGGAGGGCAAGCAGCAGATCGCCTCCGTCGCCCAAGCCACCTACCGTAACGGCGGTGGATCTCTCGACGCCATCGCTCCCTACTTGGAAGCCGACGGCCTGCGTGGCGTCGAAACCAAACAGGTCGGCATCAACTCCTTCTCCTCGTCCGCCGAGGCGAAGATGCAGAACGTCGCCGCCCTCGAACAAGTCGCCAAGGTTACCCGCGACGCAGCAAACACCGCGCTCGATAACCAGAAGAAGGCCACCGACGAGGTTCAGGCTCGCACCGATGCCGCCAACAAGGCCGCTACCGACGCTCAGACTCAGGCCAACATCGTTGCCGCCCAGCGCGACGCCTACGTCAAGGAGCTGGCCACCAAGCAGAACACCACCGTCGACCTGATCAACCAGCGCGAGGCCAGCCTCGCCGCTGAACGCACTGCCGCCGAACGTGCTGCCGCCGAGCAGGCCTCCGCAGCCGTCGCCGCCGCCGACAGCCAGCGCCGCGCCGACACCCCTGCTCCCGCGGCCGATGCAACTCCCGAGGCCCCTGCCTCGTCCCCAGCCCCCGACGCCTCGGCTGCACCCGCTGAAGAAGCGCCCGCACCCGCGTACGAGGAGCCTGCGCCCGCGTACGAGGAGCCTGACGACGAGGAACCCGCGTACGAGGAACCCGTGTATGAGGAGCCTGACGACGAGGAACCCAGCTACTCCTACGGCGGCGCGTCCACCGCGATTGCCACGGCCATGACCTACCTGGGTGTGCCCTACGTGTGGGGTGGCGAATCCTACGGCGGCGTCGACTGCTCCGGCCTGACGATGCTCGCATGGGAGAGTGCGGGCGTTGATCTGCCGCACCTCTCCCGCGCGCAGTACAGCTACGGCACGCACGTGCCGATCGGCTCCATGGAGGCCGGCGACCTGATCTTCTGGTCCTCCAACGGCACCCAGTCCGGCATCTACCACGTCGCCATCTACCTGGGCGACGACACGATGATCGAGGCGCCGACCTTCGGCATGACCGTGCGCGTCACCTCCATGCGCTACTCCGGCATCATGCCCTACGCGGTGCGCCTCTAAACCTCTTAGGCGGGGCGGGGCGGGGCGCGTATGACGCCCCGCCCCGCCCCGTGCGGTTGGTGCGTGTCAGTGGCCCTCGCGGGCGACGCGGTCGGCCTCGCGCTGGAAGGACTGGCGGATCTCCTCCTCGGCCTCCTCGCGGCCGACCCAGTGTGCGCCCTCGACGCTCTTGCCGGGTTCGAGGTCCTTGTAGACCTCGAAGAAGTGCTGGATTTCAAGACGGTGGAACTCCGAGACGTCGTCGATCTCGGTGCGCCACGATGCGCGCTGGTCGGATGCGGGGACACACAGGACCTTGTCGTCGCCGCCCTTCTCGTCGCGCATGCGGAACATGCCGAGTGCGCGGCAGCGGATCACGCAGCCGGGGAAGGTGGGTTCTTCGAGGAGCACCAGTGCGTCCAGGGGGTCGCCGTCTTCGCCCAGGGTGTCGTCGATGAACCCATAGTCGTCCGGGTAGCGGGTCGAGGTGAAGAGCATGCGGTCGAGACGAATGCGTCCGGTTTCATGATCAATCTCGTATTTGTTCCGATTCCCCTTGGGAATCTCGATGGTGACATCAAACTCCATGGTCGCACCTTCCATTGTTAGCCCCGAAATTCGGGAGTCCGATTGGTTGTGTGCGAGCATGGGCGGGTACCCTAGATGCCTAGGTAACCACGAAGGGATATTCATGCATCGCACGTCTATGGGGCCAATTGTAAGCGCTAGCGCAGCGCTTGTGGCGGCAGTCGCCTTTTTGAGCGCTGGCTGCGCACCCTCCTCGGTCCCCACCCCCACGGCGGCACCGACTGCCGCCACGCTTGAGCCGGCCAGCGCGTCGGTGCCCACCCAGGCCTCGGGCAATCCGGTGAGTGAAACGCAGCTCGAGCAGCTGTGGCGGCCTGTCGCCGTTGGCGCGGACAAAGGCGATTACACCGCGTGGGGCGTTGTTGTGGATGCGCAGACGGGTGACATTCTCCTCGACGAAGACGCGGCTATCGGCCACACGCCCGCCTCCACCACGAAGACTCTTGCTGCTTTCAGCGCTCTCAAGCACCTGGATCCGACGGCGACGCTGACGACGAGCACGCTTCTGAGCGGCGACAAGCGCACCCTGTACCTCGACTCTGAGGGCGATCTGCTCCTGGGTGCGGGCGAGTCTGAGGAGACCGAGGTGTCGGGCCGCGCCGGCCTGCAGACTCTCGCAGACAAGACGGCGGCGGCCCTCACCTCGCGCGGTATTACATCCGTCACTTTGAACTGGCGGGGGACCCTCTTCGAAGGGGATTCGCACCTGCCTGCCTGGGACGTGCAGGAGGTTGGCGGCTACGAGGGGCACGTGGGTCCGATGGCGATTGACGCCGGGCGTACCGCCCCGGGCGCGTATGCGTTCCATGAGGATGCCCCCGGCTATGTTGCACAGGTGTTTGCGAAGGCCCTGACGTCGTCGGGCGTCGTCGTGAAACTCGGCACGGACGGGAAAGCACCCGCCGGCGGCGAGACCCTTGCGTCCGTGTCCTCGGCGACGATGGGGGAGCAGCTGCGCTGGATGCTGGCGCACTCTGATAACACGCTCGCGGATCAGTACTGCCGCCTCGCGGCGAGCGCTGCTGGCCAGCCTACGACGTACGCGGGCGCGGTCGCCATGGTGAAGGCTGACCTGGTGGAGGCCGGCATCCCCACTAGGGGTATGATCCTGGAGGATTGCTCGGGTCTGTCCACGAACGACAAGCTCAGTGCGAACACGCTCGTCGGTGTCCTGAAGGCCTCGTACCAGGCGCAGGGGAGCGAGGGGGACCTGATTCGCCTCCTGCCCTGGGCTGATCTGGTTGGCACGCTCGCGGATCGTATGACGGACGAACCCGCCGCTGGCAACGTTCAGGCGAAGACGGGTGCGCTTCAGGGTGTGACGACGCTGTCGGGTAGCGTGAGGACGCAGAGCGGCCGCGTTCTCCTGGTGGTCATTGGCCACGACCTGGTCGAGGGTGGCGCGTTGCCCACACGCTGGCGTTTGGACAGGTTTGAGGAAGGTCTTGCCGAGCTAGACTGAATCCATGGAAATGCCGTTTGGACCGCGCGACGTCGCGGGAGTTCTCGCTTCGATGTCCTACGCTGGCCCGTCGGCCTCGCGCGTGGGCGCGTGCGCGGTGGTGGCGCGCCTGCGCCGCTCGGCGGATTGGTCGAGTCGTAGGCTCGCGAAGCTGTCCACGTTGCCCGAGGCTTCGGCGACCGTGGCGGCATCCCGCACTGTCGTCGTGGACCGTCGAGGGCTGATTCGCAGGGTGGGGGCGGTCCTGGATCGTTTCGAGGACACGCGCACGCCGATGGTTCTCGCGGTCGAGGCCGTGGTCCTGCGCGCGCTCGCGAAGAGTGCGACCGGCATTTGGGACGTGTCGTCCGGCTGTAGCGTGCTCGTGGCACCGAACGTGCTGGCGGACGCGCAGCGCTATGCTTTGGATCAGACGGATTGGTGTCGCTGGGTGTCCCTGTGCACGGGGCTGCGCGGCGTGCATCTGACGCATGCGCCTCACCTGGTGGCCTACGTCGCTGATCTTGTCCGCGCGCTGCCGGAGCGCAGCGATGAGCTGGTGCGCATCGTGTTGCTGTTGGATGCGTTGCCGACGGCTGAGATGGAGGTGTTGACTCCGCGCGATCTGCCGTCGATTCATTGGCTGCGCACGCATCGCGCGCACGCGGGTGGCGTCGCTTTGGTCCGTGCGTGTGCGGCGGCGGGCATGCCGCTGTCGGGGGTTGAACTCCTGCAGGCACAGACCGAGGGCTTCGCGCGTACGGTCGTGCGCGAGGGTGCGATTGCGACGCTGTTGTCCAGCGTCGAGGCCCTGCCGAGCGCCCACGAGTACGCCGAACCTGCGGCGTGGCTGGCGCGTGTGCGCTGACGCCTCCCGCCTGGTGGGTGCGAACCCTCGGGGTTGCCTGCGTGCCTGCTCGCTGGCGGTGCGCTCGTGCTTGCGCTCGTTTATTGACGAGGCCGGGGTCCCTCCCGCTTTCATCGTTGGCTTGTCGGGCGGCGCGGATTCGCTGGCGCTTGCCCTGACGGTGATTGATGTGGCGTCGCGTGCGGGTATTGAGGTGGTGACGTTGACGGTCGACCATGGCCTGCGGGCGGGCAGCGCTCACGAAGCGCGCCGCGTCGCGGATCTCGCTGTATCCCTCGGGGCGCGCGCGCTCGTGGAGACCGTCCGCGTCGATGGGAGGGGAGGCCCCGAGGCCTCGGCCCGTGACGCTCGTCTCGCCGCCTTGCGCTCTCTTGCGCTGCGCGAGGGGGCACCCGTGCTGCTGGGGCACACGATGGATGATCAGGCGGAGACCGTGCTGCTGCGCCTCGCGCGCGGGTCCGGCCCCTCGTCGCTGCGCGCGATTGCGCCGATTCGCCGCGACGAGGACGGGGTGACGTGGCTGCGCCCGCTGCTGGGTCTGCGCCGCGCCGACACGGCGGGTGCCTGCGCGCAGGCCGCCCTCACGCCCGTCGAGGATCCGACGAATGCCATCGACGGACCCTGGCGTGCTGCCGATGGCAGTGCCCTGCGTCGCAGCGCTGTGCGTCATAGCGCGATCCCTGCCCTGGCCTCAGCCCTGGGGGTGGACCCCGTGCCGGCCCTCGCCCGCACGGCCGCACTGTGCGCGGCCGACGACGACGCCCTGAGCGAGTGGGCGAGCGGCCTCCTGGCTGTGAGCTGCGAGGCCTCGCCCGCGGCGGGGGAGGGGAGCCTCGCCTTGGTAGTGTCCGAGGTGTCAGGTGCTCCCCGGGCCGTGCGCGCCCGCGCGCTGCGCGAGGTGGCTAGTCGGGCAGGAATCCGCTTGTTGTCGGGGGTTCACGTGGACGCCCTCGACGACTTGATCGTTGCCTGGAGGGGGCAGGGGCCGATCCTGCTGCCGGGCGGCAGGGCCACGCGCGTCGGTCGCGGCACGCAGGCCCGTATCCTCTTCGAGGCGCGCTCTCCCGAGCCGACCCGAGACGGTGGGTGATGCTCAGGCCTGCCGAGGCCTCGTCGCTGCGATCCCACCCGCTCGGTCGCACGCGCGCGTGCGGAAGTTTGTCAGTGGAGGTCGCGGTGTGCGCAGGGCACATACCGGCTCCCTCGGGCGCTCGGAGCGGGCGAGCGTCACCACACGGTGTTGCGCTGACAGTGAGAATAGATGCCTTTTGAGCACAAACACGTGCTCTTATGGCACGCTTATAGTGCAACCGCTCGCGGAGCACTGATAGGAAAAGAGGACACGGTGGACGCCACCGACATGGGAAACGATCTGAAGGAAATCCTCGTCACTGCCGAGGACATGGACCGTAGGCTCGGCGAGATGGCCGAGCAGATTGACCGCGACTACGCGGGTCGGGAACTGCTCATCGTCGGCGTCCTGCGAGGGGCCGTCATGGTTATGGCAGACCTGTCGCGTAAGTTGCACACCCCGATCGAGATGGACTGGATGGCCGTCTCCTCCTACGGGTCGGGCACCAAGAGTTCGGGCGTTGTGCGCATCCTCAAGGACCTCGACCAGGATGTGGCGGGCCGCCACGTGCTGATCGTCGAGGACATCATCGATTCCGGTCTGACGCTGTCCTGGCTGAAGGCCAACCTGCAGGGGCGCGGTGCCGCCTCCGTTAACATCGCGACCGCGCTGCGCAAGCCCGCCGCCGCGAAGGTCGACATCGACGTGGCGTACGTGGGCTTCGACATTCCCGACGAATTCGTCGTCGGCTACGGCCTGGATTACGCGGAAAAGTACCGCAACCTGCCCTTCGTTGGCACGCTGCAGCCGCACGTCTACTCCAACTGACAACTTCGGAACCTCTAAGGGGCATACGTGAACGACAAGACGAAGACTAAGCGCCCGAGCTGGACTTGGGTGACGCTTCCCCTCGTCATCCTCATCGTGGGCGGGTGGTTCTTCTGGCAGGCCTTCCAACCGCGGTCGATTTCGACGTCCGAAGGTATGGCGCTCATCTCGGGAACCACGGTTGAGAAGGTCGTCCTCAATGAGGGCACCCAGCAGGTGAACCTCACGCTGAGTGAGGATTACCAGCATCAGAGCACCGGTGCGGGCGATCCGACGACGAACATGGGCAAGAACGTCTACTTCACGTATTCCTACGTCCAGACGAAGGACATCCTGGACACGGTCGCCGAGCAGGCCCCCGCGAAGGGATGGAACGCGGTGCGTCCCCAGTCCAGCGCTCTGGGTGCTATGTTCCAACTGATCGTCCCGCTGTTGGTCCTCATGGGCGCGTTCTACTTCATCATGCGCTCCATGTCGGGTTCGCGGATGATGGGCGGTTTCACGGCCTCGCGCGCTAAGGAGTTCAACCAGGAACGCCCGGACGTCACCTTCGCGGACGTCGCCGGTGAGGACGAGGCCGTGGAAGAACTCGAGGAGATTCGCGAGTTCCTAGCCTCCCCCGACAAGTTCCACAAGGTGGGCGCGCGCATCCCGCGCGGCGTTCTGCTCTACGGTCCTCCTGGAACTGGTAAGACCCTGCTGGCCAAGGCTGTTGCCGGCGAGGCGAAGGCCCCCTTCTTTTCGATCTCCGGCTCGGAGTTCATGGAACTCTATGTGGGCGTGGGTGCCTCGCGTGTGCGCGAACTCTTCGAGCGCGCCAAGAAGAACGCGCCGGCCATCATCTTCGTCGACGAGATCGACGCCGTGGGCCGCCACCGCGGCAGCGGCATCGGCGGCGGCAACGACGAACGCGAGCAGACCCTGAACCAGCTCCTCGTCGAGATGGACGGCTTCGACGAGCGCGCCAACATCATCCTGATCGCCGCCACGAACCGCCCCGACATCCTCGACCCGGCGCTGCTGCGCCCCGGCCGCTTTGACCGTCAGATCGCCGTCGAGGCCCCGGACCTCAAGGGCCGCGAGGCGATCCTCAAGGTGCATGCTCAGGGCAAGCCGCTCACCGCGCAGGTTGACCTGCGCCAGATCGCCAAGCGTACCCCCGGCTTCACGGGTGCCGACCTGGCGAACGTTCTCAACGGGGCCGCGCTGCTCACCGCTCGCTCGGACATGCAGTTCATCGACGACCGTGCGATCGACGAGGCCATCGACCGCGTCATCGCGGGCCCGCAGAAGCGCACGCGCGTCATGAACGACCACGATAAGGCCGTTACCGCTTACCACGAGGGCGGCCACGCCCTGGCCGCAGCCGCCCTGAACTACACGGACCCGGTCACGAAGGTGACGATCCTGCCGCGCGGCCGCGCCCTGGGATACACGATGGTCATGCCCACTGAGGACCGCTTCAACAAGACCCGCAACCAGCTCCTCGACGACCTGGTGTACAGCATGGGTGGGCGCGTCGCCGAGGAAATCGTATTCCGCGACCCGTCGACCGGCCCCGCCAACGACATTCAGCAGGCGACGAAGACGGCCCGCGCGATGGTCACCGACTACGGCATGAGCGACCGCATCGGCATGGTCAAGCTCGGCGATGCCGACACCGAGGCCTTCGGCCACGGGTCCGGCGAAGGTCCGCGCGCCTTCTCCGACGAGACCGCCGCGATCATCGACGAGGAGGTCCGCCGCCTCCTCGACAACGCGATGCGCGAGGCCTGGGAGATTCTGACGAACAACCGCGCGATCCTCGACACCCTGGCCGCGCGCCTCCTGGAGGAAGAAACCCTCGACGAGGCGCAGCTCGCGCAGATCTTCAAGGACGTCGTCAAGGCCCCCGAACGCCCCGTGTGGAACTACCAGTCCGACGCGGCCGTGCCCGGTGCCCGCCTGGGCAACCCGGTCGGCGTCAGCTCCGCCCAGGCCTCGGCCCCCGATGCCTTCCAGACGCCCTCCATCGACGTGAGCGACGTGATGGACACCACGCGTACCGAGGACGAGGAGCAATCGTGACCTACGATGCCGCAGCCGTGGAAAAGGCCTCGCGCGACCTACTCATCGCCATCGGCGAAGACCCCGAGCGTGAAGGCCTGATCGGCACGCCCGACCGCATGGCACGCGCGTGGCGCGAAATGTGCTCCGGCCTGTTCGAGGACCCCCGCGAGCACCTGCGCACGCAGTTTCACGCGGGCACCGATGAACTCGTCCTCGTGCGCGACATCACCTTCCACTCGGTGTGCGAACACCACCTCCTGCCCTTCTACGGGCGCGCGCACGTGGGTTACATCCCGCGCGGCGGCGTCGTCACAGGCTTGTCGAAGCTCGCACGCCTCGTCGAGGGCTACGCGCGGCGCCCCCAGGTCCAGGAGCGTCTGACCGCGCAGGTTGCCGACGCTATCGCCGAGGTCCTGGATCCCCAGGGCGTCATCGTCGTCATCGAAGCCGAGCACATGTGCATGTCGATGCGCGGTATCTCCAAGCCCGGCTCGTCCACCGTGACCAGCGCCCTACGCGGCATCATGAGCGACGGTGCCACGCGCGCCGAGATGATGGCCCTCGTCCTGTCGGGGAGCCGCTGACGTGTCCGCGCTTCCCCTGCCCCCAGCCCCGGCCTCGTCCCCGGTTCCCGCGCCTCCGGCGCTGCCGGGCGGCCTAGCCCTGCCGACCGGGCGCGCGGCGATCATGGGCATCCTCAACGTCACGCCCGACTCCTTTTCCGACGGGGGCCGCTACGCGGACGTAACCACGGCGCTCGCGCACGCCCGGGCGATGATAGCCGCCGGTGCCGACCTGATCGACGTGGGCGGGGAGTCCACGCGGCCTAACTCCACGCGCATCACCCCCGAGGAGGAGTGGGAACGCATCGGTGCTGTCGTCTCCGCGCTGGCAGGCGACGGCATCGTCGTGTCCGTGGATACGCTACACGCCTCAACCGCCCGCGCGGCCGCGGACGCCGGAGCGGCGATCATCAACGACGTGAGCGGCGGGCGCTGGGACCCCGACATGAACGCCGCCGTAGCAGCGTCGGGATGCGCCTACGTGGTGCAACACTATCGTGCGCTGCCGGGCATGCCGGGGGAGCATTTCGACTACGGCGAGGACATGGTGGGGACTCTTATTGAGCGTCTCAACACCCAGGTGCGCGATGCTCTTGATGCGGGTGTGACAGCTGATAAAATTGTTATCGACCCGGGCCTCGGCTTCTCACTCACGGCCGACCAGTGCTGGCAGGTTCTCGCCGAACTGCCACGCCTGACCACCTATGGGTACCCTGTACTTATCGGAGCATCGCGCAAGCGTTTCGTCAAGGCTCTTGGAGGCAACATCGACACCGACAGCGCCGCCATCGCAGCCCACGCCGTCAGAAGCGGCGCGTGGGCCGTGCGGGTCCACGACGTAGCGGCCACCGCGGCCACCATCGCCTGAAAGGAGAACGACGTTGAGCAGCAGACGCGTCATCATCGCCCTCAAAGGACTGGGGGCGCTGGCAAACCACGGCGTCTACGATTTCGAGCGCAGCCAGGAGCAGCGCTTCAGTGCCGACGTCGTCATGTGGGTCGAGACCGCGGGTGCCACCGACGATATCGCCGCCACCGTCTCCTACGCCGACATCGCCGACGAAACCATGGCGGTCCTCACCGGCAAACCCGTCGACCTCATCGAGACTCTGGCCGAAACCATCGCCTCGAACGTCATGAGCCACGAGGGCGTGGTCGGCACCGAGGTCACCGTCCACAAGCCGGACGCCCCCATCGGCCACCCCTTCACCGACGTGTCCGTCACCGTGCGCCGCGGCGAGACCGACGCCATGCCCCTCTCCCTGTCCCTCAAGGGCATCTACGAGGCCGAGGACGGCTCCGTGCTCACAGGCGAGATCGAGGCATACGGCCGCGCCCAGGCACCCAGCCCCGCGCAGCAGACGGACGTGGCCCCCACCCGCAAGCGCCGCGGCGACCACGAAGCGCCCGCGCCCCGCGCCGAGGACGCCTCGAGTCCCGCACACATGCGTGCCCGCCGCGTCGTCCTGGCCATCGGCGGCAACCTTGGCGACGTGCCCGTCACCCTCATGCACACCGTCGAGGCCCTGTCCTACATGGAAGGCTTCCAGATCGAGGACGTCTCCCCGATCATGCGCACCAAGCCGGTCCTCGCCCCCGGACAAGCACCCCAGCCCGACTACTGGAATGCCGTCGTCGTCGGCTCTGCCATCGCCACCCCCGACGAAATCCTCGCCCAGACCAGCCGCATCGAACGCGAGCTGGGCCGCGAACGCCACGAACGCTGGGGCGCGCGTAGCATCGACATCGACATCATTCAGGTGGAAGGCCTGGCCTCCTCCGACCCGGTCCTCACCCTCCCGCACCCGCGCGCCAAGGAACGCGCCTTCGTGCTGGCCCCCTGGCTGCTGTGCGACCCCAACGCGGTCCTCGAGGGCGTGGGACCCGTCTGCGACATGCTCGCCACCACCCCCGACCGCGAGGGCATCATCGACGCCGTCGACGACTGGCTCGAAGACCCCGCTGCCGTCATGTCCGACTCCGACCGGCTCATCGCCGAGCGCGTCGAACAGGCCAGCGCCGACATGCGCGAACTCCTCGAAAACCTGACCGGTGAAATCAGCCATCTCGCCGACCTTGGTGCACCCATCGGCGAACCTCCGATGGCTCCCAAAACAGCCCTCGAGGCCACTGTCATCCCCGCGCTCCCCGCACCTAGGGCCGAGCAGACCCCGGAGCCTGCCAGCTCCAACTCTGGCTCAGGCTCCGTCGCGGGCGAGTTCGCACTCGCCGACGACGCTGTGGCAGACAGCTTTGTGGCTGGCGGGCCTGTGGCTGGCGGGCCTGTGGCCGAGGAGGTACCGCCCCTCGCCCCAGAAATCCCCACACACGAAGCTCCCGCACCCGTTGAAGCGGTGACCGAAGACGCAGTGGGCGACGTCACCATCCCAACGCCCGTCGCCGGCACCAACATACTCACGGACAGCGGCGCCGCGCAGCGCGCCAGCCTGTGGCATCGCCGGGACTCCTCAGATTCCGCTTCCGCGGGCTCCGCGAACAGCGATCAGTCCCGTGCCTTCGACAACACCGACGAC
>ERZ1699236.57-NODE-57-length-45514-cov-7.086787_pt1 | contig 45514 bp, 53 predicted proteins | sample MGYA00581538_ERZ1699236 | MGnify/ENA primary metagenome ERZ1699236 (study PRJEB42319, sample SAMD00040336) | human oral metagenome | material: saliva | host: Homo sapiens | study: EMG produced TPA metagenomics assembly of PRJDB4115 data set (Metgenomic analysis of... | reverse complement strand
ATCCAGTACAACCAAGTGAATACGATTAAATTTTGACATAGTGTATCTCCTTATTATTTTAGTTATCTTGTTTTTGTTGAAGTTAAAATCTGAACTCCATCTCGTCCAGCAACGATGACCTTATCCACCATTTGGTTGAATAAACCGTGCTCTACAACACCAACGATATGGTCCAATTCTTGCCCAAAGGCTATTGGATCTTCGATGACATCCAAGGCTAAGTCAATGATAAAGTTCTGCATATCGGTCACAAAACGTTGGCCATCTTTTTCACGGAAGCTTGGTTTGTAGCCAGCTCGCTCAAAATGACGAAATACTTGTTCTGCACCATACTGAACCACTTCTACTGGCAATTTAAAAGCACCTAGTTTGTCGACCAGCTTGCTTTCATCCACCACCCAAATATATTCTTTTGAGGGCGTTGCCACAACCTTCTCCATGAGAAGGGCACCACCACCGCCTTTGATTCCGTTAAACTGACTATCCACTTCATCCGCCCCGTCAACCGTCACATCAACCAAATCTACTTGGTCAATAGACTTGAGTGGGATATTAAGACCTTCAGCCTGTTTACTAGTCACACTAGAAGTCGTTACAGCTGTAATCTGCAACCCTTCTTCCTTGATACGACGACCAATTTCTTCGACAAAATAATAGGCAGTAGACCCCGTTCCAAGTCCGACTACCATGCCATCCTTGACAAACTCAGCAGCCTTGATACCTGCCATTTTTTTCAGATTTTCCACTCAAACACCTCCATTAAAGAGCTATTTCTATTATACCATGTAAAGGCTTAATATTCATCTGAAAATTGAAACCGATAACCATTCTTTAAGAAATCTTACTAGAGTTGATTTTTTATCATAAACATGGTTAAATAATTAAGTACAGAAAAGGAGAAATAAGATGAACCCATTAGATTTGTTTAATCAAGTAAAAGAGTTAATCGAAACAAAAGATTTCGAAGCTGCAAAAACATTTGTTGCAGAAAATCAAGAACAGCTTGGAGAATACTTCTCTCAGGCTCAGCAGTTGATTTCTGGTTCAGAAGGTCTAGATGGCCTCGTTAGCAAGATTAAAGGATTTTTCTAAAAATATAAGAGGCTGGCAAAACTCAATTTCAGTAGAAAATGAGATTAATTTTCCCACAATAAAACGCATAGTGTCAAATTTTTTGTAACTCTGATGCTATGCGTTTTTATGATTAACTATGTTCTGTGATAAACTTGTAGGCTTCTTGACCAGCGATAGCCCCATCTCCAACTGCTGTTGTCACTTGACGAAGGTCTTTCAAGCGAACATCTCCAACTGCAAAGATACCGTCAACTGCAGTCTTCATGTGGCTATCTGTCACAATCCAGCCTGCCTGATCTTGAATATTCAATTCTTTAACAAAATCGCTAAGAGGGTCCAATCCAACATAGATAAAGACGCCACCGAAGGCTTGTTCTGTCACTTGACCTGTTTTCACATTTTCAAATACGACAGATTCTACTCGATTTTCACCTTTGATTTCCTTAACTACAGAATCCCAGATAAAACTGATTTTCTCATTCGCAAAAGCGCGGTCTTGTAAAACCTTTTGGGCACGAAGTTGATCACGACGGTGAACGATGGTAACAGTCTTAGCAAAACGAGTCAAGAAGAGAGCTTCTTCAACAGCTGAATCTCCACCACCGACTACCAACAAATCTTGGTCACGGAAGAAAGCACCATCACACACAGCACAGTAAGAAACACCACGACTGTTCAGTTCTTCTTCTCCAGGCACTCCCAAAGGACGATGTTTAGAACCAGTTGCTACGATAACTGTACGTGTTTCATATGTTTGGTCATCAGTAATCACTTTCTTAAAATCACCATGGTCTTGGACATTTTCAACATAACCATAAATGTGCTCAACACCAAGATTTTCAAGTGGTTCAAACATCTTTTCAGCCAATTCTGGGCCACTGATATTAGCGTACCCTGGATAATTTTCAATATCCGATGTATTGTTCATCTGACCACCTGGCAGACCACCTTCAATCAAGGCTACTTTCAAATTGCTTCGAGCAGCGTATAAGGCCGCAGTCATCCCTGCAGGTCCAGCACCGATAATAATAGTATCGTACATATAGATTCCTTCTTTCTTGTTGTAACTATCTTTATTCTAACTCTTTCTTGTCAATCAAGCAAGGATTATGCCTTGAAAACAAGAATTAAACTCATAACCGCAAAGGATAATACTGGAACAACCAAGACCCCAATCATAATCATATCATAGAGATGGGCTTGGCGAGCCTTGGCTGTCTTATCAACTCCCGACATGGCTCTTAGTCCAATCCAAATTCCTAAAAAAATCAGGACAAGGATGGTGGTCAAGATCAAACTCTCGAAATATAAAGAAAATAGTTGCAGTAGCATAATTTCTCTCATTTCTATCTTTTTTAAAGAGTAAACTCAGCTAGTCCAGCTAACTGAGTTTTTCTTTATCTATTATATCAAATATAAGTCCGTTTGTAACTAGCGAAGAATTCTTTTGTCCGCTCTTCTTTAGGATGGTGGACAATCTCATCCGGAGTGCCAGACTCGATGATTTTCCCCTTATCTAAGAAGAGAATCTTGTCAGCCACTTGGGCTACAAAGGACATGTCATGACTGACCAAAATCATGGTTTGACCTGACTTCGCAGCATCTGCAATAGATTTTTCTACTTCACTAACCAATTCTGGGTCAAGGGCTGAAGTTGGTTCGTCTAAGAGCAAGACATCTGGTTTCATGGCAAGAGCACGCGCTAGGGCAACCCGTTGCTTCTGACCACCTGATAAATGACGAGGGTAATGATTCTCACGGTCAGAAAGCCCAACCTTAGCCAACTCTTCCTTGGCAATCTTAGTCGCTTCTTGGTCAGATAATTTCTTGACAACAACTAAGCCTTCTTTCACATTATCAAGTGCTGTGCGACGTTCAAACAAATTAAACTGTTGGAAAACCATTGACAGCTTGCGGCGTAGGGCAAGGATTTCTTCCTGAGTAATTTTAGAAAAATCAACTGAGAAATCATCAATCTGAATCGAGCCACTATCAGGTGTTTCAAGATAATTAAGACTGCGAAGGAAGGTTGATTTTCCAGCTCCTGAAGAACCAATCAAGGCTACGACTTCCCCTTTTTGAATATCCAAGTTCAGATGATCCAAGACAGTCTGTCCTGAAAAGGATTTGCTTAAATTCGAAATCTTAATCATTAACGAAGGTCTCCTTTCACATCTGTTTGCACTGTATCAGGTGCAGAAATAGCCATTTTTCTCTCGATGAAACGACCAAGACTTTCAATACCGATATTTACTACCCAATAAACAAGGGCAACAGATATAAAGCGTTCAAAATAGCGGTAATCAGCTCCACCCAAAATCTGAGCTTGGGCAAAGACTTCCACAACACCCGCACTGAAGGCTAGGGAAGTTCCCTTGGTCAAGCCGATTAAGGAATTGATCAAGGTTGGAGTCGCCACAACGGCCGCATTTGGAATAATCACGCGACGATAAACTTGTGCTCGGGTCATACCCAGACTGCGTGCCGCCTCAATCTCGCCAGGATTGACTGAGAGAATGGCTGCACGAATGGTTTCACTGGCATAAGCTGCTTCATTAAAAGCAAAGGCAACAATCGCAAAAGCAGCGGCTGGAATCGCATTGATATTGAGACCAGTTCCCCATTGCTGATTGAGGGCTTTCAAAGCCAAAGGAATTCCGTAGTAAGTCAACATGAGTTGCACCAAAATCGGTGTCCCTTTTAAGAAACTAACAAAGAAGGCCTGCAAGGGATATAAAATTTTGACACGATTGATTTTCACAATAGCAAAAAGAAGCGCCAAAACCAAGCCAAAAAGGGCACCACCAATTGTCAACATAATCGTTGTTGGAAGCTGTTGAACAATTCTTGGAATCCCATCAAAGACCGAACGTAGGCTAAACAGCTTACCATCCGGAATCAATTGCATCAAGTTTTGGTACCAATCTGATGCTAAAATCGTTGTAACATTCATAAAAACATCCTCTCCTGATAATGATTCATTCTACCATACTTCTGCCGTCAATGAAATTATTTGCTACGGTCAGATACAGACTTTGTCCACCTACTAGTTTATCATACTTTGAAACAGGGAGGTTATATATTTTATCTATCAAAGAGATAAGTAAAAACTATTTCAGTCCCAGTTCTTCGTAAACTTTTCGATAACCGATTTGCTTAACAGTTCCATTTTCCACTAAAATCGGTCGTTTTAACAACATACCGTCGCTTGCTAGCAACTCAGCCGCTTCTTGGTTCGATAGACTTCCTACCTTATCTTTCAGTCCTAGTTCCCGGTATTTGATTCCACTAGTGTTGAAAAATTGCTTCAATTCGAAACCTGAGGTTTCTAGCCAGTTCAAAATCACTTCTTGGCTTGGTGTTTCTTCGACGATGTGAACATCTTTGTAGTCCACACCGAGTTGGTTTAATTCTTGTTTTGCTTTTTTACAAGTTGAACATTTTGGGTATTCGATAAATTCTAACATGTGTTTCTCCTTCTATTTGTTTGTATCTTTAAAATCTGCGCCTTCATGCTCCAAGAGCCAGACCTTCTTTTCCACTCCTGCAGCATAACCTGTCAGACGCTTGCCTACTCCCAGCACACGATGACAAGGTACTAGGATAGACCAAGGATTGCGTCCTACTGCTCCACCAATTGCTTGAGCAGAAGCTACTTGCAGGTCTTGCGCTATTTGTCCATAGGTCACTGTCTGACCATAAGGAATTCCCTGTAAGTAGGACCAAACCCGCTTTTCAAAATCCGTCCCAATTGGAGCCAAGGGTAAGTTGGATAAATCCTGCGACTTGCCTTTAAAATAATTATCTAAGCAAGCAATAACTGAATCTAAAATAGGATGACTCACAAGTTCTTCTATGGTTTTGTCTCCTATTCCTCTCTCAAAATGCTTCTGCTCCTGCACCCAAATTCCATACAGATATTTCTCGTCAGCAATCACGGACAAGGTTCCTATTGGCGAAGTGTAGAGCATTTTTGCATACTTCTTTTGCATTATTTCTTCAATTTTTGATAGGCCAAGCGTTCACCGTCTACTGGCACCTTACCGACCTGTTTAAAACCGAGTTTTTCAAAAATATGTTGCATAACCTTGTTTGCAGCATGCGTATCTGAACGAAAATCCAGATAATCAAAACCTTCAATCAAACCCTCTAAAAAAGTTTGAGCAACTCCCTGTCCCTGCACATCTGCTGCCACAGCAATACGGTGAAAGACTAGGTACTCTGACTCCCCAGCTTGCCAGTTTCCTTCATAAATAGCTTCATAGGCTGCCTCTGGACTCTTGGTCACTGCAGCATAGGCTAGCAGTCCTCCCTCTTCTAAGGCTACATAAGCTTGACCTGAGATAATATCATCGATAATAATGTCCTCATTTGGATAGCCATTTTGCCACTGGTCACTACCAGCATCTGCTAAACATTTTTTAGCATCCTCCATCACTTGCATGATGGCATCCACTTCATTTGGAAAAGCTAAACGAATCTCCATCTTTTCTCCTCATTTCTGACTAGTTTCTCCCATCATAGCATAATTTAAGCCTTTTCACAAGCAGTTGAAACTTGACTTTTTGTTTTAGTTATTTTATAATCTAGTTATTAAAACTAGATAAAAAGGAGTTGGAAATGAAAACTAACTTTTCCTACCCAAAATGGGAAGACATTCCAAACATTGACCTCTATCTGGATCAGGTTTTACTCTATGTCAATCAAGTCTGCGCTCCTGTCTCTCCAGATAAAGACAAAGGCCTAACAGCATCTATGGTCAACAATTATGTCAAACATGGTTACCTGACAAAGCCTGACAAGAAAAAATACCAACGCCAACAGATTGCCCGTTTGATTGCTATCACAACCCTCAAATCTGTCTTTTCAATTCAAGAAATCGCTCAGACCCTTAATACTCTCCAAAGTCAAGCCAGTTCAGAGAAACTCTACGATGCCTTTGTGAACTACATGAACAATGGGATTGATCCAGAAAATCCTATTATCCAAAGTAGCTGCCAAACCGTTAAGCTCTATCATCAAACCCTAGCCTTAATCCATCATACTCAAAAGGAGGAAATCCGATGAACACTAGTCTTAAACTCAGCAAACAACTCAGTTTTGGAGAGGAGATTGCTAATAGCGTGACCCACGCTGTGGGTGCAGTCATCATGCTCACCTTACTGCCTATCTCCTCCACCTATAGTTATGAGACACACGGATTTTTATCCTCTATCGGTGTATCCATTTTCGTCATCAGTCTCTTTCTCATGTTCCTCTCATCCACCATTTACCATTCTATGGCCTATGGTTCGACCCATAAATATGTCTTGAGAATCATTGATCATTCTATGATTTATGTTGCTATTGCAGGCTCATACACGCCCGTCGTCTTGACCTTGATGAATAACTGGTTTGGCTATCTGATTATTGCTATCCAGTGGGGAACGACCATTTTCGGCATCCTCTATAAAATCTTTGCTAAAAAAGTCAATGAGAAATTTAGCCTTGCTCTTTACCTGATTATGGGCTGGTTGGTTCTAGCTATCATTCCTGCCATTATCAGTCAAACAACTCCAATCTTTTGGAGTCTCATGGTAACTGGCGGACTCTGTTATACAGTTGGGGCTGGATTTTACGCCAAGAAAAAACCTTATTTCCACATGATTTGGCATCTCTTTATCCTAGTAGCATCTGCCCTCCAGTACATTGCCATTGTTTATTATATGTAAAAATAGGTTAGGACAAAAAATCCTAACCTCGTTTTTATTCTCTATGATGTTTTATACCCAATCAAAAAATTACTCTAGCCCATTTTATAGTACCTACTATCGTGCCGTCAATTATGGGATACTGCTTCCCTGCTAGTATGTAAATCAGAATAGTTATACTAAATTCAAACCACGTCAGCGTCGCCTTACCGTACTCAAGTATAGCTTGCGGCTAGCTTACTGGCTTGCTTTTTGATTTTCATTGAGTATTAAATCATAATCATCCGTTAATAAACCGTACCTAGCGAATCAAGACAGACTAATGGTCACATAAGAAAAAACCATTTTCCAACGTTTTTTTGACTGTGATTTCTTTAGATGCATTTTCTCCTAAGGCAAATCATTCCCTGCAGCGATGTAAATTTCATACCATTCTTTTCGAGTCAAGTTGACTTTACTTGCTTGGCTTGCCTCTATCAAATGCTTAGGATTGGTTGTACCTACGACTGCCTGCATTTTGGCTGGGTAGCGTAACACCCAAGCGATAGCAATAGCTGATGGGCTCACACCGTATTTTAATGCTAATCGATTTAGGACTTGGTTTAGTCGTTGGAACTTCTCATTGCCAACAAAATTCCCTTTAAAATATCCGAACTGCAAGACTGACCAGGCCTGAATAACCATGTCGTTTAATTTGCAGTATTCAAAGACGCTTCCATCACGCACAGCTGCCTTGTTGCCTTCCATATTGACATGAAATCCTGATTCAAAACCAGGTGTGAAAGCTGCACTTAATTGTAATTGATTGATCGATAGAGGCTGTTTGACTTCTTTCTTAAGCAATTCCATCATCATAGGATTTTGATTAGAAACTCCAAACTCTCGAACCTTGCCTTGTTCATAAAGGAGATCAAAGGCTTCTGCTACTTGGTCAGATTCCATCAAAGCATCTGGTCGATGAAGAAGCAAACTATCTAAATAATCAACCTGCAATCTTTTTAAAATTCCATCTACTGATTCTAGAATATACTCTTTTGAAAAATCAAAATAGGTAAATTCTTCAATGCGAATTCCACATTTGGACTGAATCCATATCTTTTCTCTTAAATCTGGATGATTTTTTAGGACAAGACCTAACAGTTCTTCACAATGACCACGACCATATATATCAGCCAAGTCGAAGGCATTGATTCCAACAGAAAGTGCTGTTGCTACAAGCTCTTCAACTTCTTTTACAGACTTATCTTCTATTCTCATCATTCCGAGAACAATTTCTGATAATTCTTTATCATCTTGACCAAGAGTTATGTATCTCATCAAATTTTTCTCCTTTAATTCTACATTCTTCCCTTCATTATAACAAAAAACCGCTTTGCAACGGCTTTTTGACTATATTTCACTCCATTTTATCTTCTTAAACCCACGGAACAAGAGAAAGATTCCAATAAAAAGAACAGCTAAAGGAATGAATTTTGTAAGGAAAATATTTGAAATGCCCATCCACTCATAGTAACGGAGCAGAGACCCTACAACAAGATGGGCAACAATCATACTGACAAAGGGACGAAAGACCGCTTCTTTCCAATTCCAAATACTGATGACTAGAGAAAGCGTAAAGACAGATAAACTATCCCAGGGAGCAGGAAGATAAAAGGCTCCTTCTTGTATGAAGCTTGTCATTCCTACATATCCCAGAACAACTAGCAGAACAAGAACCCCAACGACAACATAGGTGCCAATTTTCATTTTAGGAGAATCTTGGACTAAGCTCCAACGTAAGATTGTAGCCACAAGCCCAAATCCAATCAGAAAAATAAGAAGTTGCCCTAAAAATGTGAGCAAATTGACTGTTAAGAGAGGACCTTTAGAAAAATCACCTAGCAGTTGATAGTAACGTAATACCGCTAATACAAGAATTGGTGTCAAAAGGGACTCTTTAATAGAACTGCGTGGTGCTTCCTTGAGAATCTCTTTCATTATTTTTTTAGGATTCTTACCTAGGTAATCCTCTGCACTCATACCATCTCGTTCTGCTTCTGAGAAATCTAACATCATCAAATAGATCTGCTCTCTAAGATAGTCCTCATCATAGAGAAATCCAGCAAGATTAAAACTATCCCACAGCTCCTCAAAATACTGCTGATTCTCCTCAGAAAACTCATGCAGCAAAGCGCTTGTTTCTTCGTAATACTTCATTTTCTTCATGGTTTAACCCCCATTCTTAATTCCTTCTACTTTTTGACTCAAATCGTCCCATTGTTGCCAAAAGACTGAGACACGCTCTTCTCCTTCTTTAGTTAACGAAAAATACTTCCGATCTGGACCATCTGGCGACGGGCGCATGTCGCCTCTTATCCATTGATTTTTTTCTAACTTTTGCAACAAAGGATAAATAGTTCCTGGAACAATAGTGTCAAATCCGGCCTCTCGCAAAGTCTGAACCAACTCATAACCATATCGCTCTTTTTGACCAATCATATCCAAGACACAACCTTCAAGAACACCTTTTAATAGTTGAGTTTCTTTCATCTCTTCTCCCTTCTAATCTATTTTGTAATACATACTAGTAGCTTCATCTATAATATACCACTTTCACACTAGTTTGTAAAGCATAATAGTTAAAATAAAATAAAAAAACAGAACTAGCATAAACTAGTCCTGTCTACTTTTACCCAATTACACTTCCATTTGGTACAGCTGGATCAACTGTAAGAAGGGTTAATTGTCCATCATGTTCAGCTGAGAGAATCATCCCTTGACTGACATATTTTTTCATCATTTTACGTGGTTTGAGGTTAGCAACGATTTGAACTTTCTTGCCGACCAATTCTTGTTCGTTTGGATAGTACTTAGCAATTCCTGAGAGGATTTGACGATCTTCACCATCACCAGCATCCAAGCGGAATTGAAGCAACTTATCTGAACCTTCTACTTTAGACACTTCTTTGACTTCTGCGACACGGATTTCGACCTTGTCAAAGTCTTCAAACTTGATTTCTTCCTTGTTTAGTTTTAGTTCAACTTCGTCTGGGTTCCACTCTTTTTCGACTGCTGGTTTATTGCCTTCCATTTGTTCCTTGATATAGGCGATTTCTTCTTCCATATCGAGACGTGGGAAGATTGGTGTTCCTTTGGCAACTACAGTCACATCTGCTGGGAAGTCATCCAAGCTCAAGTTTTCAAGGCTAGAAACTTCTGCTAGACCAAGTTGATTCAAAATTGCACGACTGGTTTCCATCATAAATGGCTCAATCAAGTGAGCAACGACACGAAGACTGGCTGCCAAGTGGCTCATGACACTTGCTAATTGGTCACGAAGAGCTTCATCCTTGGCCAAGATCCATGGAGCTGTCTCATCGATGTATTTGTTAGTACGAGAGATCAGAGTCCAGACCGCTTCAAGCGCACGTGGGTAGTCAACTGCTTCCATATATTTATGGTAATCAGCGATTGATTCAGCAGCTACTTGAGCAAGCGCATTGTCAAACTCTGTTACACCTTCTACATAGGCAGGGATTTGACCATCAAAGTACTTGTTAATCATAGAAACCGTACGGTTGAGGAGGTTTCCAAGGTCATTGGCTAATTCATAGTTGATACGACCTACATAGTCTTCTGGAGTGAAGGTTCCATCTGAACCAACTGGAAGGCTACGCATGAGGTAGTAACGAAGCGGATCTAGTCCATAACGCTCTACCAACATTTCAGGATAAACGACATTTCCTTTAGACTTAGACATTTTGCCGTCTTTCATGACGAACCAACCGTGGGCAATCAAGCGGTCAGGCAATTTAACATCCAACATCATGAGAAGGATTGGCCAGTAGATTGAGTGGAAACGAAGGATGTCTTTTCCTACCATGTGGAAAACTGTTCCATTCCAGAACTTGTCAAAGTTACCATGTTCATCTTGACCGTAGCCAAGAGCTGTCGCATAGTTAAGAAGGGCATCAATCCAAACGTAGACAACGTGTTTTGGATTTGATGGGACTGGTACTCCCCATGTAAAGGTTGTACGAGAAACTGCCAAATCTTCCAAACCTGGTTCGATGAAGTTGCGAAGCATTTCATTCAGACGACCATCTGGAGTGATAAATTCAGGATGGGACTTGAAAAATTCCACCAAACGATCTTGGTATTTGCTGAGACGAAGGAAGTATGATTCTTCAGAAACCCATTCCACTTCGTGACCTGATGGAGCAATACCGCCAGTCACATTTCCAGCTTCGTCACGGAAAACTTCCGCAAGCTGGCTTTCTGTAAAGAATTCCTCATCTGAGACTGAGTACCAACCAGAATATTCACCCAAATAGATATCATCTTGAGCAAGCAGGCGCTCAAAGACTTGAGCTACTACTTTTTCATGGTAGTCATCCGTTGTACGGATGAATTTATCGTATGAGATATCGAGTAATTGCCAGAGTTCTTTAACACCAACTGCCATTCCGTCAACATAGGCTTGAGGGGTGATTCCAGCTTCTTCAGCTTTTTGCTGGATTTTCTGACCATGCTCATCAAGACCTGTCAGATAAAAGACATCGTAGCCCATCAAGCGTTTGTAACGTGCTAAAACATCACAGGCGATGGTTGTGTAGGCAGATCCGATATGAAGTTTTCCAGATGGATAGTAAATCGGCGTTGTAATATAAAAATTCTTTTCAGACATAATTTTTCCTTTCCAGGCAAATGAAACCTGTTTTTCTAACACTTCATTATATCACATTTTGAAGGATTTTCGATAGAGAAATCCATACAAAAACAAGATAGACAAGTGTCCATCTTGTTGATCTTATTCATATCGAAGGGCTTCAATTGGATCAAGTTTAGATGCCTTGTTGGCTGGCAAGACTCCAAAAATCATACCAACGCTAGCCGAAACTGCAAGACTAAATAGAGCAACTGGGATTGATACTCCCACCTCTATACCCGCAATCAAACCTTGTAATAGTATACCAGCTATAGCGGTTAAGCCTGTCGCAATGGTTAGACCAATAACTCCACCTAGCAAGGTCAAAATCATGGATTCAATCAAAAACTGGATTAAAATATTAGCACGTGTTGCACCCAAAGCCTTACGGAGACCAATCTCTCGGGTACGCTCTGTCACCGAAACCAGCATGATGTTCATAACACCAGTCCCTCCAACAAAAAGTGAAATTCCTGCGATGGCACTAATAACCGTCGTCATAAATCCAAAAAGTTGTTGTACTTCTTGGAAGGCTGCAGTCGCATCTGACACCTGATACTCCCCTTGCTGAAGACCAGCAATTTCGGTCAATTTTCTAGCTAATTCTGGTCCCACAGTTGGTGTCAAACTGGTATCATTAACCCGGAAGACAATATCAGAAATCTCATCCATATTGAAGTTGTTGGCAAGAGAAATATTAGTCGTAATCGGAAGTCCACCAATACCAAAAGTCTTGGCAGTCTTGGCCTCATCGCTGGTATAGACACCAATGACACGATAGCTAAAACCACCAACATCTATAACCTGGTTAACAGCTTCTTGAGCAGATCCAAACAGGCTATTAGCAAGTTCTTGGTCTAGTAAAATGACACTGGCCACATCTTTATAATCCTGAGCTATAAGACTTCGGCCTGCAACAATTTCATTTTCAACCGCCTTCATATAAGTAATATTTCCACCTGTCAAGCTAGCTCGCTCTACCTTTTTATCTTTATAAGATAAGGTGGTATTCGTTGAGTTGGTTACATAGTAACTGTCCACACCCTTAAGTTTTGCTGCCTCCTTGACCCAAGCTTCTTGCGGTTTTGGTGGTTCAACAGGAACTTCCTCTTCTTTCCCAGAAACTGTCAAAGCCGATTGTTTTTGGGTAAAAGAACCGTCTTTACTTTTAATAGGCGAGAAAAAGACATGAATATTCTTCTGTGACTTGGTCATGTTTTTATTGACCTGACGAGACATGGAATCCCCCAGAGCCATAATCACAACAACTGATGAAACACCAATGATAATCCCAATCATAGTAAGAAAAGAGCGCATCTTGTGGGCCATGATAGATGAAAAGGCAAATTTCAGATTCTGCATCTTAGTTTTCCTCCTTTTCTAACTGCGCACTGTCAGATGAAATAACTCCATCTCGAATGACAATCTGGCGTTTGGCATAAGCAGCGATTTCAGGCTCATGCGTTACCATGATAATAGTTTTTCCTTCTTTATTTAGTTCAACCAATAGTTGCATAATTTGGTTACCTGTTTTGGTATCCAAGGCTCCTGTCGGTTCGTCCGCTAGGATAATAGAAGGATTGTTTACCAAGGCACGCGCAATAGCTACACGTTGCTTTTGACCTCCAGATAATTCTGAAGGCAAATGGTGACTACGCTCAGTCAATTCAACCTTTTCTAAATACTCCTCAGCCAACTTACGACGTTTTGAAGCCGAAACTCCCGCGTAAATCAAGGGCAATTCTACATTTTGCAGAGCATTGAGTTTAGATAGAAGAAAGAACTGCTGAAAGACAAATCCGATTTGTTGGTTACGGACCTTGGCTAGTTGTTTTTCACCAAGTCCAGCCACTTCTTGGCCTTCAAGATAATACTCTCCACTGGTTGGTGTATCCAACATGCCAATCGTATTCATTAGAGTAGACTTACCAGAACCCGATGGTCCCATGATGGCAACAAATTCACCCTCATTCACTTCTAGGTTGATATTTTTGAGAACCTGCAGTTCTTGGTCACCATTACGGTAGCTTCTGCAGATATTTTTTAGACTAATTAGTTGCTTCATCAGCCTTCACCTCTTTTCCTTCCTCTAGAGAAGACGTTGGGTTACTGATGACCTTGACTCCATTTGTCAGACCTGAAGTGATTTCTTGGTTGTCTGCATCAGCATTTCCCAAACCAACTTCCACTTTCTTGGCCTTTTTATGCTCGTCAAGTACCCAGACATAGTTCTTATCATTTTCAGTCACAACACTTGTTAGAGGAACCAGAATAGCTTTACTCTTATTCTTGACCTCAACACTTACTGAGAATCCTTGTTTCAAGTCACCGATTTCACTTGTAACATCGATGGTATATGGATATTTAGAACCAGAGTTACCACCTGCTGCTGCAGCTGCACTTGTTGCTTCGCCATTGTTTTTAGGGTAGTCAGAAATATAGCTAAGCTTACCTGTCCAGCTCTTATCTTGATAAACTTTAGAAGTAAAGGTCACTTCTTGACCTACAGATAAGTTGGCAAGGTTATATTCAGATAGTTCCCCCTTAACTTGCAAGTTTTCATTACTTACGACATGCACTACCACTTGGCTAGCTCCAGTTGGAGATTTAGAAACATTACGGTTGACTTCGACCACAGTTCCCTCTAGGGTACTGAGAACCGTCATGGCATCCAACTGACTTTGAGCCTTACTTAATTGTGCTGCTGCATCTGCACGAGCATCACGAGCATCACCTAGTTGAGCATCAATAGATGACACTGAATTTCCTGAGACTGGAGCTGGAGTTTGCCCTGCAGCTCCTTCGCCTCCTGCTGGCGTTGGCAACTGTGGAGCCGGAGCTGAAGCAACTTCATTTCGTGCTTGATTGAGTTCATTGATATGACGATCTGCCTTCGCAACTGCTCGACTGGCTGAATCATAGGCCGCCTGGGCTTCTGAACTACTGTACTTGACTAAAGCCTGCCCTTCGCTGACCTTATCACCCACAGAAACAAGGATTTCATCTAAATCTCCTTTACTAGCATCAAAATAAACATACTGTTCATTTTTTGCTGTTACTGTCCCTGATAATAAAACAGAGGATGCCACGCTTCCTTCCTTAGCAACAACAAGATGAGTAGCCTCATCTTTTACAGCAGTCTGAGAAGGTTGTCTAAAGAGCAAAATGCCCCCAGCACCCAATACAACTACACTTGCAGCACCAATTGCTGCATACAATTGCCACTTTTTAGCTTTACCATTCTTTTTCATAATGAAACTCCTTTTTGATTTAAAGTTCTTAACAATATTATACAAAAATTATCAATTTGAAACAATAACATTTCAGAACGAAATAATGACATTTCAGGATTTAATTATTGTTCGGAATTTATTTTACAATCGTTGTACTAGTTATATAATACACTTTATTTTTCTTTTTTGCAAGCCTTTTCTTTAAATTTTTTGAACGTAGCAGATTTTTGCAATCAAATCAAAAAAAAGATAGAATATGACTATCAAAAAATGACACTCTACTATTTAAAAGAGTATAAAGGAGTTTTCAATGAGAGAATATGATATCATTGCTATCGGTGGAGGTAGCGGAGGAATTGCTACCATGAACCGTGCTGGTGAACACGGAGCCAAAGCGGCCGTTATTGAGGAAAAGAAACTAGGCGGAACATGTGTCAATGTCGGTTGTGTTCCTAAAAAAATCATGTGGTACGGGGCGCAAATCTCTGAGACTTTCCATCAATTTGGAGAAGACTACGGTTTTAAAACTACTGATCTTAACTTTGACTTTGCAACCCTACGTCGCAATCGTGAAGCCTACATCGATCGCGCTCGTTCTTCTTATGATGGCAGTTTTAAACGCAACGGAGTAGACTTGATTGAAGGTCATGCTGAATTTGTAGATTCTCATACTGTTAGCGTAAATGGTGAACTCATTCGTGCTAAACATATCGTGATTGCTACTGGTGCCCATCCAAGTATTCCAAATATTCCTGGTGCTGAGCTAGGTGGCTCTTCTGATGATGTATTTGCCTGGGAAGAATTGCCAGAGTCAGTTGCTATTTTAGGCGCGGGTTATATTGCCGTTGAATTGGCTGGCGTGCTCCACACTTTTGGTGTCAAGACAGACCTCTTTGTTCGCCGCGATCGTCCTTTACGTGGTTTTGATTCTTATATCGTTGAAGGTTTGGTCAAGGAAATGGAAAGAACAAACTTGCCACTTCATACTCACAAAGTCCCTTCCAAGTTAGAAAAAACTGCTGAAGGCATTACCATTCATTTCGAAGATGGTACTAGTCACACAGCTAGCCAAGTTATCTGGGCTACTGGTCGCCGTCCAAACGTTAAGAGCTTGCAACTTGAAAAAGCTGGAGTAACTCTGAATGAACGTGGCTTTATCCAAGTGGATGAATACCAAAATACTGTTGTTGAGGGAATCTATGCTCTAGGTGATGTAACAGGCGAAAAAGAACTGACTCCAGTTGCTATCAAGGCTGGACGTACCCTATCTGAACGTCTCTTTAACGGAAAAACAACTGCAAAAATGGACTACTCAACTATTCCAACTGTTGTCTTTTCACACCCTGCTATCGGAACTGTTGGTTTGACAGAAGAGCAAGCTATTAAAGAATACGGTCAAGACCAAATCAAGGTTTATAAATCAAGCTTTACTTCTATGTACTCTGCTTGCACTTGCAACCGTCAAGAAACTCGTTTCAAATTGATAACAGCTGGTTCAGAAGAAAAAGTTGTCGGACTTCATGGAATTGGCTACGGCGTTGATGAAATGATTCAAGGATTTGCCGTTGCTATCAAAATGGGAGCAACCAAAGCAGACTTTGATGCAACTGTGGCGATTCACCCAACTGCATCTGAAGAATTTGTAACTATGCGTTAATCGAAATAAAAGAAGCAGAGCAAAAAACACTTCTAAATATCAAAAATCGAGTATTGCCGTAGTTGGAGATACTCGTTTTCTTATGTTTTATTTTATAGTATGTTGAAATAAGATATGCAAAAATCAATTAACAAACCATAACAAAATATAAGGATTATAACACAATCATTTATTCTTTTCTTTAAAAGATTCATATATTTTTTTATATAACTCTTTCATATCTTTTTTCTGAGAATTCAACTCTTCACTACCGTAGTCAAAATTTGCTACTACAAATCCCTCGTCAGCATTAGAAAAAGTAAAAAATTCTATTCCAATGAGTTTATTATGCTTAGAGTCCTCAATAGTGTCTCCTAAATTATTATTAAATTGCTTCACTTCTTCTTCACGAACTCCGAACCCCGCAGCAGCTCCATTTGCAATGATGTTTGAAAATACTTCTTCTGAAGACGCTACTTCTTTCACAGTTATGATATATGTAGCTTCTTCTGTTTCTACTTGTTTCACTTTATTCCATTTTTCTGTATCACTAGAAGAAAGCGTATAGACTATTAACTCCAGTGTTGGTTTATTGGTATTTTCTTTTGTGATCATTTGTTTTCCAAAGAAGAAAATGGCAAGCATTCCAGCTACAAAGATCAAAGCAATATAAATTATCTTTTTCATACATTATCCCCTATATCTTTCATATCAATGATCACATCAACTTCGTTATAGACAGCTGGATCATGCGTCGCTATAATGACATATTTATCTTCATCTCTTTCATTCAATAATAAACGAATAATTTCTTTTCCAATCTCACCATCTAAAGCTCCTGTAGGCTCATCTGCTAAGATAATTTTACGTGGTTTCATTAACATTCTGGCAATAGCTACACGTTGAGCCTGCCCTCCAGACAATTCATATATTTTTTGATGTAAATAGTCACTTGACAGTCCTACTTTTTCAAGTACATCAGTTATTGTTTTTTTGTCTTTAGTGATAAGTTTCAAATTATCATATACTGTTTTGTTATCTATTAAAGAATAATTCTGAAATACATATCCAACAGTATTTTTAAAAAAAGTTCTTTCTTTTATCTTCCAAATATCTTGTTTATCAACTAAAACATTCCCACTGTCAATTTTTTCTAATCTTCCTATAATATTAAGAAGGGTACTTTTACCAGAGCCAGAACCTCCAATCAATGCATAACTTTTTCCAGATTCAAATTTTAAATTTAAGTCTGTAAAGATCTTTTTTGAGCCGAAACTTTTTGAAACGTTCAAAAGGTCAATTGTCATGTTTCATCTCCTTTTAAAATTTTAGTGTAGCTTTCAGATAATTTTCTAAAACTCATGATTATTGACAACATCAAAACGAGCAGAGAAGCAAGACCAATATATAGCAACTCTATTTGACCTGTCATAAGAAATGTAAATAGGATAACGATTGTAATAGTCATCATAAAATACTTGAGACTTGAAATTGCTATATATGTTTTTGACAGACCTAAAATGATTTTCTTCACATATTCATTCTGTTTTAGGGTAATATAAAGTTGGACATATTGATAAATGAGTATAAAGACAATACTGTAAATTATCTTCTGCAAAATTTGTGAAAGTAGAATTTGGTGCTCTAAGGACTGGATCTTTAATTTCACAATTTGGTAAACATCTACTGGATTCATTGAAACATTCAACTGGGTAGCCATTTCATTTATTTTATTTACCGCCTCAGGACTAAAAAGAGACTTAGTTGTTATATTACTAGCCAAAGAAAACTTGTTGTTTTCAATCATTTTGTCCGTATCTAACACAACAACAATGTTATCTGTGCTATCTGCTACACTTGCCATTGGTAAAAGCTCTTTCATTTTATGATTATCATCAGCATCTTCATTGAAATAAAAAATTTTATCACCATCAGGAATTATTTGTACTGCAATTTCTTCTTTTGTATAGTTTGTTCCAATAAATTGTTCTGCTACAACTGTATTCTCAATAGATTTCTGATTTTCTTTCCATTTCTCAGGAATATAAATGGTTGCTATCTTATTATCTAAAAGATGATAGTTTGTTCCATTCACTTTATTTTGTAGGTTAGCACCTGTTTGATTGATATAAATCAACTCTTTATTTATTTCTGGATTCGTTATTCCGTCATTTTCTAATTGTTTAGAAAAATTTTCCATAACATGTGAAGTTTTCATGAAATCTGGAACATATGCTGAGGATCGATCTATATATAAATAATCTAAGTTTTTTAAGGAAGCAGCTATCTGTAGATACTGACCATCCGAATCATTAACTTCTCCATTTTTAGTAGAGTTACTTTCAATTCCAAGGAACTCAATCCTTCTCCAGTCTTTTACTGTGTCCCATGGTACTAAATTCTGTATCTGAATGTTAATACTGGATTGACTACTCTTTGTTTCTTGTAAAAAAACTCCTGAGATAAGGATAATAATCGAAATAATGGCAAGCCATACGACAAAAATAAGTTTATTTTTTGCCTTGTTTTTAATAATTTCAATAGGCTTTTCAACCTGAATCGTCAACCAAAATAAAACAAAGGTGATGAGATCAATGATTTGAAATAGTATAAAATTCGTTAAAATCAGAGAGAAAAATAACTTAGAACTATAGGTGAAGAAACCATTTCCCAAAAAAGAACTGTAAGAAATCATCAATAAAGCCATCATAATCAGTTCAAAAATAAGAGAAATACCATAATCTCTTCTTAGATCGTATACAGGCAATCCCAAAGAACGTCGTATCACTCCTTCTTTAATCTGCTTCGTTCTAACAACAAATAACACAACTAATAAAGTTAAGTAAATTGAACCCATTAACAGTATTCTTAAAGTTCCAGTAAATTGTAAGATTCCTCCTATATACCAAGGATAAGCCATATATACTGTTTGCAACCCCGTCATCGTAAGTGGTTTCAAACTATCTATATCCATTTTCCCAAGGGTGTAATACATCCCTATTATTGGTGTTGACTTTAATTGTTCATTATTTACATCATCAAAATTTACATACCTCAACTGACCCGAACTCTGAACGATGGGCTTGTAAATGGTAACCTTTTCCGATTTTGATAAATCACAAACCATTTCGTATATTTCGTTATTTGAAAGATTGCTTTTTCCTTGAATAGAAAAAGCACCATCAATTGGTAAAGGTATGGGCATTTCTGTATCGCTAATAGTGACCCAACCAATTGCAGCAATCAAACAGAAGAAGAATCCAATGATACATAATTTTAATTTCATAAGCAATTACCATATTACAAGAGACCCTATTTTATAATTGGGTCTCTTGTTTTCATAAATTATTTTTAAAATCTATAATAATCCCAATATGCATTTAATCGAACATCGCTCCAAGATTTTGTAGCACTTGAATATGCCCATCCATAATCTTGTTTATCCTGAGCTTTAACTGTTCCCCAAAAATTCGTTACTGAAGATTTTGAACCAATATTATCTGGAGAACTAACAAAGTAATTCGAATAACCAGAGTTATCATTTACACCATATTCCCATACATCAATAATGGGACTTGGAGCAGGGTGTGCTGTAGTTGCACTAACAATACTAGCTACAGTAGCAAAGCTAAAACTTAAAACACTTGCGACTAGAAAAACAGATGCTTTCTTGTTAATTCTTTTTTTCATTTTACTTCTCCTTTAATTAAAATATTTGATGAAGAATAAGCAACAGTCCCCTTTTTAGTCCATCCATATTACTTTAATATGAATTGATTATATTTAGGTTTTTAATCACCGTTATGGTATCTAGAGTCGTTAAAATATCTCATAACTACCCCTCCTTTTAAAATTGAACACATATAAATGTATCCGTTTACATTTATTAATGTAGCACTTATTTTTTAGTTTGTCAAGTATTTATAGTATATTTTTTATGTATAAAATGGGATTATCTATATATAAAACTGATTTACAAATCGATAAAAAACAATTATCAAATTTCTCTTGTCAATCAAATCGGCCGTTACAGTTTTTGTTACCCATGTTACTTAAACAGGTTGACAATAGTGTTGATTTAAGTATAATAGTTACTATATATCAGAAAAGAGGTTAACTATTTTGAAAAAAGCTCACGTTTATGCCATCCCTGCTATTGGGGCTGCTCTCATTGCTGTATTGGCACAAATCACCCTTCCAATTGGACCTGTTCCCTTCACTCTGCAAAACTTTGCAATCGGCTTGATTGCTACTGTCTTTAGACCGAGAGAGGCTGTACTTTCTGTCGGACTCTATCTTCTTCTAGGTGCTATCGGTCTTCCTGTCTTTGCAGGAGGTGGAGCTGGATTGCAGGTGTTGGTTGGTCCTACTGCAGGTTATCTTTGGTTTTATCTTGTCTACTCTGGACTTACTTCTTCCCTAACTAACAGCAAGAGTGGTGTTGTCAAGATTTTTCTTGCAAACCTCTTGGGTGATACCCTTGTCTTTGTTGGCGGGATTCTCAGCTTACATTTTCTTGCTGGAATGGCATTTGAAAAAGCTCTTGTTGTGGGAGTTCTTCCCTTTATTATCCCAGACCTTGGTAAACTTCTAGCTATTAGTTTTATTAGCCGTCCACTACTTCAACGCCTTAAAAATCAGGCTTACTTTGCTAACTAAAAAAGGATATCGAGTTGTCATAACTCAGTATCCTTTTCTTTTATTTTGATAACTTAGTTACCTTTAAAAGCATCCACCATTGTTTGAAATTCTTCATTGGAAAGAGTAATCCCTTTGCCCATTTTAGTATGATCTGGACTCCAAGCACGAATATCAAACTTTGCAGGGGCACCATTAAAGCTCACACGGTTGATTTCCTTGGTCCAACCTTTTTCGTTTTCAGAAAGAGTCAACAAGTGCTCTTCAATTTCAAATGTAAATTCTGCCATTTTCTTCTCCTTTTTTAGCTTTCATTTGATTATTCGTAAAATCTTGTAGATTTTAGGAAAATTTTATATAATATTGATATAAAAGAAGGGAGGCCAATATGAGACATAAATTCCAGCAAGTTCTAGATAAAATACATGATTTTTTAAATGGACATGAAGAACCAGACCATACTGAAAGCAACTCCCTTACAGCTACTATTGAAGAGGCTATCCAGAAACAAACCGCTGTTCACCTTATCTTGTCTGAGACAAGCTTTACAGGTGATATCATCAAATACGATCAGCAACGCCAACAAATTATCGTGAAAAATTTCGCCAAAAATGTGACCCGTATTATCCGCATAAGCGATATTCAACGCCTGAGATTTGTCCCTTCAACAGTCCAAACAGCCCAAAAAAATAGATTTAAGAAAGAGTGAGATGTAGTTGCTTCATCCCACTCTTTTTTCTTAGCGAATTTGTTCAAAATGTAAATGAACTGCGATATGATCTCCATAACCACTTCTTTCCAAGTCACGTTGTAGACGATAGGAAATATAGTGTTCTGCAATGGTAATATAACCTGCACCCAATAAACGATGCTCAACCAAAGACTGAATCATGCTGATAGTGGCGCGTTCCACCTTGGCCTCTTCCAAATCCAAAACCACTTTCTTAGTAACTTGTGCAAGGTTTTGACGCAAATCATCTGTCAATACATAGACAGTCTGGGCTGCCTTTAAGATAGCTTGGTAAATCTTATCTGGATTAAATTCAGCAATTTCTCCATCACGTTTGATTACTTGCATAGGTATCTCCTTTATTCTTTGTTTTCTTTGATTTCTGCCAGCATTTTTTCTTCTTCTGCTGTCAGTTGATAATGTTCAAGCAAATCCGGTCTGCGTTCATAGGTTTTCTTCAAACTCTCATACAATCGCCACTGACGAATTTTTTCATGGTGCCCGCTCATGAGCACGTCTGGCACAACCATGCCTCGATAATCATAGGGGCGTGTGTATTGAGGGTATTCGAGAAGGCCAGATGAAAAACTATCATCTTGGTGGCTAGACTCCTTGCCAATCACTTCTGGAATCAGGCGTACCGTAGCATCAATCATGGTCATAGCCGCCAATTCACCACCAGTCAGGACATAGTCCCCCAGGGAAATCTCATCTGTCACCAAGGTCTTAATGCGCTCATCATATCCTTCGTAGTGCCCACAGATAAAGATTAGCTCCTCTTCTTTGGCCAAATCCTCAGCATAAGCCTGATCAAACTGCTTTCCAGCAGGATCGAGGAGAATAACTCGCGGATTTTTCTTTTCAATAGCGTCAAAGGCATCGAAAATGGGTTGCGCCCGGAGCAACATCCCCTGACCGCCTCCATAAGGCTCGTCATCCACATGGCGGGCCTTTTCAGCATTTTCTCGAAAATTATGATACTGGATATCCAAGAGCCCTTTTTCTCGAGCCTTTCCAACAATTGAGTGCTCAAGCGGAGAAAACATCTCTGGAAAGAGGGTTAAAATATCAATCTTCATCGTCTAACCCTTCTAAGATTTCCACATCGACCCGTTTATTTGGAATATCAACATTGAGAACCACTGGTGGGATATAAGGCAAGAGCAAGTCACGCTTACCTTTTCGCTTGACCACCCAGACATCGTTGGCACCTGGTTGCAAGATTTCCTTGATAGTCCCAATCAAGTTCTCTCCCTCATAGACTTCCAAACCAATAATCTCGTGATAGTAGAATTCACCATCGTCTAGGTCATTCAAATCTTCCTCAGCGACCTTGAGACTGTATCCCTTGTACTTTTCGATAGCATTGATATGGTACATATCTTTGAATTTAATAATGTCAAAGTTCTTCTGTTTACGGTGACTAGCAATGGTCACTGTTTGAACAAACTGATCTTTTTCATCAAACAAAGCCAGCTCAGCCCCTTTTTTAAACCGTTCTTCTGCAAAATCTGTCACAGACAAGACTCGCATCTCACCCTGCAACCCCTGCGTATTGACGATTTTCCCAACATTAAAGTAGTTCATCTTGTCTCCTGTACTCTATTTATTTCCATCTTATTCTGACAATTCTCGAATAATAGTCACAATTTTTTCTGATTCTGACCATTGTAAATAATGGTGATTCCCTCCTAAAATGAGTTTAGTATTGGAAGTCCAATATTCTGATTCTCTGTACTCTTTTTCTCTATAAGGCTGACAAAAAATAAATACAGGGATATAAGATTCTATAGATACATTCTCAAAATCTTCCTCAGTAATCTCTCCAGATATCTGAAATCCTGTATCTAGATTTTCCAACTCTGAACCTTTTTCTTGCATTAATTCCCAGATTTCTTTATTAATTTCAGGGCTAAATGTCTCTTGAGTTAAATTCTTAAAATACAATTCAGGACCACACTCGTCAATCAGCCTCATCTGCTCTTCCATTTCTGGATAAGGATTTTCTGAAAAATCAGCAAACATGACTTTTTTAGTTGTCGGTTCAATCGCTACTAAAGCCTGACACTCAATTGGTTTCTTGAGCAAGTTGAAAGCTAAAATTCCACTCAAACTATGTGCACAAAGTATATATTCAGAAATCGCCAATTCTTCAAGTACTTTATAAACCGCATCAGCAAGATTATCTAGATTTTTTCCAGCTTGGTCATGAATCGGACTCCTACCTGTATTTGGAAAATCAATTGTCAAATAACCAATTGTAGGAGGAAGTTTTTCAAGTATAAGCGAAAAATTTTCATAACTCGGTAGCAAACCTGCTCCATTTAGACAAACTAGCATTTTCTTTTGCTTTTGATAAGTAACAGAGAGACTACCAATTTCTGTAGATACTTCAATCCTCTTCATAAAGAAATCCACTCATTCTATATAATGAATTATTAAAAATCCCTATCTTTTATTTTATCACGTTCCAAGGATTTTCTCAAGTTGGAGTAAGAGTACAATACCTTTACTTCCCTTTCAAAAATCCTTCCAAATCACGTTCATGTTGGTACTTAATGGCTGCAGTTTTATCTTTCTCAAAGATGGTCTTGGTTAGATCTATGTCGTTGATGGCCGCAATTGCGACGGTGTAGTGAATGGATATCAGCCAGTTCTTTGGCTAGTTCCTCATTTGAATCCTTGACACCCTCTTTTCGACCAGAGCGCCCATTCAAGACCTCGGCTACTTCTCCGACTTCCTCCACTAGCTTGATAAAAAGACCTTCCTCAGTACGAGACTGCTGGTAATGTTCCAGTAGGTAGTCTTGTAATTGTCTAAACGTTAAATCCTTCATATCCTGCTCCTTGCAAAAAAAGCGAGACATCCGTCCCGCCCTTCTTATTTTTCGTCAATAACGATTCTTACTTTTTTGTCTTCAGTTGGGACAGAGTAGACAATCGTTCTTATCGCAGAAATAGTGCGACCCTTACGACCGATTACACGACCCACATCACTTTGATCAAGATCCAAATGATATTCCAAAAATTCTGGTGTATCTTCAATCTTGATAGTTAAGGCATCTGGTTGTGAAATCAAGGGTTTCACAATCGCAATAATGAGATTTTCAATCGTATCCATCTGTCAACCTACTTTAAACTTATTTTGAGAATTTAGAATCGTGGAATTTTTTCAATACACCTTCTTTTGAAAGGATGTTGCGAACTGTATCTGAAGGTTGAGCTCCATCAGCCAACCATGCAAGAACGCGGTCTTCTTTCAAAGTTACTTGGTTTTCAGCAACAAGTGGGTTGTAAGTTCCAACTGTTTCGATGAAACGTCCGTCACGTGGTGAACGTGAATCTGCTACGTTGATACGGTAGAAAGGTTTTTTCTTAGAACCCATACGAGTCAAACGGATTTTAACTGCCATTTTTAAAGTCTCTTTTCTTATTTTTTATTTCGGTGAAATAGCTAAGCTATTTAGCACATGTTCTATTATATCAGATTCCTGTCAGGTGTCAAGAAAAAAACTTGACAGACTATAAAATTTTTAAACCATTTAGAAATTTGTTATTTTTTTAAAGAAAAACCAGAAAAAGAATGTCCTGAATACTATTGTAGAAACATTTTATAAAGACCATAAAGTCAAACCCTTCATATCGCCTGAACGAGATTTGGATGCTTAGCTTCTACATCCCAAGCCCGTTCCCAAACGAAATATCAAGGATTTTAAGAACGATATCTACTAATTAATTTATAAAATATGAATTAATAGATTCTAAATAGAGGAATAATTTAGTTCTGTAAAAATTAACTTCTACACCTACAAAGCTTATTCTGACAGAGTTTATAACAGTCTAAGAAAAAAAGTAGAGATTCATACAGTATCTAGATTTTCCAAAAAATTTTATCATAAAATATTATTAACGAAACTATCAAAACCAAATCCGATGCATTGCTTCAAAGAATTCTTTAGTTGTTTGACTAGCGAGAGCTTTTATTAAAAAATTTTTTCAAATAATTACCACATTGACACATAAAATTCTTGCTTTCTAAATTTAAGTGTGATATATTTATAACATAACATTTAAATGTTATATATTTATAACACAAAAAAGGAGTCTATCATGAAAAAAAGTCAAAAAATGCGTGGCCTCATTGCAATGATTGCCGTAGCTCTCTTTATTGATTTTATTGTTTTATTTGGTTCTAATCTTAGTTGGGGACCCAAGTTAGTTATTACTGGTATTTCAGTGTCAGGTCAAATTGTAGCTATTTGTAGCTGGCTACATAAGAGTCAGAAAGGTAAGGAAAAGATTATTTTTGACTTGTCTGCTAAGCTTTACACGATACTTGTGTTTGCAGCAAGCATTTTTTATACAGTAGGAATTTGGGTTGCGACCCCTAGCGTAAGTTCTGGTATTAGAGAATGGATTTTGGGAATTATCCTCGTTATTGAAGTGATTCTATTTGGTCTTTTCTCTTTAAAAAATGTCAAGGAAACTCCGGACGAACGCTTTTATGCTAATTTAGCAAAGGCAGCTAGCTTGGTGTTTGTTTTTATACTAGGCGCACTGATGATCCTAGCAGTTATCATTGGGTATATGGGGTCTCTCACTCTTTACATGGGACAGATATTTATTATCATAGCTGCCTTGATTTGCATCTTTGCGGTTGTCTATTTTATCTTGGAACGTAGAGGATAAGCATGGCCAAAGAAAGCAAGATTATTACTAATCTCAAATCTGTTCGTGAGTCCACAGGCATGACCCAGCAGGAGTTAGCCGACCGCATCGGCATGCGACGCGAGACAATTCTGCACTTGGAAAATAATCGTTACAACCCTTCGCTGGAAATGGCTCTTAAAATTGCTCAAGTTTTTAATCTGAAAGTAGAAGACCTCTTTGAACTCAGACAGAAAGAGGAAGCATAATTCTTTTCGAGACCTAGTATTAAGTTCATTGATTAATTAGGAATTGAAGGCAAAAGAAAAAATCCTTTGAAAATGTTCTCTTTTAAAATATAGTAATTCTTTCGAATTAACGTTTACTAATTGTGATGCTTTACGAGCTTTCTTAAGATCTGGTTCCCTAAATACTTTGAGTACACTTATGGTATTGATGCACCTAAACATCTAAAAACTCTGGTAGAAAAAGGTTATGCTGGCATTGAAACGTCTTTTGATTCACTTGACCATCTGAATGCTACTATGAAAAAGAATATTCTGAAAAGCAAGGGAATTACAGTCCTTTCTAAAATGAAGATTGCAGATTTGGATCAATCCCTTCATAACCATTTTTCAGAAGAGGAATTAGCTAGTTTCTTTTCGATTCGTGGCTACAAATTGACTCCAAAAGGAGAGCGGATACTGGAACAATACCAGGACATTGTCGACCGTCATCCAAAGAAAAAATCTCTAATCAAGTGATTTTTTGGTTGATTTTCTCTAAAACTACCTTATCACTAACATTTGAAATCCACTTCCTTTTAGGGTACAATGGTAGAAATGAATTTTTGAGAGGAACAGAATGAAAAAACTAGCAACTCTTCTTTTACTGTCAACTGTAGCCCTAGCTGGGTGTAGTAGCATCCAACGCAGTCTACGTGGTGATGACTATGTTGATTCCAGTCTTGCTGCTGAAGAAAGTTCCAAAGCGGCTGCCCAGTCTGCCAAGGAATTAAACGATGCTTTGACAAACGAAAATGCAAACTTCCCGCAACTTTCTAAGGAAGTTGCTGAAGATGAAGCCGAAGTGATTCTCCACACAAGTCAAGGGGATATCCGTATTAAACTCTTCCCTAAGCTAGCTCCTTTAGCAGTTGAAAACTTTCTCACTCATGCCAAGGAAGGCTACTATAACGGCATTACCTTCCACCGTGTCATCGATGGCTTTATGGTCCAAACTGGAGATCCAAAGGGAGATGGTACAGGTGGTCAGTCCATCTGGCATGACAAGGATAAGACAAAAGACAAGGGAACTGGTTTCAAGAACGAAATTACTCCTTATCTCTATAACATCCGTGGTGCTCTTTCTATGGCTAATACTGGTCAACCAAACACCAATGGCAGCCAGTTCTTCATCAACCAAAACTCTACAGACACCTCCGCTAAACTCCCTACAAGCAAGTATCCTAAGAAAATCATCGAAGCCTACAAAGAAGGGGGAAACCCTAGTCTAGATGGCAAACACCCAGTCTTTGGTCAAGTGATTGACGGGATGGATGTTGTAGATAAGATTGCTAAAGCTGAAAAAGATGAAAAAGACAAGCCAACTACTGCTATCACAATCGACAGCATCGAAGTGGTGAAAGACTACAATTTTAAATCTTAAAAACCCAAAAATACAGTATCCACATTCGGTACTGTATTTCTTTTATCCTCATTCTTAGGTTAGATTGTTAAAATCCCAGATTTGGTCCATCCAGCCTTCATAAAAGTCTGGTTCGTGGCAGACCATAAGAATAGATCCCTTGTATTCTTTGAGGGCACGCTTGAGCTCATCCTTGGCATCCACATCCAAGTGGTTGGTCGGCTCGTCCAACACTAAAACGTTGTTTTCACGATTCATCAAGAGACAGAAACGAACCTTGGCTTGTTCCCCACCTGACAAGACCTGAATTTGGCTTTCAATATGCTTGGTTGTCAGACCACAACGAGCAAGGGCTGCACGGACTTCTGCTTGGTTAAGTGCAGGAAAAGCATTCCAGACAGCCTCTAGTGGAGTTTGACGATTGCCACCTTCTACTTCCTGTTCAAAGTAGCCAAGTTCTAGGTAGTCTCCACGTTCAACCTCCCCAGCGATTGGTGGGATAATTCCCAAGAGACTCTTCAAGAGAGTCGTTTTCCCGATACCATTTGCTCCGATAATGGCAACCTTTTGATTGCGTTCAAAGGTAAGATTTAAAGGCTTGGTAAGAGGACGGTCATAACCAATCTGCAAATCCTTGGCTTGGAAGATAAAGCGCCCTGGCGTACGAGCTGGTTTGAAATCAAAGGATGGCTTTGGTTTCTCACTTTGCAGTTCGATAATATCCATCTTATCCAATTTCTTCTGACGGGACATGGCCATGTTTCGTGTTGCAACACGCGCTTTGTTTCGAGCTACGAAGTCTTTGAGGTCTGCAATTTCTTTTTGCTGACGTTCGTAGGCAGCCTCTAGCTGAGATTTCTTCATAGCATAGACTTCTTGGAACTGGTAGTAGTCACCAGAATAACGCGTCAGCTGTTGATTTTCCACATGATAAACAATATTGATAACGTCGTTTAGGAATGGAATATCGTGCGAAATAAGGACAAAGGCATTCTCATAGTTTTGGAGATAGCGCTTAAGCCAGTCAATGTGCTCAGCGTCCAAGTAGTTGGTCGGCTCGTCCAAAAGCAAGATATCAGGCTTTTCAAGGAGAAGTTTAGCCAAAAGCACCTTGGTTCTTTGACCACCTGACAAAGAAGTTACATCCGTATCCATGCCAAAGTCCATGACACCAAGGGCACGCGCCACTTCATCAATCTTAGCATCCAAGGTATAAAAATCACGACTCTCCAGACGGTCTTGAAGTTCACCAACTTCTTCCATGAGAGCATCAACATCCGCTCCATCTTCAGCCATTTCCATATAGAGGTCATTGATACGGGCTTCTGCTTTGAAAAGCTCATCAAAGGCTGTACGGAGAACATCACGCACCGACTGTCCTTCTTCCAAGACAGAGTGCTGATCCAAGTAACCAGCAGTCACATACTTTGACCACTCAACCTTCCCTTCATCTGGTAACATCTTACCAGTCACAATGCTCATAAAGGTTGATTTCCCTTCACCATTAGCACCGACCAGGCCGATATGTTCCCCCTTGAGGAGACGGAAGGACACATCTTCAAAAATTGCACGGTCGCCAAAACCGTGACTCAGATTTTTAACTTCTAAAATACTCATTTTAATTCCTTATCTTATTTTTATGTAATTGTTTATAGAGGAGCCAAGCCAAATAGCCACCCAAGGTATTGGTCCACAAATCATCAATCTCAAAGACGCGATTAAAATCAAAGAAAAAGTCCAAGACTAACTGCGTACACTCAATTCCAAGACTTAAGAAAAAACTGAAAACAATGACTTTTTTTGTCTGTCTTAAGGAAGGAAACAGATAGATAAGTTGAAAGACCAGAGGGAAGAGCAAGAAGACATTTAAAATGTTCTGCAAAAAGATCCAAATGACTTGCCCCAAACTAGTCACTTCGCCCAGTTTCCAGAGAGAATTGAAAGGAGTCAAAAGAAAAACCAGGCGTCCAAGATGCTGAATACCTGGAGTTTCAACTCCTACAGGAGATTGTTCTTGAGGAGTAAAGCAAAAGTAGACAATGCAAATGCTATAGAAAATAACTCCCCAGACCAAAACATGATTATAAGTTTTCTTCATCATTAAGGATTGACTGCTGCGACTGCTTTCTGGCGGTCGCGTTTCATTGTATTAGAACGCAATTGTCCACAAGCTGCATCAATATCTGTACCATGTTCTTGACGAACGACACAGTTGACCCCTTTTTTCTTAAGCGTATCATAGAAAGCCATGACGCGCTCTTTGGGACTACGGCTATATTGGTCATGCTCACTAACTGGGTTATAAGGAATCAAGTTTACATAAGACAATTTCTTGATGTTCTTGAGCAATTCAGCCAATTCCAAGGCTTGTTCTACACCATCATTGACTTCATTGAGCATGATATACTCAAAGGTCACACGACGGTTGGTTGTTTCGATATAGTACTCAATAGCAGCAAAAAGTTTTTCAATTGGAAAGGCACGGTTAATCTTCATGATGCTTGAGCGCAATTCATTGTTAGGTGCATGAAGGGAAACGGCAAGATTGACCTGAACTCCTTCATTAGCAAAATCACGAATTTTATGGGCCAAACCTGAGGTTGAAACCGTGATGTGACGAGCACCGATGGCCATTCCTTTATCATCATTGATAGTACGAACGAAATTCAAGACATTGTTGTAGTTATCAAATGGCTCACCGATTCCCATAACAACGATATGGCTGACGCGTTCGTCCTGACCACGCTCATCAAAGTATTTCTGAACCAGCATGATCTGCGCTACGATTTCCCCATTATTGAGGTCACGTTGTTTCTTAATCAAACCAGAGGCACAGAAGGTACAACCGATATTACAGCCGACCTGAGTGGTCACACAGACTGACAAACCATAGTGCTGACGCATGAGTACAGTTTCGATCAACATACCATCAGGCAATTCAAAGAGATATTTTACAGTACCATCAGCAGACTCTTGAACGATACGCTGTTTCAATGGATTAACCACAAACTGGTCATTGAGCTTAGCAATCAAATCCTTGGAAAGGTTGGTCATTTCTTCAAATGACTGCACACGTTTACGGTAGAGCCATTCCCAGATTTGATCTGCACGGAATTTCTTTTCTCCCTGCTCCAATACCCATTCCTGCATGGTTTGACGTGTTAAACTATAAATTGACGGTTTCATTTCTTCTCCTTATTCTCCACTCACTTTTGACGAATGACAAAATGACGTTGTCCCTTGTCCTCTTTCTGAGAATGCTGGTCTTTCTGACGACGTCTATTTTTCTTATCTGCATTCGGTTTTCGTTTGGTTTGGGCCTGTTTCTTCCCTTTTCTAGAAAGCGTTTCTTCTTCCTTCTTACGCATTTTCTTGTCAAATGATGCTCGCTTAGGGGCTTCATTTTCTAGAACAAAATAGGCACAACCATAACTACAATACTCTAAAAGATAGTCTTGTAAACGACTGATTTTTTCCAGATTTTCTTCTGTTCGGTCATCCTTGTAAAAACCTCGTAGGCGAAGCTGTTCATTACTCCAGTCCCCCACGATATAATCAAACTTGGTTAAGACTTCTGAAAAACGCTGATTAAAAGCCGTCACATCAAAGGCATCCTTGATATTTTCAACCAAGGAAAAAGCTATCCCTTCCGTTTCGACCTTGTCCCCATGTAAATGAAACTCAGGACCAGGAAACTTGTTATAGTTGTATAATTCAGGTGCAATTTCTTTTCGCATAGATATCCTTTTTCCACGATTACTTAATACTTTATTCTACCATAATTTCTAGCACTTAGCACGTTTCTCATAAAAATGAAAAAAGTCTGACGATTTTGTCAGACTCGAATCATATAACCTAAAAAAGAGAAGAACAATTCTTCCCTCCATATACCATTATTTAGCAGCTGCGTACAATTCATCTACTTTGTTCCAGTTGATCACTGAGAAGAAAGCTTTGATGTAGTCAGGACGTACGTTACGGTATTTCACGTAGTAAGCATGTTCCCAAACGTCCAAGCCCAAGATTGGTTTTTTACCTTCTGAGATTGGTGTGTCTTGGTTTGCTGTTGAAGTCACTTCAAGTTTACCTTCTTTGTTAACAACCAACCATGCCCATCCAGAACCGAAACGAGTTGTTGCTGCTGCAGTGAAGGCTGCTTGGAAGTCTTCAAATGAACCAAATGTTGCATCGATTGCTGCTGCAAGTTCTGCTGATGGAGCTGTTTTTTCAGGAGTCATCAATTCCCAGAAAAGAGCGTGGTTCAAGTGTCCACCACCATTGTTGATAAGCGCTTGACGGATATCAGCTGGGATAGATTCTACATCAGCAAGCAAGGCTTCAAGGTCTTCACCGATTTCAGGGTGTTTTTCAAGAGCTGCATTAGCATTGTTGACATAAGTTTGATGGTGTTTGTCATGGTGCAAGTGCATTGTTTCTGCATCGATGTATGGTTCCAAAGCGTCGTATGCATATGGAAGATCTGGTAAGATAATAGCCATCTGTAATACCTCTTTTTCTTTCTATATGAAAATGATAACGCAAACATTCACTTTTTTCAAGTTTTTTGCTTATAGATGAAGAAATCACTGAAATACTTTCTAATCATACTCTTCGAAAATCTCTTCAAACCGCGTCAACGTCGCCTTACCGTAGATATATGTAACTGACTTCGTCAGTTCTATCCACAACCTCAAAACAGTGTTTTGAGCTGACTTCGTCAGTCTTATCTACAACCTCAAAGCAGTGCTTTGAGCTGACTTCGTCAGTCTTATCTACAACCTCAAAGCAGTGCTTTGAGCAACCTGCAGCTAGTTTCCTAGTTTGCTCTTTGATTTTCATTGAGTATAAAATAAGCAAATCAGTAAGAAACCCACGACAAGATAATCCTGACGCGGGATAAAAATTTTTTGAAATAGGACTAATTTACCTGGCTAGCAATCTGTAAGAGTGCCTTTTCAAAAAGGAAACCTTTTTCATAAAAACCTGTTTTAATCTGATAGTCTGTCTCAATCAAATAAGAAATAGCTTGCTTTAAAAAGCTCAAGGAAAGTCCTCGTGAATCCCTCAGCGCAAACTTGATTTGATAGGGATTAGGATTGCGTCCCAGATAAGCACCTAAACTACTTGCAATCTGAGATTCTGTTTGGTCAGACTCCGACAAAATTTTCACTTGAGTAAAAGTCCGAAATTGTCCTAGCATGACTGCAATCAGTTTAATTTCATCTTCACCTTGCAAGGTCAAGTCTCTAACCAAATCGCGGGCCTGATCCATCTTTTTAGTTAGAATAAACTGAGTTAAATCAAAAATATTGTCCTGTAAGGTCTTGGGAATAGCGTTGACAATATCCTCTTCCTCGATAACAGAGTCTTCCTTATAGGACTGTAAAAAGAGGAGATTTTTCTGGATTTCGCTAAATTGAAAACCAGACTTGACGAGAAGATTTTCAAAAGAACGATTTGCAAACTGCAGACCTTGTTTCTGACTCCACTTTTGGAAATACTGGCGCAATTCTTGTTCTTTGGCTTCTACTGCATCAAAAACCTTGGCATCACGCTTAAGTAATTTAACCAACCGTCTCTTGCTATCCAGTTTTCCTTCTGCAAAGATTAACAAATTGGTTGTTGCTGAAGGATTGTCAAGGTATTCCTCAAATGACTTGAGTTCATCATCTGTCAAAAAGCGCTTTTTAGCAGTCGTGATATCGACAAAATGGTCTAATATCACGATTTTCTCATCCGCAAAGAAAGGAAGGCTGACCAACTCCAGTTCCACATCCTTGTATACTACTTCTTTCATATCAAAGTAGGCAAAGTTGAGGTCAGCAGAATCATAGCCAATCTGTTTCAACACTTGACTCTTCATCACTTCAAACTGGCCCTGGTCTGTCCCTGTAAAAAGGCTCAGGCTCGGTAAATTTGATAAAGTCAACTTCTGGCTTTCTTCAATAGCTAGCATCTTCTCTCCTTTCTTCTGATTTTTTAATGAATTTAATCGATATAGCGCAATTTCCCACGGAAATCTTCTAGGCTCTCGTACCCTTTTTCAGCCATGATTGCTTTCAGTTCATTGGTAATGCGGTCAAAAGCACTGACACCTTCTTTATGAAGAGTTGTTCCTACCTGCACCATACTTGCTCCACAGAGGATATGTTCAAAGGCATCACGACCAGTCAGAACGCCACCTGTTCCGATGATTTGGATTTGAGGGTTTAAGCGTTGATAAAAGGCATGAACATTGGCTAGCGCAGTCGGTTTGATATATTCTCCACCAATACCACCGAAACCATTTTTAGGACGAATAACGACGGACTCATCTTCTATATAAAGGCCGTTTCCGATAGAGTTGACACAGTTGACAAACTTAAGAGGATACTTGTTGAAAATAGCTGCCGCTTGGTCAAAGTGAACAATGTCAAAATATGGTGGCAATTTAATTCCCAGAGGTTTAGTGAAGTAGGCAAACACCTCTGCCAAAATCCGATCTGTTGTCTCAAAATCATAGGCAATCTGAGGTTTACCTGGAACATTTGGACAGGAGAGATTTAGCTCAGTCAGACCACGAAAATCACTCTCTTGGACTTTTTTCAGGATAGTATGAGTTTCTTCTGGAGACATACCGACTAGAGATAAAAAGAAAGTTCGGTTTGGCTCTTTTTCTTGCAAGTCCAAAAGATAGTCCAAATAATAGTCTAAGCCATTATTTGGCAAGCCCATAGAGTTGATGGAACCAAGTGGAACATCTTGATAGCGTGGCTCAGGATTTCCCTGACGGAAGTCCAAGGTCGCTGTCTTAGTGACAAAGGTTCCTGCCGCTGAGTTTTTAACCCCTTCTAGCTCCTCTATCGTCATACAAGCCACACCTGCTGCATTCATCAAGCAATTGTCAAACTCAAAACCAGCAATTTGTGTTTTCGTTGATACCATGATTCTGATCCTCCGGATTCCATTTATTTCTAATATTATACCATATTTTCAGCTTTTCTCTTTGATAAACTAATTTCTATCTAAAACGTTCGGTTTTATAAATTGAAAGAATTTTTAGAAAATTTCTGTTTTTTTCTTTACACTCAAAAAAAATTCTGCTATAATGGCTCATGTAATAAAATATAACAACAAAAGGAGAACTATATGACATCTGCTAAAGAATATATCCAAAGCGTGTTTGAAACTGTAAAAGCTCGTAACGGGCACGAGGCTGAATTCCTCCAAGCTGTTGAAGAATTTTTCAACACTTTGGAACCTGTATTTGAAAAACACCCTGAGTATATCGAAGAAAATATCTTAGCACGTATTACTGAGCCTGAGCGTGTGATTTCTTTCCGTGTTCCTTGGGTTGACCGTGATGGAAAAGTTCAAGTAAACCGCGGTTACCGTGTTCAATTCAACTCAGCTGTTGGACCATACAAAGGCGGACTTCGTTTCCACCCAACTGTAAACCAAGGGATCTTGAAATTCCTCGGATTTGAACAAATCTTTAAAAATGTCTTAACTGGACTTCCTATCGGTGGAGGTAAAGGTGGATCAGACTTCGATCCTAAAGGTAAAACAGATGCTGAAGTGATGCGCTTCTGCCAAAGCTTCATGACTGAATTGCAAAAACACATCGGACCATCACTAGACGTACCTGCTGGTGATATCGGTGTTGGTGGACGTGAGATTGGTTACCTTTACGGTCAATACAAACGTCTTAACCAATTTGATGCTGGTGTCTTGACTGGTAAACCTCTTGGATTTGGTGGTAGCTTGATTCGTCCAGAAGCAACTGGTTACGGTTTGGTTTACTATACTGAAGAAATGCTTAAAGCTAACGGTAATAGCTTTGCTGGTAAGAAAGTCGTTATTTCAGGTTCTGGTAACGTTGCTCAATATGCTCTTCAAAAAGCAACTGAACTTGGTGCAACTGTTATCTCTGTATCTGACTCAAACGGCTATGTCATCGATGAAAATGGTATCGACTTCGATCTTTTGGTTGATGTTAAAGAAAAACGTCGCGCTCGTTTGACTGAGTATGCTGCTGAGAAAGCAACTGCTACTTATCATGAAGGTTCTGTATGGACTTACGCTGGTAACTACGATATCGCTCTTCCATGTGCTACTCAAAACGAAATCAATGGTGAAGCAGCTAAACGCTTAGTTGCTCAAGGAGTTATCTGTGTATCTGAAGGTGCCAACATGCCAAGCGACCTTGATGCCATCAAAGTTTACAAAGATAATGGTATCTTCTACGGGCCTGCCAAAGCTGCCAACGCTGGTGGTGTAGCCGTTTCAGCCCTTGAAATGAGCCAAAATAGTCTTCGCCTCTCATGGACTCGTGAAGAAGTTGATGGACGTCTCAAAGATATCATGACAAACATCTTCAACACAGCTAAAACAACTTCAGAAACATATGGTCTTGATAAAGACTACCTAGCAGGAGCTAACATTGCTGCCTTTGAAAATGTAGCAAACGCTATGATTGCCCAAGGTATTGTTTAAGATTTATTTGCTCAATCCTCAATCACTACGATTGAGGATTTTTAGGTTGAGTTAGACAGTTAGGAAATTACTTACTCACCCCTTTTGTCCCCTTTTTAAATAAAAAGAAAAATCGCTACTCCTAAGAATAGCGCTTTAATCATATTTTTAAGATACTAATGTTTATACTGTTCTGATTCTGATTTGTTTGCACTCGTTTCAGAATTTTGTGAAGTTGAGGATGTCAAATCTTGGCTAGTTGAAGAACTTGTACCACTTTCATGTTGACTCGTTGCCTTATTTTCAAGATCTTTTTTCACTACTTCTTTGGATTCTTTTATTTCCGAATTACTTGTAGCTCTAGTTGTAGCAGATTTCTCTACCGGAACATCCACTAACCAGGCACCACTTGAATCAACAGTATAGCCTTCTGGTGTCTTACCGTTCACAAGTAATTGACCATTTTCTTTCAAGAAGTACCATTTGTCCTTGTCTTTGATCCAACCAACAGCTCGTGAACCATCTGTATTGTAGAAGTACCAATCATTTACCTTTTTATGCCAGCCTTGCTTCATAGCTCCTGATTCTTCTAGATAGTAATGATGACCAGAAACTTCTATCTCACCTGTCTTCATGATACCAGTAGAATCCATATAGTACCAGGTTTCTTTATCTTTTACCCAGCCCGTTTTCATTTCCCCTGATTGAGCAAAGTAATACCATTGTCCCTTATATTGAAGCCAACCTGTCTTCATAGAGCCATCAACATCCAAATAATACCACTGTTCTTTATCTTGAATCCAACCAATTTCCATCTGGTTTTCTTTGTTGAAATAATACCAGATTCCATCAATTTTCTTCCAATTTTTTGCAGCGGCACCAGAGTCTGTCAAATAGAACCAACGATTGTTCCATTTTTTCCATTGATTCTGTAACAAGATACCCGTTTGATTGAAGTAATACCAGTCACCCTTAATTTCATTCCAACCGACAGCATACTCTCCTGTAGAATCAGGTGCTTGATACCACCAATTCCCATATGCACTCTTATGCCAGCCAGCTTGAAAACTTGGAATCGGCTTGTAGGATGTTGAAATATTGACAAACCCATCTTGTCGAATATCAAAAACTGTTGCATCATATTCTTTGCTGGCTGCGTTTATATGTTGAATTCCCATTGATTCAAGCCAGCTAATATATTCCCTATTTATTTCTTGACCGCTATCATACGAACCAATTGGTGAGGAAGAAGTTTGAACAATTATCTCAGGAGACAAATTTCTTATAAAATTTTTTGTATTAGAATTTTTTGTATCTAAATGATGGTTAAACTTCATCAAATCAACTTTTCCAATGAGAGAACCGTACTTGTCTTCCGCTCCATGAACATTATCTAAGTCGCCTCCAAGGTAAATTTTCTTGCCATTGACTTTTACCACACTAATCAAGGAATTGGAATTATCATCCCAAACAGGTTTAAGATTTCCATTCTCATCATATTCATTTTCATAATTATAGAGCTGAATATCCATGTCCCCAAACTGAAAATGAGCATCTCCTTGTGTGATGTTTTGAATAACTGAAACACCTTTTTCAGCAGCAGTCTGTAAAACCTTATCATAGCCATACAGATTATCCCAAAGACGTTCAGGCTTAGTAATACGGTTATCACTATATTTCTTAAGATAGACTCGGTCAACTGGATAGGTAGACAGTAATTCATCAACATTTCCAATATGGTCACTGTGGGTATGTGTTACCAAAATAAAATCAAGCTTTGGGACACCCAATTCCTTCAAACGACGAAAGACACGATCTGTTAGAACATGCTTATAAGTGGTATTGATACCCTGTCTCCATGGATAACGAGAATCACTGCCGTCTGGGAAATCATAATCTTCTCCTGTATCCACCATGGCAAAATGTCCATTGCTTTCAAGAATAATCGCATCACTACCACCTTCATGAACATTTATAAAGTGGATTTTATTTCCTGAACTTTCTTGAGCTTGAACATTCCCATACCATGATAAACCTAAAAAAGCGCCTGCAAGTGCTAAACTAATCAATTTCTTTTTCATTCTTACTTCCTTAATCTCTCCAAAGTTTCCTTAAAAATCTCTGGGATGTCTGCTGTAAATTCTAAGGTCTCACCTGTTCGTGGATGGGTAAAGCCTAGGGTCTTGGCATGAAGAAATTGTCCATGTCCTTTCAAAGTCTTACGAGGACCATAGACTTCATCACCAGCGACTGGATGGCCGATATAAGCCATGTGAACACGGATTTGATGGGTACGCCCTGTCTCCAGCTGCAACTCCACTAAGCTATAATCACCAAAACGTTCCAAAACATGGAAACGAGTCACTGCAGGCTTTCCTTTAGCAGTCACAGCCTGTTTCTTACGGTCTTTTTCACTACGGCCAATCGGCGCTTCAATTACACCGCGATCATTGGGCAGATTTCCATGAACAATCGCCCAATATTTGCGGAGAGACTTTTTATCCTTGAGTTCTTGGGCAAGTGCTAGATGCGCCTCATCATTTTTAGCAATCATGAGAAGGCCTGATGTATCCTTATCAATACGATGAACAATTCCTGGACGCAGAACCCCATTGATACCCGACAAGTCCTTAATATGATACATGAGAGCATTTACCAGAGTTCCACTGGTATGACCAGCACTCGGATGCACAACCATTCCCTGAGGTTTGTTTACGACGGCCACATCCTCATCTTGGTAGATGATTTCTATCGGAAGATTTTCAGCCACATACTCTAAGACCTCTGGCTCTGGTACATGGTAAGTCACGATATCACCCTCTTGAACTGTGTATTTAGCTTTCTTGACTTGGCCATTGACCAAGACCTGGCCTGATTTGATTTGTTCATTCGCGAGACTGCGTGATAATTCTGTCAAATCCGACAAAGCCTTATCCAAACGCAGTCCACCAGTTTCAATTTTAATTTCCATTTATTTCCTCTTTTAACATTGCAATCAATAAAATAATCACTCCAACAGTCAGATAGCTATCTGCCACATTGAAAATTGCAAAATTGATAAAGTCAAGGTGAAACATATCCACAACAAAGCCCTGACTGACCCTGTCAATAAAGTTTCCAAGACCACCTGCGATAATCAAGGTCAAACCCAAGACCATCCAGAATGAGTCCTCCATGTGTTTATGTAAATACCAAATGGCACCTACCATAACGACCAGTGTAATAATAGCAAATAACCACTGCTGATCTTGTAAGATAGAAAAGGCTGCCCCTCGATTTTGCAGGTAGGTCAAACTAACGAAATTGGGAATCCAAGAGCGTACTTCACCCAGTGGAATCTGCTGGACGATATAGGATTTTACCAACTGATCCAGCCCAATCAAAAGCAGTACAATGACTGCCACTATTCCTCTTTTTTTCATGATTTCCTCTTTTGATCAAAATATTCTTGCATGACTTCTACGAAGAGAGTCCCAGCTTGACTCAGCTCCACTTCTTCACGTTTAACATAGACCATGCGATTATCTAGGTTATCCTTGAGACGAATAACTGTAATACCATTAACACTGTCACTATCTAAAAATCCAGAACCTGTCGCATAGGCGTCCGTCCGCTCTAAAATACCATTCAAAGTAGCACGGTCTGTCACATTAAACATCTGTGAGCTAGCACTGGTATCGACAAAGTTCTCTGAATAATAAAGATACTCGTCTTTCTCTTGGGTAAAACGAACTGTCGGTAAGTCCGCTAAATCCTCCATGACCAATTCCTCTTTCTGGGCTAAAGGATGCCCCTCACGGAGATAAATATGGGTATGGAAGGGAATCAATTCAATGACCTCAAGGCCCAGCTTTTCAACGCGTTGCATAATCCCCTTTTTATTTTGATTGTTGAGGTAGATAATCCCAATCTCACTATGCCCTTGCGCTACTTCGTCTAAGATTTGAACAGTAGTTGATTCAAAAATACGGAAGTTCTTATAGTCAGGATAGCGCTCTGAAAAAGCCGTAATGGTTGGTGGTAAGAAGTCATAGTGCTGACTAGCAATGGAAAATTCATCTTTCTCTTCTTCAGGATTGGCATACTGATTTTGAAAAATATCAAATCCCTTGACCAATTCTTGCGCTTTTTCATAAAATTCCATACCGCGACGGGTCAAGAAAGTCCCTGAGCTGGTCCGACGGAAAATCTTAAAGCCCAACTCTTTTTCCAAATCACGAACAGAAATGGACAGACTCGGCTGACTAACATACATCTTTTCAGCAGCTTCACGAAAAGTACCGCTATTCGCAATAGCCACAACGTAGCGCAATTGTTGAATGTTCATATTCTACCCCCAACTTCTTTATCTTTTCATTATACCATATTTTAGAAGTTTTCCATCGAAGAAAAATAATGTCACTCATAAAATTCATCTACACTAAGAACGAAAAAATCATGAGTATTAAAACAAAAAAACAGGCTCTCCGAAAACTCGGAAAGCCTTATTTAATGCTACTTCTAGCTTCCTCGCCTTTATATTTCAAGGCTCGGGATAAAAAGGTTCACTGAACCTTTTTATTTAGCGATTGGGTAAACAGAAACTTGTTTTTTATCGCGTCCTTTACGTTCAAAGCGTACTACGCCTTCAACTTTAGCGAACAAAGTATCGTCTCCACCACGTCCAACGTTTACACCTGGATAGATGTGTGTACCACGTTGACGGTAAAGGATTGATCCACCTGTTACAGTTTGTCCGTCAGCTGCTTTAGCTCCAAGACGTTTTGCTTGTGAATCACGTCCGTTTGATGTAGAACCTCCACCTTTTTTGTGGGCGAAAAGTTGCAAGTTGTTAAGAGTCATTTTTAACATAATGTTTTCCTCCGTGTTAGTTTTCTGTGATAACTCTGGTTTGGACGAACTCTGAAGAGTTCTCCGATAAGTTTGCCATACCTAAGAAAAATGATTCAAAGAATAACTGGGTCATTTCTCTCTGGTGTGAAGGAAGATCTTTTGGAATTTCAACCATCAGATAGCCACCTTCATCTTCGTTTAATTCTAGGATTGGTTCATAGCCTGCAAATTTCTCAATAGAATTGATAAAGTTAATGGCAAGCGTAGAAACCGATGCACACACGACATCAAAGCCGTATTCGCCACTCTCGGCGTGTCCAGTAATTTCCGCACTCCTCAGCTCGCCATCTTCGGCTCTCTCAAAGACTGCTTGTATCATGTGTTCTCCTTAAAATTAAGCGTTAATTGCGTTGATGACAACTTTAGTATATGGTTGACGGTGACCTTGTTTACGGTGGCTACCTTTTTTAGGTTTGTACTTGTAAGTAACAACTTTCTTTTGTTTTCCTTGTTTTTCAACAGTTCCAACTACAGTAGCTCCAGCAACAAGTGGAGTTCCGACAACAGTGTTTTCACCACCAACAAGAACAACTTCGTTAAAAGTAACTTCTTGACCAGCTTCAACGTTCAATTTTTCAACGTAAACTGCTTGACCAACTTCAACTTTAACTTGTTTTCCGCCAGTTTTGATAATTGCGTATGTGCTCATTATGCACCTCCTATGATTTTTATGGGTTTCCCCGAATTTTTTGTGAAGACTCGCCTAGCATCGTGGGACGAACCACTTAAAAGAAGAGCTCTAAGTATAACAAAGAATAAACTAGGAATTGAGCCGAAGGCATAACTTATGTTAGGCAAGGCGACAATGACGAAGTTTAAATTTGTTATACGACGAGCAACGATGTTCGTGCGGTTGCACAGGAATGTGCATAGTCAACTCTTCAAGTATAGCATATCTCCTATTTTCTTACAAGTAATAACACCTAAAATGAAGCTTTTTCTTTTACTTTTTTCCGCCACGAGGCAAAAAGCATACTGAAGTAAAAAATGCTCATCATAATGGGAACACCAAGAATAGTCTTTTCATAATAGAAAATCGTCAAATAGGCTGAAAAGACAACGCCAAGGACAAAACTACTAAGCAGGCTAACAAATATGAATCCTTCACGCAAAAAAGGTGTGTGCTTGGTTCGGAAATAATCTCCAAAAGCTAGCATTGTTCGTTTTATATTCCCTGTCATAAAAGCGTTATTATAGGCAATACCCGACACTTCTCCAAAAGCAGTTGTCACCAGTCCCATACAGAAAGCCAAGGGCGGTACTAGATAGATATTATCTACAGTTTGCGGCACAAAACCAATAATGATTGATAAGATTGCTAAAGGAAACAATGACAAAATTGGCTTTTTCACAATTCTCAATTTTTCTTTATAAACAGTTAATAAAAAGACCCCCATCATAAAAGCTAGTAAGGTGAGAACCTTGTCCCTAACATCTGAAACATTATTTTGAATTAATTCTACTGAAAGAAAGACTACATTCCCAGTTTGTCCAGCTACAAGAGTATTCCCTCGCACAATAAAAGTATAGGCGTCTACATATCCTGCACAAAAAGTCAAAAAAAGCGCTAGCCTCTTAGACTGACGTGATATTTTTCTTATAGGTAGTAACCTCATTTTCCCTCCCATTTCATTTACTCATCTCATTATTGTACCACTTTCTTTGGAAAAGGCCTAGTAACTTATTTGAAATTTTTTCTCCTCTGTTGGATAGTCCCGTCTATCTATGTTATAATGAAAGAAGGATTTGAAATCGGAAAAGGAGTATTTATGCTAAAATTAGGTGTCATCGGAACAGGCGCTATCAGCCATCACTTCATAGAGGCAGCCCATACCAGTGGAGAATACCAGTTGGTCGCAGTCTATTCTAGAAAACTAGAAACTGCAGCAACCTTTGCTTCTCGCTATCAAGATATCCAGCTCTTTGATCAATTAGAAGACTTAGTCAAGAGCTCCTTTGATGTGGTCTATATTGCTAGTCCAAACTCCTTGCATTTTGCTCAAGCAAAAACTGCATTATCTGCAGGTAAACACGTCATTCTTGAAAAGCCAGCTGTCACTCAACCACAAGAATGGCTGGATTTGATTCAAACAGCTGAAAAAAATCACTGTTTTATCTTCGAAGCAGCTCGGAATTACCATGAAAAAGCTTTCACTATCATCAAAAACTTTTTAGCAGACAAACAAATTTTGGGAGCAGATTTCAACTATGCCAAGTATTCTTCCAAAATGCCTAACTTGTTGGCTAGGGAGATACCAAATGTCTTCTCAGATCGTTTTGCTGGCGGTGCTCTCATGGATTTGGGGATTTATCCTCTCTACGCTGCTGTTCGTCTTTTTGGGAATGCTGAGGACGCGACCTACATGGCTCAACAGCTTAACAATAGCATTGACCTAAATGGTGACGGAATCCTCTTCTACCCAGACTTTCAAGTTCATATCAAGGCTGGAAAGAACATCACTTCCAATCTTCCTTGCGAGATTTATACGACAGATGGAACCATGACGCTCAACACAATTGAGCATGTTCGTTCGGCTATTTTTACCGACCATCAAGGCAATCAAGTCCAACTCCCTATCCAACAGGCTCCTCATACGATGACTGAGGAAGCCACTGCATTTGCACACATGATCCATCAACCTAATCTGAATCTCTACCAAACTTGGCTGGAAGATGCAAGTTCAGTTCATGAGCTACTATATACCATGCGCCAGACTGCTGGCATTAGATTTGAGGCAGAAAAATGAAAAACAAACTACCGACTGAATGGCAAGAACTGAGTGACCAACTCGGTTTCCAAAAATTCACTCCCATTCAAACTCAACTATTTGAGCCCCTTCTTGCGGGAGAAAATCTTCTAGGAGTGAGCCCAACAGGAACTGGTAAGACCCTAGCTTACCTCCTACCAAGTCTTCTCAGACTACAAAAGAAAAAAGCACAGCAACTCTTGATTCTAGCACCAAATACGGAACTTGCTGGACAGATTTTTGACGTATGTAAAACGTGGTCAGAAGCTATCGGCTTAACTGCCCAACTCTTCTTATCAGGTTCGAGCCAGAAACGCCAGATTGAACGCCTAAAAAAAGGACCAGAAATTCTGATTGGAACTCCTGGCCGTATCTTTGAACTAATTAAATTGAAAAAAATCAAGATGATGAATGTGGAAACCATCATCCTGGATGAATTCGACCAATTGCTAGATGATTCTCAGATTCACTTTGTCGAGAAAATCACTCACTACGCACCGCGTGACCACCAATTCGTCTACATGAGTGCGACGACCAAGTTTGACCAAGAAAAGATTGTTCCTAACACACGTACCATTGATCTTTCTGACCAAAAATTGGACAACATCCAACATTTCTATATGCAGGTAGATCAACGTCACCGAGTGGATATGCTACGAAAACTAGCTCATATAGAGGATTTCCGTGGTCTGGTCTTCTTTAACAGCCTATCAGACCTTGGAAGCGCAGAAGAAAAATTACAATATCGTGATATCTTGGCTGTTTCTCTAGCTAGTGATGTCAATGTCAAATTTAGAAAAGTCATCTTAGAAAAGTTTAAAGACAAGCAACTAACCCTGCTTCTTGCAACAGACCTTCTGGCTCGTGGAATTGATATCGATAGTCTAGAGTGTGTCGTAAACTTTGATGTCCCAAGAGACATCGAGACCTACACCCACCGTGCTGGACGTACTGGCCGTATGGGCAAGGAAGGTTACGTTATCACTCTCGTCACTCATCCAGAAGAAATCAAAAAACTTAAGAAGTTTGCTACTGTTCGAGAAATTGTCTTGAAAAACCAAGAGCTCTATATCAAATGAAGCCCCCTTTGCTCTATGCACATCAAGTGTATGGAGCTTTTTTGTGTAAGCAATTCTTCAATTTTAGTTCAATATCAGAAAAAAAGAACCTTGCAAAGCAAGATTCTTTTAGTGTCTGACTTAAATAATTGTTCTTCTGGGAACTAAATCGAATTAAGCTTCGATTTCTGTAACCATACCTGAACCAACAGTACGTCCACCCTCACGGATAGAGAATGTAGTACCTTGTTCTACGGCGATTGGGTGGATCAACTCAACGTCGATTGTCACGTTATCACCAGGCATTACCATTTCAGTACCTGCTGGAAGTTCGATTGAACCTGTAACGTCAGTAGTACGGAAGTAGAATTGTGGACGGT
>ERZ1699236.55-NODE-55-length-47110-cov-9.579124_pt1 | contig 47110 bp, 31 predicted proteins | sample MGYA00581538_ERZ1699236 | MGnify/ENA primary metagenome ERZ1699236 (study PRJEB42319, sample SAMD00040336) | human oral metagenome | material: saliva | host: Homo sapiens | study: EMG produced TPA metagenomics assembly of PRJDB4115 data set (Metgenomic analysis of... | reverse complement strand
AAATTTTGCATATACTTTAGAGTTAGCTCCATCTTTAGCCGTTTTCTTGGCTACGATATTGGCCCATTTACGTCCCATTAGGAATCTCCTTTTTTCACATTTTAATCTTTCTTATTATAACACAAGTTTTTTCGATTTTCACTAGAGGAAATGGATTTTATTCAGCAAATCGAGCTATGATGACACTTTTGTTGCCAAGATGGCCTTACCTTCTTTTATCAAGGGGTGACGGAAAAGTGAGAAATAAAGTTGGATGGTCATGGCAACCCAGATTAGGGGTTCGCAGAGGATAACTCCCTTATAGCCTGCCCAAGGAATAATCAAGACCACAAAAGCGATTTTCCCGATTAGTTCTATAAAGCTAGAAATCAGCGGAAGGACTTTTTGCCCCAAACCCTGCAAACAATTGCGATAAATCAACAAGAGACTCAAAATAGGATAAAAAGCTGAGCTGATTTGCAGATAGAGACTACCATTTTCTACCAGGTATCCATCCGTCGAAGTTGCCAAGAAGGAAACCAAGGCTGGACTGGCAAAAAAGAGGAAGACACAAACAAAAACTGCCCAGGACATACTCAAACGACTACCGATTCGAAGACCTTGGACAATGCGGTCTGGGCGCTTAGCACCTAGATTCTGAGAAGCAAAGGTCGTCATCGAGGCAGAAATAGAGGTCATAGGAAGAAGTGCGAAGGCCATAATGCGGCGAGCCGCCGTCTGGGCACTAATAATCACTGCTCCAAAAGTATTAACTGAAGACTGTAAAATCACACTACCGATAGACACAATGGAACTCATCAAACCCATAGCCAAACCTTGCTCCAAGAGATCCGCATACAAGGCCCTGTCCCATTTAAAATGTTTCAGCTGAGGTAGAAGTTCTGGAACACTCTTGCGAATATAGTAAAAACAGAGAACCGCTGATAAACCCTGCGAAATGATAGTAGCAAGTCCCGCAGATTGAACTCCCAGATGTAATTGCGTAATAAAATAGAGGTCCAGAACCACATTAATCAGAGCAGAGAAAATCAGAAAACCAAGCGCAGCCAGACTGTCTCCAATAGACCGCAACAAGCCTGCAAAAAGATTATAAGCAAAACTGACACCAACACAGGTCACAATCATAGAAATATATTGATAGGACTGGGGAAGGATTTCTGCAGGAGTATCTAGGTACTGTAAAAGAGGATACAAACCAAGAAAGCCCAGCAACATAACTACAATACTCAAAAGAGCACCTAAAATCCAGGTAGCTGCTACTGCCTCCTTGATTTTAGTGAAATTCCGAGCTCCATAATAACGGGCAATGACAATTCCCATGCCATTGCCAACACCAAGAGTAAAACCTACAATCAGGTCAAAAATCGCTGTCGTCGCTCCTACTGCTGCCAAGGAATCTTGACCAAGAAAACGCCCAACAATTAAGACATCAGCAGTATTATAGAGCTGTTGAAAAATATTTGATAGCAAGATTGGGAAGGCGAAGCTTAAGAGCGAGGGAAGAATCGGACCATGTATCAGGTCCACTGTTCGTTTTTTATTCATAAGGCTATTATATCAGCTTTCTAGAGGAGCGACAAGAAACAGCAAACTGTAGGCAATCTGAAAACTTGAACAACAAACTGAAAAAGCAGCGGATGTTCTCCACTACTTTCACAGCTTACTCTTCAATTTCGATTTCAAGCTCGTCGCCTAGGTCAAGAGTTACTTCTTCATTCACAGAATCTGCTTGAACTGCTTCATCTTTTTTGGTTTCAACACCTTCTACAGAAGCTTCTTCCCCATCAATCAAACCAAATTGAACACGGACTTGATGGTCAATCTCATCAAAGACTTCTGGGTGATCTGCCAAGTATTTCTTGGCATTTTCAGAACCTTGCCCGATTTTCTCATCCTTGTAAGAGTACCAAGCTCCTGCTTTTTTGATGATATCCAAATCGCTTGCGATCTTCAAGAGTTCACCAGTCTTAGAAATCCCTTCTCCGTACATGATTTCAACGAAGGCTTCCTTAAATGGTGGAGCCACCTTGTTTTTCACGACCTTGATCTTGGTTTCCTTACCAACATTGGTATCTTTTTGGTCACCAGTTCCCTTGATTTGTGTGCTTCCACGAACATCCAAACGAACTGATGCGTAGAATTTCAGAGCACGTCCACCAGGAGTTGTTTCTGGATTTCCAAACATGACCCCGACTTTTTCACGTAATTGGTTGATAAAGATGGCAATTGTTTTTGTTTTATTGATAGAAGCACCGAGCTTACGCATAGCCTGGCTCATCATACGAGCCTGCAAACCAACGTGGCTATCACCGATATCTCCATCAATTTCCGCACGAGGTACAAGGGCAGCAACTGAGTCGACTACGACAAGATCCACAGCACCTGAGTCAATCAATTTCCCTGCAATCTCAAGACCTTGCTCTCCTGAGTCTGGTTGTGACAAGAGCAATTCGTCAATGTTGACACCAAGGGCCGCAGCGTAAGCTGGATCGAGAGCATGTTCCGCATCGATAAAGGCAGCAATCCCACCTTCTTTTTGCGCTTGCGCAACTGCATGAAGGGCAACCGTTGTCTTACCAGATGACTCTGGCCCATAGATTTCGATGATACGCCCCTTAGGATAACCACCTGAACCAAGGGCAATGTCAAGCGCCAGGGAACCTGAGCTCATCACTTGCACCTTTTGCTCTGCACGTTCACCCAAACGCATGATTGAACCTTTACCAAAGTCTTTCTCAATCAATTTAAGAGCATCATTCAAGGCTTTTTCACGTTCAGCCCCGAATTTTTTCGAAATTTCATCTAATTTTTTTGGTTTTTTCGCCATTCTATTCTCCTACATTCTAATGGTCCTCAGACCTATCTACTATTATATCAAAAGTTAATCACTTAATAAAGCCTTGCGAACTAAGTTAAAGGCATGCATAACCGAAATGTGGCGTACATCTGCTCGACTTCTGCCTCCAATATTCACCTTGATGACCTCAGTTCCTTGTTCCTGAGCCAAGCCTATAAAGACTGTCCCAGCTGGGTGCCCTTCTAGGATATCTGGCCCTGCCACTCCAGTCAAACTAAGGCCAAAATCAGACTGGGTCTTGCTTCGTGCCTGCTCAGCCATCTTCTGAGCTGTAAATTCAGACACCACACCATGCTCTTCCAAATCCTTGACAGGAATATCCAACATTTTTGATTTTTCCTCCAAGCTATAGGTCACAAAACCACCCTTAAATATACTTGAAACACCCGGAAAATCCGCTACGGTAGCTTGGAAAAGACCTGCCGTCAAACTCTCTGCAGCCGTGATGGTTTTGCCCTGTTTTTTCAATTCTTCTACCACAATACTGGCTAAACTAGTTTCTTCCCCATAACCATAACAGAGGCCTCGTAGAGAAAGTCCTTCGAAAGTCTGGTGGTCCAAGATTTGATTTTCCAAGATATCCAGCGCTTGATTCGCCTCTTCTAGACTGCTGGCTTTTGTTGACAAGCGCAGTGTTACCTCTCCTGTCTTTGCATAAGGCGCCAAGGTCGGATCGGTTTGATTCTCAATCAAATCAGCCAAAATTGTCACCAGCTGACTTTCACCAATTCCAAAAAAACGAAGAACTCGGGAATACAGCTTGCTTCCTGTCATCAACTTGGGTAAAAGTTGGTTTAAGACCATAGGTTTCAATTCACTTGGTGGACCTGGAAGGACGACGTAGGTCACTCCATTGACTTCCAATATTCCTCCCACAGCCAGCCCTGTTTCGTTTGACAATGGAGTCGCTCCTTCTACAATTTGAGCTTGTCTTTCGTTATTCGGTGTTCGGGCATAGTCTGGTCTCTGAGCAAAAAAGATATCCAACTTCTCCTGGGCCTGAGAATCAAAGACTAATGTTTTCCCTAAAAATTTAGCTAGGGTTTGTTTGGTCAAATCGTCCTCAGTTGGTCCCAAACCACCTGTCAAAATCACCAGACTGCTACGTTGACTGGCAATCTCAAGCAAAGACAAGAGACGAGCTTCGTTGTCTCCTACAGCTGTTTGAAAATAAACATCTACCCCAATCTCTGCTAGTTTTTCCGATAAAAACTGAGCATTGGTATTGACAATCTGTCCTGTCAAAATCTCTGTTCCAACAGCAATAATTTCTGCTTTCATGTTTCCTCCTACCTATCTATTCGTATTTTTTTGAAAAAATCGCAGGAAATTTCCCACGATTGATTTTTTTATTTATAGTAAGAAAGTTAGTTGTCTTCGTCACCAACGGGTGTTCGTCCAAATAAATCTTCAAATAAGACAACATTTGTTTCAAGCTGAGTGACTTCTTCTTGTCCCAAAGAACGTCTCAAAAGATTCTGCATTTCCAACATGTGGTTTCTCGTAACAATTTGATAAGAAACGCCTTGTAGCATCTCCCCTTCACCCTTCAACTGTTGTGTTTCAATGATTTTAAATGAATCTTTGTAGCCCAACAAGCTTGGAATACTTTTTGCAGATAAATCGATATTAGTCTGCATATTAGTACTTAGGGCTTTTAAGATAGACTGATAGTGACTGATACTATTTAAACTAAGAACTTTTTCAACAACTTTTTGAATGACTTCACGCTGACGCTTCTGACGTCCGTAGTCTCCTTCTGGGTCTTGATAACGCATGCGTGAATAAACAAGCGCTTCTTCTCCATTTATTGTCTGTTCTCCAACGCCGATAGAAATGGTGTTAAATTCTTCTTGATCACTGATAGAAATCGGGAAACCTAGTGTATTATTGACCGTAATCCCTCCCACTGCATCGACCAATTGTTGCAATCCTTGCATATTAACCATAATGTAGCGATCGATGTGGATATTCATCATCTTTTGAATTGTTTCTATAGCAAGTTCTGCACCACCACCAGCATAGGCAGCGTTTAGCTTCGCTTCTTCAATACTACCATCTTTATGTTGAATTTTAGTCAGAATATCACGTTCCAAACTCATCATCGTCGTTTTCTTTGTGTGGGGATTGACGGTCAGCAAAATCATACTGTCACTATTTCCAGCCCATTGATCTGTACGCTCTACATTCCCAGTATCAACCCCCATTAACAGAATAGTCAAGGGTTCTGTTGCTTCAATAACCTTGGTTTCTTCCCCTATTTTTTTATAGGTTTTTGCCAAAGTCTCTGTACCTTGCTGATAAATAGTATAAGCAAAAACACCGACACCCAAAACTGTCACAGCTAGAAAGGCTAGCACCATTCCAATAATTTTTTTAACCATATTTCTACTAATCTATCAGTTTACCCATCAAGTAAACATCGATAAATTTCCCTTCTTCTATATATGCTCCACGCTCTTGGCGACCTTCAATTACAAAGCCATGCTTTTGATAAAGATGAACTGCTGCTTGATTACGAGTTTGGACAGTCAGTTGGAGACGACGCAGAATACCACTTGCTTGTGCCCACTCTATCGCTTCTTCTATCAACAAATTTCCCAAGCCATTATTCCAATATCTTTTTCCAATCACAATGAAGAGATCTCCAATATGACGGACTCTCTTGCGCTGGTCAGCTGTAATATTTACAAGGCCAGCAATTTCATCATTCAGTAAGGCAAGTAAAGTAATTTGATTTTCTGAGTGAGCCTGTTTATCCAAAAACAACTCCATCTCAGTATCTGTCAATAGAATACCTTCCCCGTCCAGACTGGTAAAATCTGTCTCCAAACTCACACAATTTAAAAACGTCACTAATTCAGCTGCATCTTCAGCTTCTGCTTCCCTAATGAGCAATTCATACTCCATGTTGAAGCTCCTCTAACAATTTCTCAGCACGCAAACCCTTTGCTTGGAAATTTAATCTGCGACCGTCTTCTTCCTTTAGAATTTCCAATTCTAAATAAGTATCTGGTAAAGCATCACCTAAAAGATGCCCCCACTCAATAACAGTCACTCCTCCACCAAAGAGAAATTCATCCAAATCAATGGAATCCGCATCTCCCTCAATACGATAAACATCTAAATGGTAAAGGGGAAGACGACCTTCATACTCTCTTACGATAGTGTAGGTTGGACTCTTAATCATCTGAGTAATCTGCAATCCCTTAGCAAGGCCTTTTGTAAAGGTCGTTTTGCCTGCTCCAAGTTCTCCAGTTAAAATTAAGACATCATTCTTTTCTAATAGATGACCCAAACGCTCCCCTAAGGCTTGCAGCTCTTCTTCATTTTTTGTGTACATATTCTTATTATACCAAAAACTTTTCTTTTGTGTCTATTTTCCTGCTAAACTTACCATCATAACATCCATAAAAACAAGCTTTCTCTAAAAGAAAATGAGCGTAGCAATGACCAATACAAGATCTCGAAAAATATGACCATAAAAGGAAACTTCCTTTTTAACCGAATTCGGGACAAGATAGGCTGCAAAAAACAAGCCCAGTCCAATATAAATCAGAAGTGAGACAATGGTCATTGGATTTCTTAAGAAGAGAAGTGTTGCTAAAATAGTTACCAAAACTGTCTTTTTTCTGTCTAGCATGGCAAGAAAATCGCGCATATATTTTTTCAAAGGTAAAAAAATCAGCAAATCTAGTCCAAATAGAAAGAAAAAGGATGGCAATAAGAAGTCAACTAATTCTTGCTGCAGCGTATTTTTAATGAACAAGTTATCTGACAGGACAAGAACAGCTCCTAACAAATTAATTAAGAGCAGGATACTGTAAAGAAGCTTCACTGACTTCTTACTAGCTAAGACACTATGAACTTCTTGCTTACAGGTATAAAGATAATTTACTCCAGCACAGATTCCTGAAACGAAGACCATGCTTCCGATGAAAAAAGCTGTACTTTGTTTAAAGGACAAGATGCATTCCTTCCATAGAAAACAACTACTCAAACTGATTTGAATTAAAGCTAACAAAAATAAGATTCTCATTGATTTCATCTTCTCTCTCCCTTCCTACCAATCATTATACTAGGAGAAAAGGGAGAACTGTTTCTAATCTTCTCAAATGTCTTTTTAAGACGCTAAACAAACACGAAAGGCTAAACTTGAAATCAAAAAACGCACCATATCAAAAACTAAAAAGTTTGATATCATGCATCATATCTTAAAATAATTGACTATACTTTCTATCCAAATGAATTTTTAACCAATCTCTTTGGTCAATCAACTCTTAAAACCAAAGTGCAATTTCTCGCTTAGCTGACTCTTCTGAATCTGATCCATGTACAACATTTTGGATAACCTCATTTTCTCCAGCAGCCTTTGCAAAATCACCTCGAATAGTGCCTGGTAAAGCTTCTTCTGGACGAGTCGCCCCCATCATAGTCCGCCAAGTTTCAATTACTTTAGGACCAGAGATGATACCCACAAGAACTGGGCCTGAAGTCATGAATTCACGAATCGGTGGGTAAAAACTTTGACCAACCAAGTCCTGATAGTGCTGGTCAATTAACTCTTCTGAAACCTTTGTACGCAACTCCAATTTTTCGATTGTCAATCCACGTTGTTCGATGCGTTTCAACACCTCACCCACTAATCCTCTTTTTACACCATCTGGTTTGATGATAAAGAATGTTTGTTCCATACCCGTCTCCTTTGTCAGCTTGTTTCTTTTATACTATTCGAAAATCTCTTCAAACCACATCAACGTCGCCTTGCCGTAGGTATGGTTACTGACTTCGTCAGTTCTATCCACAACCTCAAAGCAGTGCTTTGAGCAACCTGCGGCTAGTTTCCTAGTTTGCTCTTTGATTTTCATTGAGTATTATTTTACCACATTTTATGGAAAAATGGAGAAAGTTTTCAGAAAAGAGAAAGAGAACCCGAAGGCTCTCTCATTCTCTTTTATTCTACTGTTTCTTCCACAGTTTCAACGGCAGTATCCACAACTACTTCTGTTGTTTCTTCGTTTCCTTCTTCCTCTACTGGAGGGTTAAGGTATTCTTCTTCGTTGATAGCATGTGGTTCAAGGTTACGGTAACGGGCCATACCAGTACCTGCCGGGATGATTTTACCGATGATAACATTTTCTTTAAGTCCAAGGAGATGGTCTTTCTTACCGCGGATAGCTGCGTCAGTAAGAACACGAGTTGTTTCCTGGAAGGAAGCCGCTGACAAGAAACTATTTGTTTCAAGTGAGGCTTTGGTAATTCCCATGAGGACTGGTCGACCAGTCGCTGGAACTCCACCTGCGATAAGGACATCTTTGTTAGCATCTGTAAAGTCATTGATATCCATGAGGGTACCCATGAGAAGATCTGTGTCACCTGGATCCATGACACGTACTTTACGGATCATTTGACGAACCATTACCTCGATGTGTTTGTCACCGATTTCTACCCCTTGGCTACGGTAAACTTTTTGTACTTCACCGAGGAGGTAAGTTTCAACTGACAAGACATCACGAACTGCAAGGAGGCGTTTTGGTTGGATAGAACCTTCTGTAAGAGCAGCACCACGCGCTACTTGGTCCCCAACTTCAACACGCATACGAGCGGTAAATGGAACGACGTATTCACCTTCGCCAGTTTCACCCTTAACAAAGACTTTCTTAGTACGAGTTGAAGCATCTTCTTCGATAGCTGTAACTTGTCCTTTAACCTCTGTGATAACCGCTTCCCCTTTAGGATTGCGGGCTTCAAAGATTTCTTGGACACGAGGAAGACCCTGAGTGATATCGGTATTTGAAGCAACCCCACCCGTGTGGAAGGTACGCATTGTAAGCTGTGTACCAGGTTCCCCGATAGATTGGGCAGCGATTGTACCAACTGCTTCACCAACTTCAACCGCATCACCAGTCGCCAAGTTGATACCGTAACAGTGACGGCAGACACCATGACGAGTGTTACATGTAAATACTGAACGGATGGTTACTTCTTCCACACCAGCATTCACAATTTCACGTGCCTTGTCTTCTGTAATCAACTCATTTGGACCAATGATTACTGCACCAGTTTCTGGATGTTTAACAGTTTTCTTAGTGTAACGACCATTGAGACGCTCTTCAAGAGACTCGATCATCTCTTTTCCTTCTGCGATAGAGCGGATCAAGAGACCACGGTCAGTTCCACAGTCGTCCTCACGGATGATAACGTCTTGGGCAACGTCAACCAAACGACGAGTCAAGTAACCTGAGTCGGCTGTCTTAAGGGCCGTATCGGTCATACCTTTACGGGCACCGTGAGTTGAGAAGAACATTTCGAGTACTGACAAACCTTCACGGAAGTTTGAAAGAATTGGCAATTCCATGATACGTCCGTTCGGAGCAGCCATCAGACCACGCATACCGGCAAGCTGTGAGAAGTTTGAGATGTTACCACGGGCTCCTGAGTCCATCATCATAACGATTGGGTTCTTAGGATCTTGGTTGGCAATCAATCGTTTCTCCAATTTTTCACGGGCAGCACGCCATTCAGCTGTAACAGCATTGTAACGCTCGTCGTCTGTGATCATACCACGACGGAATTGTTTTGTGATTTGTTCTACACGTTTGTGTGATTCTTCAATGATTTCAGCCTTGTCATCAACGACTGGGATATCGGCAATCCCCACTGTCAATCCTGCAAGAGTTGAGTGGTGGTAACCGAGGTTCTTCATACGGTCAAGTAGGGCAGAAGTTTCTGTCGTACGGAAACGTTTGAAGATTTCAGCGATGATATTTCCAAGGTTTTTCTTCTTGAATGGAGGGTTGAGTTCAAGTTTGCTGATAGCTTCCTTGATATCTCCACCAAGTGGCAAGAAGTATTTAGCTGGAACGCCTTCTGTTAAGTTGGTATTGTTTGGTTCTTGCAAGTATGGTAGACCCTCTGGCATGATGTCGTTGAAGAGGATTTTACCAACTGTTGTAAGCAAGACTTTATGTTTTTGCTCTTCTGTCCATGGTTTGTTGAGGCTGTCTGTTGCAATACCAACACGTGAGTGGAGGTGAACATAACCATTGCGGTAAGCCATAACCGCTTCGTCACGGTCTTTGAAGACCATTCCTTCACCTTCACGACCAGCTTCTTCCATAGTCAAGTAGTAGTTACCCAAAACCATATCCTGAGATGGAGTAACAACTGGTTTACCATCTTTCGGGTTCAAGATATGCTCAGCAGCGAGCATGAGGATACGCGCTTCTGCTTGGGCTTCTTCTGAAAGCGGTACGTGGATGGCCATTTGGTCCCCGTCAAAGTCGGCATTGTAGGCTTCACAGACAAGTGGGTGCAAGCGAAGGGCCTTACCATCAATCAAGACAGGCTCGAAGGCTTGGATACCCAAACGGTGAAGGGTCGGTGCGCGGTTAAGAAGTACTGGGTGTTCTTTGATTACTTCTTCAAGGATATCCCAGATACGCTCATCTCCACGTTCCACCAAGCGTTTAGCTGCTTTGACGTTTTGTACAATATCACGCGCAACGATTTCACGCATGACAAATGGTTTAAAGAGCTCGATCGCCATTTCACGTGGTACACCACATTGGTACATCTTAAGTGTTGGACCAACGGCGATAACGGAACGTCCTGAGAAGTCAACACGTTTACCGAGCAAGTTTTGACGGAAGCGTCCTTGTTTACCTTTAAGCATGTGGCTCAATGATTTCAGTGGACGGCTACCTGGTCCTGTGATTGGACGACCACGACGACCATTGTCAATCAAAGCGTCAACCGCTTCTTGAAGCATACGCTTCTCATTTTGAACGATGATACCTGGTGCATTCAACTCAAGCAAACGAGCCAAGCGGTTGTTACGGTTGATAACACGGCGGTAAAGGTCGTTCAAGTCAGATGAGGCAAAACGGCCACCATCCAACTGCAACATTGGACGAAGATCTGGTGGAATAACCGGAAGGATGTTGAGAATCATCCATTCAGGTTTGTTTCCAGACTTGTAAAAGGCATCCAAAACATCCAAACGACGGATGGCTTTAACACGTTTTTGTCCAGTAGCTGTTTTCAACTCTTCTTTGAGTTCAGCAATTTCTTTTTCAAGATCTACTTGTTTCAAAAGGTCTTGGATGGCTTCGGCACCCATCTTGGCAACGAATGAACCATAACCATACTCACGCAAGCGCTCACGGTATTCGCGTTCTGTCATGATAGACTTGTGCTCAAGTGGTGTATCCTTAGGATCAATCACCACATAAGCCGCAAAGTAGATAACTTCCTCGAGGGCACGAGGGCTCATATCAAGGGTCAAGCCCATACGGCTTGGAATCCCCTTGAAGTACCAGATGTGAGATACAGGAGCTTTCAACTCGATGTGCCCCATACGCTCACGACGAACTTTTGTACGCGTTACTTCAACCCCACAGCGGTCACAAACAATCCCTCTGTAACGAATGCGTTTGTACTTACCACAAGCACATTCCCAGTCTTTTGTAGGACCAAAGATCACTTCATCAAAGAGTCCTTCACGTTCTGGTTTCAAGGTACGGTAATTGATTGTTTCAGGTTTTTTAACTTCTCCATAAGACCATGAACGGACTTTACTTGGAGAAGCTAGGGTGATTTGCATACTTTTAAAACGATTTACATCAACCACTATTTCTTCCCTTTCTATTCTAAGTGAACTGCTTATTCTTGTTCAGCAGCTTCTTCTGTTTCTTCCGCTTTTGCTTCTTTCTCAGCTTCTTCAGCTTCAAAGGCTGCTTTAGCCTCTTGTGCTGCTTTTTCGCGGGCTTTTTCAAGGTCATCTACGTGGATGACATCTTCGTCCATTCCTTCATCCAAGTCGCGAAGTTCCACTTCTTGGTCATCTTCGTCTAGGACACGCATATCAAGACCAAGAGATTGTAATTCTTTCACAAGAACTCGGAAGGATTCTGGAACACCTGGTTTTGGAATTGGTTTTCCTTTTGTAATAGCTTCATAAGCTTTCAAACGTCCGTTAATATCGTCAGATTTGTAAGTCAAGATTTCTTGAAGGACATTTGACGCACCGTAAGCTTCAAGAGCCCAAACTTCCATCTCACCAAAACGTTGTCCACCAAACTGAGCTTTACCTCCGAGTGGTTGTTGTGTAACGGTTGAGTATGGTCCGACTGAACGCGCGTGCAATTTATCATCAACCATGTGGTGGAGTTTGATCATGTACATGACACCAACTGACACACGGTTATCAAATGGCTCACCAGTACGTCCATCGTAAAGGATTGTTTTGGCATCGCTATCCATACCTGCTTCTTTGACAGTTGACCAAAGGTCTTCAGAACTTGCTCCGTCAAAGACTGGTGTTGCGATGTGAATACCAAGAGTACGAGCCGCCATACCAAGGTGAAGCTCCATAACCTGACCGATATTCATACGTGATGGCACCCCAAGTGGGTTCAACATGATGTCGACTGGAGTTCCGTCTGGAAGGTAAGGCATGTCTTCTACAGGAACGATACGAGAGACAACCCCTTTGTTTCCGTGACGTCCGGCCATCTTATCTCCGACCTTGATCTTACGTTTTTGAGCGATGTAGACGCGAACCAGCATGTTAACACCTGATTGCAACTCATCTCCATTTGCACGTGTAAAGATCTTAACATCACGAACGACACCATCGGCACCGTGTGGTACACGAAGAGAAGTGTCGCGCACTTCACGAGACTTGTCTCCGAAGATAGCGTGCAAGAGACGTTCTTCAGCTGAAAGGTCTTTCTCACCCTTAGGTGTTACTTTACCAACAAGGATATCGCCTTCTTTAACCTCAGCACCGATACGGATAATACCCATTTCGTCAAGGTCTTTAAGAGCATCTTCACCAACGTTTGGAATTTCACGAGTGATTTCTTCAGGCCCAAGCTTTGTATCGCGTGTTTCTGATTCGTATTCTTCAAGGTGAACAGATGTATAGACATCGTCTTTCACCAAGCGTTCGCTCATGATAACGGCATCCTCGAAGTTGTAACCTTCCCAAGTCATGTAGGCAACGATTGGGTTTTGTCCAAGCGCCATTTCTCCATTTTCCATAGAAGGTCCGTCAGCGATGAAATCACCTTTTTCAACGACATCGCCAACTTTTACGAGAGTGCGTTGGTTGTAGGCAGTACCTGAGTTTGAACGACGGAATTTTTGGATGTGGTAAACGTCCAATGAACCATCTTCACGGCGTACTTCTACCTTGTCAGCATCTGCGTAAGTAACTTTACCATCATACTGAGCAATCACAGCCGCTCCAGAGTCGTGGGCTGCTTGGTATTCCATACCAGTACCAACGTAAGGTGCCTGAGGATTGATCAATGGCACAGCCTGACGTTGCATGTTGGCTCCCATGAGGGCACGGTTGGAGTCATCGTTTTCCAAGAAAGGAATACATGCTGTCGCAACGGCAACTACCTGTTTTGGTGAAACGTCCATATAGTCAACAATATTAGCTGGATACTCTTGGTTGACCCCTTGGTGACGTCCCATGACAACTTTCTCAGCAAAGGTTCCATCTTCATTCAGACGAGAATTAGCCTGTGCTACAGTAAATTCATCTTCTTCATCGGCTGTCAACCAAACGATTTCGTTTGTGACAACACCTGTTTCACGGTCAACCTTACGGTATGGTGTTTGAACAAAACCATACTTGTTCAAGTGTCCGTAAGATGACAAGTTATTAATCAAACCGATGTTAGGTCCTTCAGGTGTCTCGATTGGACACATACGGCCGTAGTGAGTGTAGTGCACGTCACGGACTTCATATCCAGCACGGTCACGAGTCAAACCACCAGGTCCTAAGGCTGACAAACGGCGTTTGTGAGACAACTCAGAAAGCGGGTTGTGTTGATCCATGAACTGTGACAACTGTGATGAGCCAAAGAATTCTTTGACCGCAGCTGTTACCGGACGGATATTGATAATTTGTTGTGGTGTCAAGACTTCGTTGTCCTGAACAGACATGCGTTCACGGACATTACGTTCCATACGAGAAAGTCCAAGACGTACTTGGTTGGCAAGCAATTCACCAACCGCACGAATACGACGGTTTCCAAGATGGTCGATATCATCTACACGGCCAAGTCCTTCAGCCAAGTTGAGGAAGTAGCTCATCTCAGCAAGAATATCTGCAGGAGTGACGATACGAACCTTGTCATCTGGATTAGCATTACCAATGATGGTTACAACACGGTCTGGATCAGTTGGTGCAACAACCTTGAATTTTTGAAGAACAACTGGCTCAGTCACAACGGCTGCATCATTTGGAATGTAAACAATCTTGTTCAAGTCGCCATCCAAATGGCTTTCAATGCTTTCAATCACACTACGAGTCATGATTGTACCAGCTTCTACCAAGATTTCTCCTGTTTCAGGATCTACCAATGGCTCTGCAATGGTTTGGTTGAGCAAACGTGTTTTAACATTGAGTTTTTTATTGATCTTGTAACGACCAACTGCTGCTAAGTCATAGCGACGTGGATCAAAGAAACGAGCCACAAGCAAGCTACGTGAGCTTTCAGCAGTCTTAGGCTCACCTGGACGAAGGCGTTCGTAAATTTCTTTCAAGGCTTCGTCTGTACGAGAATCCATTGGGTTCTTGTGGATATCTTTTTCAACAGTGTTGCGAACCAATTCACTATCACCAAAGATATCAAAGATTTCATCATCACCTGAGAAACCAAGCGCACGAACCAAGGTCGTAAATGGAATCTTACGAGTACGGTCGATACGAGTGTAGGCAATATCTTTTGAGTCGCTTTCAAGTTCCAACCAAGCTCCACGGTTAGGGATAACAGTTGAACCGTAGCCCACTTTACCGTTTTTATCAACTTTGTCATTAAAGTAAACACCTGGTGAGCGGACCAACTGAGATACGATGATACGTTCACCACCATTGATGATGAAGGTACCCATTTCTGTCATGATTGGGAAATCACCAAAGAAAACTTCTTGAGTCTTGATTTCGCCTGTTTCTTTATTGATCAAGCGGAAGGTTACAAAAATTGGTGCTGAGTAGCTAGCATCATGGATACGAGCTTCTTCTAGCGTGTATTTTGGTTCCTTGATTTCATATCCAACGAATTCCAACTCCATCGTGTCTGTGAAGTTTGAAATTGGCAATACATCTTCAAATACTTCCTTAAGACCGTGGTCTAGGAAAGCTTTGAATGAGTCAGTTTGAATTTCAATCAAATTTGGTAAGTCAAGAACTTCTTTGATTCTTGAAAAACTACGACGGGTACGATGTTTCCCGTATTGAACGTCATGTCCTGCCAAGATGATTCTCCTTTGTAAATAAGTTCCAAGCCTTGTCAATCAGGCTTTTCTAATCGTCATATGGTTGTAAAACCCTTATCACCGTGTCCTATTGACGAATTTTCAGAATCTTTAAGTCTTTGTTACAAATGCTCGGAATCCTGAAAAAAAGCACAAAAAGAGCAGCTAAATCTGACTTTTTCAGAAGATTTAACTGCTGTGAGCCTTGTCTGGACAATATTTCAGACAAAACCTACGACAAATGATTATTCATATTATACCCTATTTAGCTAGATTTTTCAAGGGGATTAACGATTTTTTGACAAAATCTTTTCCTATAAAACATTAAATTCAATGATCACTTTGTAAACTTCGTTTTCAGTTTAGTAGTTCACTAAGAATATAGTGAATTACAACTTTTCCTTTTTTATCATAGGCTATTTTTCTTGACTTTATCAGACTTTTCTTTTAATATATATGTATAAATATATAGGGAGATTTATGATGAATATCTTGCTTTCTAAGACTGAACAAGATTTGCTATTCTTACTGGAAGAAATAACCAAACACCATGATTGGATAGAACTCTCAGTCTTGGCCGAGAAGCTGAATTATTCAATAGAAGAATTACAAGAACACCTTTTTAAGCTTGAGCAATTATTTCCAAACCTCCTGATACAATCAAGAAAAAAAGGTATTCAATTGCAGTTTGACTTCCAAAACACCTTGGATCCTAGGATTGAGATTTTTAAACAATCTGAAACCTACTCTTTTTTGAACCGTCTGTTTTTCAAGGAGGAAGGCTCACTTAACCAAATGTGCCTAGAGCTTATGATTAGCTACGAACGAGTTCAGGAAATCATCCAGCATCTAAATACGAAACTTCTACAACACTATAACATCAGCATCCAACCTCCCCCTTTAGTCATAGAGGGAACAGAAGAGGACATTCGCGCCTTTTATCTAGACTACTTTAGTCAAAGTTACGACTTTCTTGATTGGCCCTTCCCTTCTATTTCTGAAGAATCACTCACTCACTTGATTCAGCTATTTTTGAACGCCCAACAAGTTTTACTCACCCTCAGCAGTCTACGGCAAATCAAATATACCCTAGCTATCAATCTAGAGCGTTTAAATAGGGGACGTTTCATTGAAAATCCTACTCCTCTTTTAACCAGTCACTACAGCTCTCTCATGCAGATTCCCCATTTTGAACAAGATATCAAAAAACTGGCTAAAAAACTCCATTTTGAACCTACAAAGAAAACACTGGAACAACTATTTTCAAACCCAATCAAATCTTCTAAAATTACAGACAATGCTAATAATAGGGCACTGTGCGATATTCATCATATCCAAAAATCCTACCGTTTATTGAGTCAAATTCTAGAAGAGCTGGCTAAAGAATTTCACCTACAGATTGAAAATCGTGAGGAATTGATTTGGCTCCTCCACTACACTGCCCAAGCTGATTTCTTCCATTTACTCAACAATCAGTCTCTCGACAAACAGAAATCCCAGATTTTAAGCAATTATCAAGCAGAATTTCCAAAACTATTTGAAGTAAGTCAACACAAATTTCAATCTTATCTGACTGAGATGGGACTAAACAGTAAGCCAAGTAAGCAACAAGAGATGGTCTACACCTTCACTATCCAAGGGCATCGAATTTTAGTCCAACTGCTTCAAAAACTTCCCAAAATACGTGTTTTGGTCATTAGTCATCTGGATAACCATCACGCACAAAGCCTAATCGACACCCTAACTCACTACGGAAACAATCTCTATCTATTTGATTCTTGGGAAGAATCTACGATTTCTTTCTCGATTCTCAATCAAATTCCGCACGATATTGTTATCACTACCTTTCCTGTCACTAACTCTCCTAAACCAATTATCTACAATCGTAACTTCTCTACTTCAGAATTATTCCTCCATCTCCACCTTCTGGCTTCTCAAATTCATAAAGAAAGACTAGCTGAGTCGTAACAGAAAACCTGTTGCGATTTTTCTTTTGTTTTAATTTCAAGAAAACGCTTGCATATTGTTTTACTACATGCTATACTGATATAGAAATTTATTGATTGGAGAATGATTATGAGAAAAACACCATCTCACACTGAGAAAAAAATGGTTTACAGCATCCGTTCCCTCAAGAATGGAACTGGTTCTGTCCTTATCGGCGCAAGCCTTGTCCTACTTGCTATGGCTACACCAACTATCTCAGCCAACGAAAATACTACAACTAGTACAGAAGCTTCGAACACTATTGTTCAACCAACTACTGGTACAGCTGACAGCACTGGTAAGAACGAAAGTAATATTTCTTCGCCTAAAAATGCAAACGCTTCCCTAGAGAAAAAAGAAGAAAAACCTGCAACAGAGACAACCACTCCTGCTGCAACTCCCGCCGATTCAGCACCACAAACCGGACAAGATCGTTCAAGCGAGCCAACTACTTCTACTAGTCCAGTAACGACTGAAACTAAGGCAGAAGAGCCAATCGAAGACAATTACTTCCGTATCCACGTCAAAAAACTTCCTGAAGAAAACAAGGATAGTCAAGGACTATGGACTTGGGACGATGTTGAAAAACCTTCTGAAAACTGGCCTAACGGAGCTTTGTCCTTTAAGGATGCCAAAAAAGATGACTATGGCTACTACCTAGATGTCAAATTAAAGGGAGAACAAGCCAAAAAAATTAGCTTCCTCATCAATAATACAGCTGGGAAAAATCTAACCGGCGATAAATCGGTAGAAAAACTGGCACCAAAAATGAATGAGGCTTGGTTGGACCAAGATCACAAGGTTTTCTCTTACGAGCCACAACCTGCAGGAACTATTCGCGTCAACTACTACCGTACAGATGGCAACTATGACAAGAAATCTCTCTGGTACTGGGGAGATGTGAAAAATCCAAGTAGTGGTGAATGGCCTAACGGAACAGACTTTACGGCTACAGGCAAATATGGTCGCTATATCGATATTCCACTCAAAGATGCAGCTAAAGATCTTGGATTTTTATTACTAGACAGAAAGAAACAAGGAGACGATGTGAAAATCCGTAAAGAAGATTATAAGTTCACAGATTTGAAAAATCATAGCCAAATTTTCCTAAAAGATGATGACGAAACCATCTACACCAACCCCTACTATGTGCACGATATCCGCATGACAGGAGCTCAACACGTAGGAACTTCTAGCATTGAAAGTAGTTTTTCAACACTTGTTGGTGCTAAAAAAGAGGATATCCTCAAGCACTCCAACATCACTAATCATCTAGGAAACAAAGTAACTATCACTGATGTTGCAATCGATGAGGCTGGTAAGAAAGTGACCTACAGCGGAGATTTCTCTGACACAAAACATCCTTATACCGTTAGCTACAACTCTGACAAATTCACTACCAAAACAAGCTGGCGCCTGAAAGATGAGACTTACAGCTATGATGGTAAACTTGGAGCTGAACTCAAAGAAGAAGGCAAACAGGTTGATTTGACCCTCTGGTCACCAAGTGCTGATAAGGTTTCTGTTGTTGTCTACGACAAGAATGACCCTGAAAAAGTGGTTGGAACTGTCGCCCTTGAAAAAGGGGAAAGAGGAACTTGGAAACAAACTCTAGATAGCACAAACAAACTAGGAATCACAAATTTCACTGGATACTATTATCAATACCAAATCGAGCGTCAAGGTAAAACTGTTCTTGCACTCGATCCTTACGCTAAATCCCTCGCTGCTTGGAATAGTGACGATGCTAAGATTGACGATGCCCATAAAGTGGCTAAAGCTGCCTTTGTAGATCCAGCTAAACTAGGACCTCAAGACTTGACTTATGGTAAGATTCGCAACTTCAAATCGCGCGAAGATGCTGTCATCTACGAAGCTCATGTGCGCGACTTCACTTCAGACCCAGCCATTGCAAAAGACTTGACCAAACCATTTGGTACCTTCGAAGCCTTCATTGAAAAATTAGACTACCTCAAAGACTTGGGTGTAACCCATATCCAGCTCCTTCCAGTCTTGTCTTACTACTTTGTCAATGAGTTGAAGAACCGAGAACGCTTGTCTGACTATGCTTCAAGTAACAGCAATTACAACTGGGGATACGACCCTCAAAACTACTTCTCCTTGACTGGTATGTACTCAAGCGATCCTAAGAATCCAGAAAAACGAATCGCAGAATTTAAAAACCTCATCAATGAAATCCACAAACGTGGTATGGGAGCTATCCTGGACGTAGTTTATAACCATACAGCCAAAGTCGATCTCTTTGAAGATTTAGAACCAAACTACTACCACTTTATGGATGCTGATGGAACACCTCGAACTAGCTTTGGTGGTGGACGCTTAGGGACAACCCACCATATGACCAAACGACTCCTAGTTGACTCTATCAAATATCTAGTTGATACCTACAAAGTGGATGGTTTCCGTTTCGATATGATGGGAGACCACGATGCAGCTTCTATCGAAGAAGCTTACAAGGCTGCACGCGCCCTCAATCCTAACCTAATCATGCTGGGTGAAGGTTGGAGAACCTATGCTGGTGATGAAAATATGCCTACTAAAGCTGCTGACCAAGATTGGATGAAACATACCGATACTGTCGCTGTCTTTTCAGATGACATCCGTAACAACCTCAAGTCTGGTTATCCAAACGAAGGTCAACCTGCTTTTATCACAGGTGGAAAACGTGATATCAACACTATCTTCAAAAATCTGATTGCTCAACCAACCAACTTTGAAGCAGACAGTCCTGGAGATGTGATTCAATACATCGCAGCCCATGATAACTTGACCCTCTTTGACATCATCGCCCAATCTATCAAAAAAGACCCAAGCAAGGCTGAGAACTATGCTGAGATTCATCGTCGCTTGCGACTTGGAAACCTCATGGTCTTAACAGCTCAAGGAACTCCATTTATCCACTCTGGTCAGGAATATGGACGTACCAAACAATTCCGTGACCCAGCCTACAAGACTCCAGTAGCAGAAGACAAACAACCAAACAAATCTCACTTGTTGCGTGACAAGGATGGCAACCCGTTTGACTATCCTTACTTCATCCATGACTCTTACGATTCTAGCGATGCTATCAATAAGTTTGACTGGACTAAGGCTACAGATAGTAAAGCTTATCCTGAAAATGTCAAGAGTCGTGACTATATGAAAGGGTTGATTGCCCTTCGTCAATCTACAGATGCCTTCCGACTTAAGAGTCTTCAAGATATCAAAGATCGTGTCCACCTCATCACTGTGCCAGGTCAAAATGGTGTGGCAAAAGAGGACGTAGTGATTGGCTACCAAATCACTGCTCCAAATGGGGATATCTACGCAGTCTTTGTCAATGCGGATGAAAAAGCTCGCGAATTTAATTTGGGAACTGCCTTTGTACATCTAAGAAATGCTGAAGTTTTAGCAGATGAAAACCAAGCAGGACCAGTAGGAATTGCCAACCCGAAAGGACTTGAATGGACTGAAAAAGGCTTGAAATTAAATGCCCTTACAGCTACTGTTCTTCGGGTCTCTCAAAGCCGTCCAGCTATGGAAGATAAACCAAAATCTGACCTTCCGAATTCTAGACAAGAACAAGGTCAAGGTCAAGAGCACAGTACAAGCGATATTCCAAACCGATCAAACAAACCGGAACAGCAAACTCCAGCTCCACAAACTAAACCTGATTCTGCAAAACCAGATGCAAAAGTAGCTGATGCGGAAAATAAACCTAGCCAAGCTACAGCTGATTCACAAGTTGAACAACCAGCACAAGAAGCACAAGCATCATCTGTAAAAGAGGCAGTTCAAAACGAATCAGTAGAAAACTCTAGCAAGGAAAATATACCTGCAACCCCAGCTAAACAAACTGAACTTCCAAATACAGGAACCAAAAACGATCACAAACTCCTGTTGGCAGGAATCAGCCTCCTTGCCCTTCTAGGTCTCGGGTTCTTGCTAAAAAACAAAAAAGAGAACTAAACTAGCCCTCCTATAGAAAAATCCCCCAAGCATTAAGTCTCGGGGGATTATTTTTTGTACAATATTTGTGGTTATAATACATTTGATTAGTATTTTTTATTAAACCTCTTTCATGACAAAGTAAGCCCGGATTCTGGGTGCTACTTGTGTTCCGAAGAGTTCAATAGCTCTTAGAACTTGTTCATGAGGCATGGAACCAAGCGGTAGATGGAGCATGAAACGGTCCAAACCTAAATCCTCAATCATGCGAATCAATTTTTCTGCCACCTGATCTGGATTGCCCACAAACATAGCACCATTTGGCCCAACTTGCTCCAAATATTGCTCATAACGCAACTCCTGCCAATGCGGACGGTCTTTGGAAATAGCATCCACCACTTGCTTGGTCGGATGGAAATAATCTTTCACCGCTTGCTCGCCATCATCAGCAATCCAGCCCCAAGAATGAGCTCCAACCTTTAGTTCATGACTGTCATAACCCGCTTCGCTCCCAATCTCACGATAAGCCTGAATCAACTTTTTAAAATAACGCGGATTGCCACCAATAATGGCATAAACAATCGGTAGACCTGCCTGAGCAATCTTCACTGTTGATTCGACATGACCACCTGTCGCTATCCACAAGGGTAATTTGTCCTGAACTGGACGAGGATAAACTTCTTTACCAGCAATCGTTTGGGTCAATCGACCTTGCCAGTCTAACTTGGTCTTTTCATTGACTAACTGGAGCAAATCTAATTTCTCATCAAAGAGGGCTTCGTAGTCTTTCAAATCACAGCCAAACAGAGGAAATGATTCTGTGAAAGAACCCCTTCCAGCCATAATCTCCGCACGTCCATTTGACAAAGCATCGATAGTGGCATATTGTTGGAACAAACGAATCGGGTCCATGCTCGAGAAAATGCTGACTGCACTGGTCAAACGGATTTTCTTGGTATTGACTGCCCCAGCTGCCAGGACAATCTCTGGCGCAGATACCGCAAAATCCGCTCGATGGTGCTCACCAATCCCATATACATCCAAACCAACCTTGTCAGCCAGTTCAATCTCTGCCACCAACTGGCGAATACGTTCGGCATGACTGTAAGCTTGCCCAGTCCCTTCAAGCTCCGTTGTTTCCCCAAATGTTGAAATTCCCAATTCTACCATTGCGATTCTCCTTGTCTACCTCTGTCCTTCATTTTGAAAAATTATTCTAACACGAATCTTGAGTACAAGCAACCGATTTGCTCACAAGAAAAAGCCTAGATAAACTAGACTTTTTTAGCTTATTCTACCGTTACTGACTTAGCAAGGTTACGTGGTTTATCCACATCAAGGCCACGGTGCAGAGTTGCAAAGTAAGCGACCAATTGCGTTGGCACAACCATTGAAATTGGTGAGAGGTAAGGGTGGACGGTCGTAAGAACGATGTCATCTGTCTCTTTAGCAACATTTTCTTCTGCGATAGTGAGAACTTTGGCACCACGGGCTGCCACCTCTTGGATATTTCCACGAGTGTGGTTGGCAAGAACTGGATCTGACAAGAGAGCCAAGACTGGCGTTCCTTCTTCAATCAAGGCAATAGTTCCATGCTTAAGTTCTCCAGCCGCAAAACCTTCACACTGGATGTAAGAAATCTCTTTGAGTTTAAGGCTTGCTTCCATAGCTACGTAGTAATCTTGACCACGCCCAATATAAAAGGCGTTGCGAGTTGTTTCAAGAAGCTCACGAACCTTGGCTTCGATGGTTTCTTTCTCTGAAAGAGTTGATTCGATAGACTGAGCTACGATTGACAACTCATGAACCAGGTCAAAGTCTTTCGCTTTGGCATTTCCATTTGCTTCTCCGACTGCTTTTGCCAGGAAGGCAAGGGCTGCGATTTGCGCTGTATAGGCCTTGGTTGATGCTACAGCAATTTCAGGACCTGCATGAAGCAGCATGGTATAGTTAGCTTCACGTGAAAGAGTTGAACCAGGGACGTTTGTCACTGTCAAGCTTGGGATTCCCACTTCATTGGCCTTAACCAAAACCTGACGGCTATCCGCTGTTTCACCAGACTGGCTGATAAAGATGAAGAGTGGTTTCTTGCTGAGAAGTGGCATACCGTAGCCCCACTCAGATGAGATTCCAAGTTCAACTGGTGTATCTGTCAATTCTTCCAACATTTTCTTAGAAGCAAATCCTGCGTGGTAAGATGTCCCAGCTGCAAGGATGTAGATACGGTCTGCGTCTTGAACAGCCTGGATGATAGCTGGGTCTACGACAACTTGACCAGCCTCATCTGTGTAGGCTTGGATGAGTTTACGCATAACCGTTGGTTGCTCATCGATTTCCTTAAGCATGTAGTAAGGGTAAGTTCCCTTACCGATATCAGACAAGTCAAGTTCCGCAGTATAGCTAGCACGTTCACGACTGTTGCCATCATAGTCTTGAACTTCCACACTATCAGCCTTGACGATTACCAACTCTTGGTCATGAATTTCCATGTATTGGTTGGTTTCACGAATCATAGCCATAGCATCTGAGCAGACCATATTGTAGCCTTCCCCAAGACCAATCAAAAGTGGAGATTTATTTTTAGCCACGTAGATGACTTCAGGATCTTGTGAGTCAACCAAGGCAAAGGCATAAGAACCACGGATGATGTGAAGAGCTTTTTTGAAGGCTTCAAGAACTGAGAGACCGTCTTCTTCCGCAAATTTTCCAATCAAGTGAACGGCGATTTCCGTATCTGTTTGCCCTTTGAAGTGGTGACCTGCAAGGTATTCTTCCTTGATTTCAAGATAGTTTTCAATGACCCCATTGTGAACCAAGACAAAACGTTCTGTCTCAGAGCGATGTGGATGAGCATTGTCTTCCGTTGGTTTCCCGTGAGTAGCCCAACGAGTATGTCCGATCCCAGTTGTTCCCTCAACACCAGCTGTCTTGGCAGACAATTCTGCGATACGACCAACAGCCTTGACTAGGTGATTTTCAGCACCACCTAGGACAAAAATTCCCGCAGAATCATAGCCACGGTATTCGAGCTTTTCAAGCCCTTGAATCAAAATATCAGTTGCATTTGTGTTTCCAACAACACCAACAATTCCACACATAGTATCTACGACACAGGCAAGCTGTGCTTTCTCCTTAAAATTGGTATAGTCTAATTCATTTTTTATAGAATCAGCAAAAACAGTATATACTTGTTTCTTTCACTTGTCAAGAGTAAAAATTGGTATAGTTCAAATCAACTTCATGAAATCAAAAAACTCTGACCAATTGGGATAATCAGTCAGAGTCCCATTTAAAATCCATTATTATCGCTTAATTCCTTGAACCAGTGCCCTGATTTCTTTAGACGGCGTTCTTGCGTTTCCAAGTCTAATTCGACCAAACCGTAGCGATTTTTATAGCTATTGAGCCATGACCAGCAGTCAATAAAGGTCCAAATCAAGTAGCCCTTACAATTAGCTCCATCTTCAATGGCTCGGTGAAGTTCACGAAGATGACCTTTTACAAAGTCAATACGGTAATCATCTTGAATCATCCCATCTTGACGGAATTTTTCTTCCCCCTCAACACCCATGCCATTCTCTGTCAACATCCATTCGATATTACCATAATTTTCCTTGATATTTTGGGCAATGTCATAAATCCCTTGCTCATAAATCTCCCAACCACGGTGAGGATTGATTTTACGTCCAGGCATTACATAAGGTTCGTAAAAATGTTCGGGCAAGAGTGGACTCTCTGGATGCTTAGCAAATCGAGGTGCCATTACACGTAAAGGTTGATAGTAGTTGACACCAAGGAAGTCTACCGTATTGTCACGAATGAGTTCCAACTCCTCCTCTGTAGCATCAGGTAAGAGACCGTGTTCATGCAAGATTTCTACCAACTCCTGTGGATAAGTACCCAAAACAGACGGATCTAAGAAAGATTGGGCCTGAAAAAGGTCTGCAATACGAGCAGCCTTGATATCAGCAGGATGCTGGCTACGTGGATAAGTTGGTGTCAAGTTGAGGACAATCCCAATTTTGGAATCAGGCAAGAGTTCATGACAGGCCTTGACTGCCCGACTGCTAGCCAATTGTGTATGATAGGCTACTTTAACCGCTGCTTCCGCATCCACCTTATGTGGATAATGGGCATCGTAAAAATAACCAAATTCAACTGGAACAATAGGCTCGTTAAAGGTAATCCATTGATCCACTAAATCTCCATAAGTCTCAAAACAAAAACGAGCATAATCTTCATAAGCTGAGACAGTCGCCTTATTTTCCCAACCATCGCCATCTTCTTGAAGAGCAAAAGGCAGATCAAAATGATAGAGATTAACTAAAAGACGAATCCCCTTGGACTTAATAGCCTCAAAAACCTTACGATAGAAATCCACACCTTGAGGATTGACTTTTCCACAGCCTTGTGGAAAAATCCGTGACCATTGAATAGAAGTTCGGAAAGCCGTGTGACCAGTTTCTACCAGTAGCTCAATATCCTGTTCCCAGTTTTCATAGAAGGTCGATGTCTTATCTGGACCAATCCCATTATAGTAACGATTTGGCTCCACTTGGTACCAATAATCCCATAGATTATCTCCCTTACCGTCATCAGCTACACGTCCTTCTGTTTGTGGTCCAGAAGTAGAGGATCCCCAGACAAAATCCTTTGGAAATCTTAGCATACATTTACCTCTTTATCTAGTCATTTTTCCCATTATACAGAAAAGACAAGGTAAAAACTAGTTACATTTTTTCCTTGTTTTTCTTCTGATTATAGTTTTTATTTCTTGCTGAGGATTTCAAGCGTTTCAAGCAAGTTATCTGCATGAACTTCAATGGTATCACCAGTCGCCTTGATTTTCACTTCTACGATGCCATCGGCCGCTTTTTTACCAACAGTGATACGGATTGGAAGACCAATCAAGTCACTATCGCTGAATTTAACACCGACACGCTCATTACGGTCATCTGTCAAGACTTCGTAACCAGCTCCCATCAAGCTTGCTTCAAGCTTTTCTGTCAAGACTTGCGCTTCTTCATCCTTTACATTGACAGTTATCAAGTGCACATCAAATGGTGCCAATTCTTTAGGGAAGTTGATTCCCCAAGCGTAACGGTATTCACCTTTTGGCGTTTTATTAACAAAGAGGCGAGCGTGTTGCTCCATAACTGCTGAAAGGAGACGGCTGACACCGATACCGTAACACCCCATGATGATTGGCACAGCACGGCCATTTTCATCCAAAACATCTGCTCCCATACTTGCTGAATAGCGAGTACCGAGTTTGAAGATGTGACCAATTTCGATACCACGCGCAAAGTTAAGGACACCTTGTCCGTCTGGAGAAATTTCACCCTCACGAACTTCACGGATATCCACATATTCTGCAGTAAAATCACGACCTGGATTCACACCAGTCAAGTGGTAGCCATCTTCGTTAGCACCGACAACTGCATTGCGAACATCTTGCACCTTACGGTCTGCAATAATTTTAACATTCTCTGGTAAGCCAACTGGACCAAGTGAACCAAATCCTGCTTGAACAACATTTGCCACTTCTTCTTCGCTAGCAACGTCAAAGAAATCTGCTCCCAAGTGGTTTTTCAACTTAACTTCGTTGAGTTGGTCATTTCCAACTAGAAGGGCTGCAACAAGCTCACCATCTGCCATGTAGAATAGAGTTTTAATCGTTTGTTCTTCTGGAACGTTGAGGAAGGCTGCAACCTCATCGATTGATTTAACATCTGGTGTTTCAACACGAGTCACTTCTTCTTCAGCGACAACACGGTTGCTTGGTTTGTACTCATTTGTTGCCATTTCCAAGTTAGCCGCATAGCTAGACTCACTTGAGTAAGCAATGGTATCTTCACCAGAAACCATCCATTTGAGCAATTCTGCCTTAATTTCTTCTTGCACATCTGCAGGAATTTCATCAAATGAGGCAACTGACTTGTCCAAGACAACCCAGCGGTCAAGGTCTGTACGAGCAGGTGTAATGGCCATAAATTCTTGGCTGTCCTTACCACCCATAGCTCCACCATCACCAATGATAGCCTTGAAGTCTAAACCACTACGAGTGAAAATACGCTCATAAGCAGCCTTATACTCATCGTAAACACTGTCCAAGCTATCATAGTTAGCGTGGAAACTGTAAGCATCCTTCATGATAAACTCACGTGTACGGAGAAGTCCATTACGTGGGCGTTTTTCATCACGATACTTGGGTTGGATTTGATAAAGGTTAAGTGGCAATTGCTTGTAAGACTTAACAGAATCACGGACAATAGCTGTAAAGGTTTCTTCGTGAGTTGGACCTAGGATAAAGTCTGACTTTTCACGGTTTTTTAGTTTGTAAAGGTCTTCACCATAAGTTTCGTAACGACCTGATTCGCGCCACAATTCTGCACTAAGAAGGGCAGGAGCCAACATCTCAACCGCACCAATCTTGTCGAATTCTTGGCGCATGATGTTTTTAGCTTTTTCAATCACACGGTTGGCAAGTGGTAGGTAAGAATAAACACCTGCAGATACTTGGCGAACATAACCAGCTCGCAACATAAGAGCGTGGCTGATAACTTGAGCATCGCTTGGCATTTCGCGAAGCGTTGGGATAGGCATTTTACTTTGTTTCATAATATTCCTCGATTATCTAAAAAAGAGTCGCATGATGTCATTCCAGGTCACAGCAATCATCAAGACAACCATGATGACCACTCCGGCCAAGGTGACATAGGTTTCAATTTCTTGTTTCAATGGTTTGCGGCGGATAGCTTCTAGGATATTGAGCACAATCTTACCACCATCCAAAGCTGGAATCGGAATAAGATTAAAAATCCCAATATTGATAGAAATCATTGCCAAGAAGTACAAGACATTTTCAATTCCATTTTTAGCAGCATCACTACTTTCCTTAAAGATGGCAACAGGTCCACCTAGCTTGTTCAAATCTGGTTGGAAAATCAAATTTTTCAGTGCTGACAGGATTCGGAGAGCCGAGTCGGCTGCAGTTGTAAATCCACCTACAAACATGGATAGAAAGTCCGACTTAATTCCCGGTTGAACACCTAGAAGGTAACGACCTTGATTTTCTTCTGGAGTAACCGTAACTTGTTTGTCACTACCCTTTTCAGAAATAGTCACATCCAAACTTGGGGCCGTCTTATTTTTGGTTTCTGCCTCAACAGCCTGAATCAAGCTTTCCCAGTTGATAATCTCATGTGAGCCAATCTTGGTAATCTGTGCCGTTTCTGGCACTCCCACCTTGGCCAAAGCCCCTTGGGGCATGACATGGAACTGGTTAGTATCAACATCTCTGACACCACCCTGCATGAAGATTAAAATCCAGAAAACAACAACACCTAAGATAAAGTTGTTCATAGGGCCTGCAAAGTTGGTAATCAGTTTTCCCCAGATAGTTGCATTTTGATATTGAACATCTAGAGGTGCAATCCGAACCTCCGTTCCATCTGCTTCCACAACCGTTGCATCGTGATCCACTGCAAATGTTTTTTCTTCTTCCAGAACCAAGCCCTTGATAAAGAGCTTGTCTTCAAAGTCAAACTGGGTCACCTGCATAGGAAGGGCCGTTTGATCCAATTTTTTACCTGAGAGATTGATGCGTTTAACCTTACCATCATCAGTAAGGGTCAAACTGACAGGAGTTCCTGTCTTGATTTCAGTTGTATCATCACCCCAACCGGCCATGCGGACATAGCCACCCAGAGGCAAGATTCGAATGGTATAGGCCGTTCCATCCTTGCCAATGTGAGCAAAGATTTTGGGTCCCATACCAATGGCAAATTCACGAACTAGAATTCCTGATTTCTTAGCAAAGTAGAAGTGCCCGAACTCGTGCACCACCACAATAATCCCGAAAACAAGAATAAAAGTTAAAATTCCGAGCATAGTATTTCCTCCGTCTTTTGATTAAAAGAGTCCAAACAAGTGCATGATTGGAAATACAAGCAACATACTATCGAAACGATCCAAAACACCACCATGTCCAGGAATAAATTTCCCAGAATCCTTAACACCAAAGTGACGCTTGATCGAACTTTCTAGTAAGTCACCAAATTGTCCAGCTATGCTAAAGAAAATAGCAAAGACTGACATCTTGTAAATTCCATACGGAAGGGCAACTGTCCTGTCAACTATCATAAAGATGATGGTTACTAAAATCGCTCCTAAGATGCCACCCAAGGCCCCCTCAAAGGTTTTATTTGGAGAAACTGTCGGAGCTAATTTTCGTTTACCATAGTTCATTCCTACAAGATAGGCACCACTGTCTGTCGCCCAGACGATACACAAGGCCAAGAGCGCCTTATCTAAACCTGCGACACGAGCATCTAGCAAAGCATTAAAACCAAATCCCACGTAGAAACTCATAGCCAGAGGGAAAACAGCATCCTCAATCGTATAGGACTTGCTAAAAACAGTCGTTCCTAACATAATTGAAATCAACACACTATAAGCCACCACATTCCCATCAACTGGCAAAAAAGTCAGGTAATTCTCCAAGGGAATGGTCAAGGCAAAGGTTGCAAAGAGGGTCAAGAGCCCCTCCATAGTCATGGTCTCTAAACCTCTCATCTTCAAAAGTTCATGCATTGCTAGCATGGCTATGATTCCGATGGCGATCTGAAGCAAAAGGCCCCCAATCATTAAAATTGGTAGGAAAATAGCCAGGGCAATCCCTGCGAACAAGGTTCTTTTTTGTAAATCCTTTGTCATATTTCCTCCTAAACTCCTCCAAATCGGCGATGACGACGATTGTAGGCAAGAATGGCTTCCTGCAAGGCTACTTCGTCAAAGTCAGGCCACAAGGTATCTGTAAAATAGAGTTCACTATAAGCCCCCTGCCATGGAAGGAAATTACTCAAACGCAATTCTCCACTAGTACGGATAATCAAGTCCGGATCTCGTATATCCTTAGGCAAATGCTGGGTGAAGAGATAGTTGCCAATCAATTCTTCTGTGATGTCACCTGGGTTGATTTTGGCATCTAAAACATCCTGAGAAATCAATTTAAGAGCCTGTGTAATCTCAGCACGCCCACCATAGTTGAGGGCAAAATTAAGAATCAAACCGGTGTTGTTCTTAGTCAATTCCTCAGCCTTAGTCAGAGCTTCAAAAGTTTGCTTAGGTAGGCGGTCTGTCTCCCCAATCATTTGAATCTTAACATTATTCGCATGCAATTCCGGGACATAATTGTCATAAAACTCTACTGGCAAGTTCATGATAAACTTGACTTCCTGATCTGGACGAGTCCAATTTTCCGTAGAAAAAGCATAGACCGTAATCACCTTGACGCCTAGCTTGTTGGCTGCCTTAGTCACAGTTTGCAATGCTTCCATACCCGCCTTGTGACCGAAGACCCGTGGTTGCATACGTTTTTTAGCCCAACGGCCATTCCCATCCATGATGATGCCGATATGAGCAGGAACCTGTGTCGGAACCTCTACTTCCACAGCCTTATCTTTCTTAAAAAATCCAAACATGATCTTATTCCTATTCAAAAATCTATCGTTTCATTATACCATATTTCCCTATTTTCTTCTATCGCTAAGCTATTTATTCTCAGGCACAAAGCCTATTTTCCAAAAAATAAGCCGCCTGATTGGGCGACTTTATTTTTTATAGGGAGATTATTATGAAAAAGTTTTAGGAGTTTAAGTTAAGGTCTTCTTAACTTATGAAGTTAGTATACACTTCCTAGCTTAAAGTTTCCTTAAGTATTTTTAAAAATCAAATTTTTCCATTTCTCCTGCCAATTTTTCTTGGATAGACGTGCTCGATAAAGTTCCATTCGATCTTCATTTTCTAAGAAATGAGGAGTTGGACGAACTTGAAAATTCAAAATATCCTCCAAACCATAAGGTGCATAGAGTTCCAAAGTGGATTCTTCAATCAAGTGTAGTCCAACAGCTGTACATCGTTCTGGATACTTACTCACAGCATCACGGGAACTAGTATAAGGAGCAGTATGAGGGCTATGTTGATGCATATAGACCTGATTTTTCAACTCCCATTGATACTGAGGAAAGTCCTCTCGTAGCTTTTTCTCTAGGGGCAAGGTTTCCTCATAAGAAATATCCGGATCAAAGAAAATGACATCTACATCTGTTTCACAGTCAAAAGGGGATTTGTCTGACAAGAGATTCCAGATAAAATTTCTGACAGAACCTGCTGCCAACCACGAGTCTTTTAAGCCAAGATCTCGGATGATAGTCAGAATGGCCATCATATCTAGATTTTTTCCAAAAGCCTCTAGAATTTCTTGCTTATTTTTCACTGTATTCATAACCTAAATGCTCATATGCCTTGGCTGTTGCCACCCGTCCAGACCGTGTCCGCATGATAAAGCCTTTTTGGATTAAGTAAGGCTCATACATGTCTTCGACAGTCTCGCGCTCTTCGGCGATATTGACAGAAAGAGTTCCTAATCCGACAGGACCACCACCGTACATCTCAATCATGGTACGAAGGATTTTTTGATCCACATAGTCCAAACCTTCATGGTCAACATCCAGCATGGTCAAAGCCTTATTGGTAATAACATCATCGATAACCCCATTCCCCATAATCTGAGCAAAATCGCGCACGCGCTTAAGGAGACGATTGGCAATACGAGGAGTTCCACGACTACGTAGAGCCAACTCAGACGCTGCCTCATGAGTGATTTCCATCTCAAAAATATCTGCCGTCCGCTCGACAATTTCCGTCAAGTCAGCATGGGCATAATACTCCATATGACCTGTAATCCCAAAACGTGCCCGTAAAGGATTGGAAAGCATGCCAGCCCGAGTCGTCGCACCAATCAAGGTAAAAGGTGGCAACTCCAAATGAACACTGCGACTGCCTTCACCAGCCCCAATCATGATATCAATGTAGAAGTCCTCCATAGCACTATAAAGCACCTCTTCCACTGACATGGGCAAGCGATGAATCTCATCAATAAAAAGGACATCCCCAGGCTCTAAGTCATTCAAAATCGCTACCAAATCACCAGCTTTTTCAATGACTGGACCCGAAGTCTGCTTGAGATTGACTCCCAGTTCGTTGGCAATAACAAAAGCCATGGTCGTTTTCCCGAGACCTGGCGGTCCAAATAAGAGGACATGATCCAGCGCCTCATCCCGCATTTTGGCAGCTTCGATAAAGATCTGGAGCTGATCCTTGACCTTGTCCTGCCCAATATATTCACGTAAATACTGAGGACGGAGCGTGCGTTCTACTAACTCCTCATCCCCCATTATCTCATTATCTAAAATTCTACTCATGGCTCTATTATATCAAAAATCCAAGCTACAAACAAAAAAGCCACCTAATTGGGCGACTCCCGACTTTAGCACTTATGTGATATAATATTTTACGGCACTGCTACACCGCCTGCGAAAGGAGGTGAGATAGCCCATGATGGAATTAGTACTCAAAACTATCATCGGACCAATTGTGGTCGGTGTCATTCTTCGATTAGTCGATAAATGGCTAAACAAGGATAAATAGTGTCAAAAAAGACCTCAAGCTTAATGTGGAAATTAGCTTGAGGTCTTTTCTAGTCCATGATATAGAACTAGTACTCAATTCCTTTTTATTATCCCACAGTTCACAAAATTTGTCAAAGGTTTATATCCTCAGCTTCTCAAGTTTTAACCGCTTTACAACAAGACTTTCAAGTTTAAGAGAAAGTTAGGGATTCTATTAATTTCATAGAAATTTTGATTTAGTAAATGAAGAGACAATCTTACATGTCACTCCTCATTTAATACGCCACTACTGGACAAGCAAAATCATTATTACAGCAGTTCCAGTCCTTCAATTAACAGTCACTTACAATCAAATTGAGTTTGAAATAGCCAAAGCTACAACAAACCTATTTCTTAGTCATATTTTCTAAAAAGGTCTCCGCCAATTCCCCGACCAAAATCCGAAAAATACCGGAAAATATCGGAAAATTATTTTTAGAATAGTCCCAAAAAGCCTGAAATAGAGCCAAAAAACTCCACCTGATTGGGTGGAGTTAAGGGAGATTATTATGAAAAAGAAAAGTTTAGGATTTTATTAAATAAAGTTAGGAGGTCTTTATTTAATAACTATATGATACAAGATAAAGCTTAAAACTAGCTTAACTTTTCTCAAATTCTACCATTTTTTAAAAAATTTCTATCATCATCTCTTCACCCCACAAAAAAGCCACCTGATTGGGTGACTTCATTAGGAGATTATGATGAAAAAAAGTTTTAGGATTTCATTAAATAAAGTTAGGAGGTCTTTATTTAATGACTATATGATACTAGACCATCCTTAAACTTTGCTTAAGAAAAAACTAGTATTGTTATTTTTCTCGATTTACCCAAGTCATCCCTATACAATTATAGGTGGATAAGATTTCAAAGCCCATAGAACGATAGAATCCAAAGGTTCTTTCTGTCTGTTCTGTCACCAGCTGGACTTGATAGACATCTTTGTAATCCTCTAAAGCCTCTTTCATTAGGGCACTACCAATCCCTTGACGCTGATAGATAGGTAAAACGATTAAATCCTGAACCAATACTGATGAGAATCCATCTCCAACCAAACGAATCAAGCCCACCACAGTATCACCATCACGCGCCACATAAATTGCTAATAAACGAGATAAGGCCTGCTCCAGCATCTCTGGTTGATGGGTATAATTTGTCCAACCGACAGCTTGATAGAGATGCAAAACATCCTCTAACTTGACAATTTCTTGCTTTTTAATAGTAATCATCTCAACACCTATTAGAATTCTCTCAAACTCTTGTGCTGTCGTCCATTTTGGTCAAAATTTTCAGGAGACAACCACGTTTCCAAACGCGTTTTGACTTTTGGCCAGTCCTTATCAATCATAGACAACCAATCCGTATCCCTCGTACGCCCCTTATAAATGACTGCCTGACGGAAGGTTCCTTCATAGACAAATCCCAAACGCTCCGCAGCTCGTCTGGATAGCAGGTTAAAAGCATCGCATTTCCACTCATAGCGACGATAGTGAAGTTCTTCAAAAACATAGCGCGCCAGGAGATAATGAGCTTCTGTCCCTATACGTGTTCCCCTGAGTTCTGGAGAAAAGGTGACGGCACCCACTTCTATTACTCGGTTATTCTGGTCAATGCGCATGAGAGAAAAAGTTCCCAAAGCCTTACCAGTTGCCTTGTCTATGATTGCATAGTAAAAACGATCCTTACGAGCCAACATCTGATTTAAAAGGGTAACCAGCTCCTCCATATCTACCACTGGCTCCTGAAAAAGGTAGGTCCACATCTCCTGAGGCGTATCAGGGCCATAAACAGCTAGCAAATCCCTCGCATGTTTTTCTACCGAGAGAGCCTCTATCCGAGCATAACGCCCTTCTAAGAAATCAATAGAAGGCAGTTTACCTGGTGTATAACCTTCCATTGACTCACCAATCATCTGACCATATTCGTTTACTGGCATTTTTCTTCTCCTTGTTTTACGCTGAAAATACTATATCACAAATTGTTCTCTTTGGAAACTAGCACTCTCCTCCAACTTCATACTAAACACTTCACTATTTAACCTTTTTCTTTCTTTTATCCTCCAAGGCTTGATTAATTTGTTGTGTGAGTTTATGAGTTCGCCAGATTTGATACAGCCATATCAATCCATAAATTAACAAGAAAAAGAACCAAAGCAGAGAGCTCCATAAAACTGAACCCCAGCCAAAAAATAGAGAGGTCAATACTAAGACAGTAGCTGTAACTAATAAATGAACTCCTACACGTATACTAAAAGCAAGAAACTCTAGCTTTTCAAGTATTAAAGTCAATACCCCCATAATTCCACCCATTAAAAACAGAGCTAGAATATTTTTTACCATTGGTGCAGGATAGGTAATGCTTGGATAACACTGAGCTAATAACATCATACTCAAATAAAAGAAGGAAGCCGTGCGCATTCCCGATACAAAATAATCAATTAATCGTTTCATGATTTTCTCCTATAAACCTAGATAATTCATTAAGGACTTAACGTATTTCCGACTCACACTAGATTTGATGCCCCGAGTCATTTTAGCCATCATGTTCCCTGAAAAGCTATCTGATAACGATTCTAAGTGGTCAATGTTTATAATGGAATGGCGTGATATCTGTATAAAGTTACGCCGATTAATCCGATTCTGAAAATTTATCAATGTTTCCTTAGTTTTATAAATCCCATCTACTGTATAAATGGTTAATAAATTCTTGTCAATATCAGCTAGAATAAGATCCTCAATCTTCACCATGACCAGATAATCATCCGTTCGAATAGGAATGGCCACCTGATTGGTCGTTGAAAATTGTTCTAAATACTCCATGACTTCCCTTGCTTGGTCGGTTAACTGAGCTGCCTGAATTACAATATGTGGGTCCTTTTCTGAAAACTCTGGCTTCATTTCAAAACGAATCTTCATTTTCTCTCCAATATACTTTTATTTTCTCTTGCTAAATACTTTAACAAATAAAAGCCAAAGAAGAATAGCGACGAGACTGATAATAACCACTATAAAGTATGTCTCTTCCTTTGTCAATAGTTCTTGCCAGTTGATTTGGATTCCCATTTTTTCTTGAAATTCCTTTAACAATCTGCTATTTCCTGTAAATGCGGTCTCTAATGGTTCTTTCATTAAAATTTGTCGATAAAGAGAAGCAATATAAGTTGCAGGGGTACACTTCATGATAAGCTGTGCAAAATCAGGTAAAACTCCAATAGGGACATAAGTTCCTACTAAAAATCCAGAAGCAGTTCCCACTATAGTTGCCAGTTTGCCAAGACTATCTACAGATTGAAAACGATAAATCAAGAGAATATTTATCAAACTTGAAAGCAGACTACTTAACAACATAATCAAAGCAATTTCCGGTAAATGACTGATAACTGGACTTTCTTTAAAATAAAGCCCCATAACAGCAAACATAAATACCTGCATGATAAAAGAAATGGCAATACTACTGATTAGATAGGACACCTGTAAACCCCAGCTACCTAAATCTGTCAAGAAGAGATCTTGATCCACTTGATTTTCACGATCCTGTACCATTTGTGTAAGAGCCGTAAAACTGGTTGTAATCCCAGTCACAGCCAAGGTACCACCCATCAACCAGTTATTTAAAAGGTTCGTATTATCAGGGAGTTGGGACCAAGCATCTGTCAAATTCTTCTGCAAAAAAATGATATAAAGGAGGAAGGAAATCAATGCCCCCAATAATGAGAAAAATACTCCTGAACGATTACGAAAATATAAGATAAAATTCCGTTTCAATAAAGCTAGCATTAGCGAACCTCTCTTCCTGTAAGTGCAATAAAGGCATCATCCATGGTACCTGGACGAAACTCAAAAGAATCAATTTCTTCTCGTACTTTTGCCAAATATTCAATAGCTTCCAGTGATGTCCTTGGATAAAAAAGATATTCCAACTCATTTTCTTCCTTTACTGTCATTCCAGTCTGTAGCAACTTTTCTAAATCCTTCATTTCTTTAAAACGAATTTTTAGAATGTTAGATGCATACTGACTTTTAATAGCCGTCGCAGAACCTTGCGCAATCACTTTCCCATGATCAACGATATAAATCTGATCCGCTTCATCCGCTTCATCCAGATAATGAGTCGTTAAGATAATAGTCATCCCTTCATCATTTTGTAGTCGAGACAGTAAATCCCAAATGGCTTTGCGAGTCTGAATGTCTAGACCTGTAGTTGGTTCATCTAAGAAAAGAATATCTGGCTGTGAAAGAAGAGCACGCGCAATATCAACCCTACGTTTTTGCCCACCTGACAAAGTCCCATATAGTTGCTTCTGGAAAGCAGTTAAACCCAGTTGATGGATCAAATCATCCACACGACTTGCTACAATCTCCTTATACTGTTGAGCACGAATCGTAAGATTTTCCCTAACCGTCAATCTCTCATCCAGTACACTAGCTTGAAAAACTACTCCGATTTTCGTATTTGGCGCATATCGAATCTGACCTTTTGTCGGCTTTTTCAACCCGATTAACATGGAAATGGTGGTTGATTTTCCTGCACCATTGGGACCCAAAATAGCATTAAAGCTCCCTTTTTCAAACTCTAACTGAATATCATCAACAGCCATATAATCGCCGTACCGTTTAGTCAAATGTTTAACTTGTAAAATCATATTTAGTTCCTCCTCTTTATCTCACCAGTTTAACAAAAAGAATGAAAGAAAAATCGACTTTTGAGATAAGTGGTTAAAATGAGAGGTTAAGTGGTGAGATGATGGAAACAGAATTATATTTTTCATTCAAAAAATCCCCCAGATTCTACTCTGAAGGACTCCTATCTTATTTCACAACAATATTAACCAATTTATTCGGTACCGCAATTACTTTCACGATTTCCTTACCGTCAATTTCTGCTTTGACTTTTTCGTCAGCGAGAGCAATTTCTTGTAATTCTTCGCGTGATAGATCTTTAGCGACCATGAGTTTGGCACGGACTTTTCCTTTGATTTGGACAACGATTTCGATTTCGTCTTCAACTAATTTGCTTTCGTCCCATGTCGGCCAAGCCACGTAAGAGATTGATTCACCTGTGGCTGCAACTGTTTGCCAGAGCTCTTCTGCCAAGTGAGGCGCAAATGGTGCAATCAATTGAATAAAGCCTTTGGCGTAGTCTGCATAAAGCTTGTCTTCCTTGTTAGCCGCATTGACAAAGACCATAAGTTGGGCAATGGCTGTGTTGAATTTGAGGGATTCGATTTGCTCTGTGACAGCTTTAACGGTTTCGTTGTAAACTTTGTCAAGAGCGCCATTGTTTTCCGCAACAATTTCCTTACTTGTAATCAAACGGTAAACACGGTCAAGGAACTTACGGCTTCCTTCCAGACCTTCTTCTGACCAAGCAATCGAAGCATCAAGTGGTCCCATAAACATTTCATAAACACGAAGGGTATCGGCACCGTATTGTTCCACCACATCGTCTGGGTTAACAACGTTCTTAAGCGATTTAGACATCTTAGCTGGTGCTTGCTCCAACTCTTCCCCTGTTTCTACATGGAAGAAAGAGCCTTCACGTTTTTCAACCTTATCGGTTGCCACAAGAGCGCCACGATGGTCACGGTAGCTTGTTCCCAAAATCATCCCTTGATTAAAGAGTTTTTGGAATGGTTCCTTAGTTGGAACAACACCGAGGTCATAGAGGAATTTATGCCAGAAACGAGCGTAGAGCAAGTGAAGTACAGCATGCTCTGCACCACCCACGTAGATATCTACTGGCAACCATTGTTTGAGAAGATCCTCATCAGCCAATTTCTCAGTATTGTGTGGATCAATATAGCGGAGGTAGTACCAGCTTGAACCAGCCCACTGTGGCATAGTGTTGGTTTCACGACGACCTTTAACACCATCTTCACGAGTCACTTCAAGCCAGTCTGTCAAGTTAGCTAGTGGACTTTCACCAGTACCTGAAGGTCGGATATCCTTGGTTACAGGCAAGACAAGTGGCAATTCACTTTCAGGAACAGCTGTTGAAGTTCCATCTTCCCAATGAATGATAGGAATTGGCTCACCCCAGTAACGTTGACGGCTAAAGAGCCAGTCTCGGAGACGGTAGGTAACCTTCTCCTGACCACAGTCGTTTTCTTCCAACCAAGCCACAATCTTAGCAATTGCGTCTTCTTTGTTCAATCCATCTAGGAAGTCTGAATTGACATGAAGGCCATCCTCTGTGTAGGCAGCTTCTTCAACATTTCCACCTTCCAGCACCTCTACGATTGGAAGGTCAAATTGTTTGGCAAATTCCCAGTCACGTTGGTCATGGGCAGGTACAGCCATAACGGCACCTGTTCCATAACTAGCAAGAACATAGTCGGCAATCCAGATTGGAATTTCCTTACCATTGACAGGGTTGATGGCATAAGCACCAGTCCAAACACCAGTTTTTTCTTTGGCAAGGTCTGTACGAGCTAAGTCAGACTTAAGGCTAGCTTGGTGTTTATAGTCTGCTACAGCTTCTGCTTGCTCTGAACTTGTGATAGCATCTACTAATTCATGTTCAGGAGCCAAGACAGTGAAAGTCGCACCGAAAAGAGTATCAGGACGAGTAGTAAAGACAGTGAATTCCTTGTCTGTTCCTTTTACTTTGAAAGTTACATTGGCACCAGTTGATTTACCAATCCAATTGCGCTGCATGTCCTTGATAGACTCTGGCCAATCTAGTTCATCTAAGTCATTGAGCAAGCGCTCTGCGTAAGCCGTGATTTTGAGCATCCATTGGCGCATTGGTTTACGGACAACTGGATAGCCTCCTCGCTCAGAAGTTCCATCAGGAAGGACCTCTTCGTTGGCGATGGCAGTTCCCAATTCCTCAACCCAGTTTACTGGTACTTCCGCTTCATAGGCCAAGCCTTTTTCGTAAAGCTTAGTGAAAATCCATTGCGTCCACTTGTAGTAGTTTGGATCTGTTGTATTGACTTCACGATCCCAGTCATAAGAAAATCCAAGCGCATTGATTTGGCGTTTGAAGTTGGCAATGTTCTCCGCTGTAAATTCTGCTGGGTCATTACCAGTATCCATAGCATATTGCTCTGCAGGCAAACCAAAAGCATCCCAACCCATTGGGTGAAGGACATTGTAGCCTTGCGCACGTTTGTAACGGCTGAGGATATCGGTTGCGGTATAGCCTTCTGGGTGTCCTACGTGCAGACCCGCTCCAGATGGATAAGGGAACATGTCAAGCGCATAAAACTTCGGTTTTGATGCATCTGTTCCTGTCTTAAATGTATGATGTTCTGCCCAGTAGCCCTGCCACTTAGGCTCAATTTCTTTATGATTGTAAAAACTCATGGTCTCTCTCCAATTTTGTGATGCTACTATTATACCATTTTTGAGGGAATTTGAAAGACGAGAAATGTTCTTTTAGATTTGGATGACAAGAAAGTTCGAATAGCAAATCCAGCTTATACTCAATGAAAATCAAAGAGCAAACTAGAAAGCTAGCCACAGGTTGCTCAAAGCACTGCTTTGGGGTGGTAGATAAGACTGACAAAATCAGTCACATATATAATCCAAGGCGAAGCTGACGTGGTTTGAAGATATTTTCGAAGAGTATTATTTAGCAGTATAAAAAATTAGCCCCATTTGGAGCTAACTTCTGTCAATTATTTGTTTCTTCCCCCTAGCGTCTTTGACTCATATTCCCAGTTTTAGATTTCTTTAAGGTTTTTATTATATCCTATAGAACTCTGCAAATTATAAATATTAAACAAGTTGTGGAGCGAAAACGTTCGTAAAAAAGGAGATTCTTATGAAAAAACTACTATTCTTTCTCTCTTGTGGATGGATATTTCTTACTTTATCTGGATGTTCTTCAACAACAGAATCGGAAACTAACACTGAGACAGATTCGGATAATGCTTTGGTTATCTACTCGCCTAACCCTGAAGACCTTATCGAAGAGACAATCCCTGCCTTCGAAGAAAAATATGGTATTAAGGTTGATTTAGTACAAGCCAGCACGGGTGAATTGTTCAAAAAAGCTGAGGCCGAAAAAGAATCTCCAGTAGCCGATGTCATTTTCGGAGGCTCCTACGCCCTCTTCTCTTCTAACGAAAAACTTTTTGAACCTTATATTTCCCAAGAAAACGACCAGATAATCCCTGAATATCAAAATAAAACAGGATTCTACACACCTTACACACTGGATGTCAGTGTTATCATTGCCAATTCAGCTCTTACAAAAGATATTAAAATTGAAGGCTACAATGATCTACTCAATCCTAAATTAAAAGGAAAAATTGCTACTGCTGATCCAAGTAATGCTTCTAGTGCCTTTGCACAACTAACAAACATGCTTGTAGACCAAGGTGGATACGAAAATGAACAAGCTTGGACCTATGTGAAAAATCTATTTACCCTAGTAGATGGAAAAATTGCATCTAGCTCTTCAAATGTTTACAAAGCTGTCGCCGATGGGGAAATGGCTGTTGGACTCACCTATGAAGACCCTGCCTTAAAACTCTTAAATGATGGAGTTGATGTAAAAGTCATTTATCCAAAAGAAGGTACCGTCTTTTTACCTGGTAACGCGGCCATCGTCAAAAACGCCAAACACATGGAAAACGCTAAGAAATTTATCGATTTCATCCTTTCTCAAGAAATCCAAGATAAGCTAGGAACTGAAACTACAATCAGACCCATTCGTAAAAATGCTAAAACCAATAAAAATATGAAGGCTATGACAGAAATCAAGATTGCCACCGAAGATTCAGATTATGTCATTAAAAATAAATCCACTATTCTTAAAAAGTACAATGACATTTTTACAGATATCCAATCTAAACAGTAAAAGAGGTTCACTATGAGTGAGATCAAAATTATTAACGCCAAAAAAATCTACCACGATGTTCCTGTTATTGATAATTTAAATATTACAGTTCCCAAAGGAAGTCTCTTTACCATCCTTGGTCCTTCAGGGTGTGGGAAAACGACTCTTCTTCGTATGATTGCAGGTTTCAACAGTATCGAAGGCGGAGAATTTTACTTCGATGATACAAAAATTAATAATATGGAACCCAGCAAACGCAATATCGGGATGGTTTTCCAAAACTACGCTATTTTCCCACATTTGACTGTCCGAGATAATGTTGCTTTTGGTCTTAAGCAAAAGAAGGCTCCAAAAGAAGAATTGATTCAACAAACCAATAAGTATCTTGAACTTATGCAAATTGCTCAATACGCAGATCGAAAACCTGATAAACTCAGTGGTGGACAACAACAACGTGTCGCCTTGGCACGTGCCTTAGCGGTTAATCCAAGTGTTCTCCTCATGGACGAGCCACTTAGTAATCTGGATGCCAAACTTCGCTTGGATATGCGTCAAGCCATTCGAGAAATCCAACACGAAGTGGGAATTACAACCGTCTATGTGACCCACGACCAAGAAGAAGCCATGGCGATTTCAGACCAAATTGCTGTTATGAAAGATGGGGTGATCCAACAAATCGGCCGAACAAAAGAACTCTATCATAAACCAGCTAATGAGTTTGTAGCAACCTTTATCGGACGAACAAATATTATCCCTGCCAATCTTGAAAAACGGAGCGACGGCGCTTATATCGTCTTTTCAGATGGCTATGCCCTTCGAATGCCAGCCCTTGATCAGGCTGAAGCACAAACTATTCATGTAAGCATTCGTCCCGAAGAGTTTATCAAAGATGAATCTGGAGATATTGAAGGAACTATTAGCGATAGCGTCTATCTTGGACTGAATACTGAATACTTCATCGAGACAGGCTTTGCCTCAAAAATTCAAGTTAGCGAAGAATCAACTTTTGAAGAAGATCTACAAAAAGGCGATCGTATTCGTCTACGAATCAATACTCAAAAATTAAATGTCTTTTCTGCGGATGGTTCCCAAAACCTGATAAAAGGAGTCAACCATGGAACGTAAAAAACTAAATATTTGGACAGTCTCCTCTTTATTCATCTTTCTTACCTATCTTGTCTTTCTCGTTTATCCTATCGTTACCGTGCTCAAGCAAGCACTCATACATGAAGGACAATTCTCACTAGCTAATTTTGTCACTTTCTTTAGTAAAGCCTACTACTCTGAGACACTCGTCAACAGTTTCAAGGTTTCCATTACCGCTACTGTCACTTCCTTAGTCGTAGGAACCCTATTAGCTTATCTCTTTTCCATGTATGATTTCAAGGGAAAGAAATTTCTACAAATATTGATTATCATTGCTTCCATGTCAGCTCCTTTTGTGGGAGCCTACTCCTGGATTCTCTTGCTGGGACGAAATGGGGTCATCACAAAATTCCTGACAAATGCCCTTCATCTTCCTGCTATCGATATTTACGGATTCAAAGGAATTGTACTTGTCTTTACACTGCAACTATTCCCACTGGTATTTCTATACGTTGCCGGAACAATGAAAAGTATTGACAATTCTCTACTTGAAGCTGCTGAAAGCATGGGTTCCTTCGGATTTAAACGTATCGTAACGGTTATTTTACCTCTCCTAGTTCCAACCTTACTAGCTGCTGCCCTGCTTGTATTTATGAGGGCATTCTCAGACTTTGGAACGCCTATGTTGATTGGTGAAGGATATCGGACTTTCCCTGTCCTGATTTATACCCAATTTATTAGCGAGGTTGGAGGAAATTCTGCCTTTGCATCTGCTTTAGCAGTTATGGCGATTATCATCGCCTTGGTGATTTTCCTTATCCAAAAATACATCTCAAACCGCTACAGTTTCAGCATGAATTCGCTCCATCCAATCGATCCTAAAAAAACTACAAAAGGAAAAATGGCTGCCATTTATGCAACAGTCTACGGAATTATCTTATTCTCTGTTCTACCTCAAGTCTACTTGATTTATACTTCTTTCCTAAAAACATCAGGTATGGTATTTGTCAAAGGCTATTCTCTAAACAGTTACAAGGTAGCTTTCAATCGTATGGGGTCTGCTATTTTCAATACCATTCGTATCCCTTTGATTGCCTTAGTCCTAGTTGTCCTATTCGCAACATTTATCTCCTACCTAGCCGTTAGAAAACGGAATTTGTTTACAAACTTAATTGACAGCCTCAGTATGGTCCCTTATATTGTACCAGGAACCGTTCTAGGGATTGCCTTCATTTCTTCCTTCAATACTGGTCTATTTGGAAGTGGATTTCTTATGATTACAGGGACTGCTTTCATCTTAATTATGTCTCTATCTGTCAGAAGATTACCTTATACTATTCGCTCATCTGTTGCTAGCTTGCAACAAATAGCACCAAGTATTGAAGAAGCTGCTGAAAGCTTAGGAAGTAGCCGTTTCAATACCTTTGCCAAGGTTACAACTCCAATGATGCTATCTGGTATTATTTCTGGAGCTATCCTATCTTGGGTTACAATGATTTCAGAACTCTCTACTTCTATCCTCCTCTACAATGTCAAAACAAGAACAATGACTGTAGCTATTTATACAGAGGTTCTCAGAGGAAATTACGGTGTTGCCGCAGCCTTGTCAACTATCCTCACTGTTTTAACAGTAGCTTCCTTGCTCTTGTTTATGAAAATCTCTAAAAGCAATAGCATTACACTTTAGTTTTCCCCATCAAAAACAGCCAAAAGGATTACCCTCGGCTGTTTTTCTTATCTTGATATTCTTATCAAATCCCTAGTTCAGAGCAAGCAAGTCTAAACTGATTAAATAGAGGCTTCCTCCATCTTCTCACGTCCTAGTTCTCGGTAACTACGGTCACCAACAACCTCAACGCTAAACTGGCCGTCCTCATATTCAAGGATCGTCACGCTACCATTATCGAGACCATGCGGATGCATACCATTAATCAGATAAACAATGGTTCCAATGGTCATTCCGTGGCTCACGACTAGGGCATTGCCCCCACCTTGCTCTTCCATTTCTTTGGCAATCGCTTCAAAACCTTCCTTGATTCGGCCACTGAGTTTTTCCCATCCTTCAGCCCAACCAGCTGTATCGACCTCTACCAAGCCCTCAGCCAGTTCAACATAAGACAATTGGTGAACATGATCCACATTAAAGATACGAGGAATAATGCCCATGAAAAGATCGCCATCGTAGGCTCCATCAAAACTACCAAAACACCATTCTCTGATACGCTTGTCCATACGATAAGGGATTTTTCCCTGCAAGCCAAGTTCATCAAGGATAATTCCCATTGTCTGAATAGTGCGACCAGAATCACTCGAATAAGCGCGCTCAAACTGCAAACCAGATTCTCGTAAACCGATTCCTAATTCTTGAATCCCTCTCTCACCTTCAGCTGTTAAGGGAGTATCGCTCCAACCTTGCGCGCGACCAATCGTGTTAAACATGGTCTTACCATGACGTACCAAATACAATCGTACTTTTACCATTTTCCGTCCTCCGTTTGCTTCTATTATATCATGGATTATAAAACAAAAGCCACCCATACAGGCGACTTTTGCAGGAGATTATTATGAAAAAGTTTAGGAGTTCTATTAAATAAAGATATTAGATGAAAATCAAATTCAAACTAAATCAGTGTTATCTGTTTCAAATAATATTAGGAGGTCTTTATTTAATGATTATAGTATACATACCTAACCTTAAATAGAACTTAAAATTTCTCTTATTTTCTTAATTTTTAAAACTATGAATTGGTGCTGGGATTTGTCCTCCACGAGAGATGAAATCAACAGATGAAGCTCCATTAACCTTCATAACAGGTGCAGTACCTAATAGGCCACCAAATTCAATCATATCGCCCTCTTTTCCTTTTGGAATGATACGAACAGCTGTTGTTTTCATGTTAATAACACCAATTGCAGCCTCATCTGCAATCATGGCCGCAATGGTTTCAGCTGGTGTACCCTCTGGAATGGCAATCATATCCAAACCAACAGAACAGATAGCCGTCATGGCTTCTAGTTTTTCCAAATTAAGAGAGCCATTTTGCACTGCAGCAATCATTCCTTCATCCTCTGAAACAGGGATAAAGGCACCAGACAAACCACCAACTTGGTTGCAGGCCATAACTCCGCCCTTCTTAACTTGGTCGTTCAAGAGAGCCAAGGCAGCCGTCGTTCCATGCGTACCAACTGTCTCTAGTCCCATTTCTTCTAGGACACGTGCTACAGAATCTCCAACCGCAGGAGTTGGCGCCAAACTCAAATCCACAATACCAAACTCCACACCCAGTCTTTCACTAGCCATCTGACCAACCAATTGACCGATACGAGTGATTTTAAAGGCAGTTTTCTTAACTGTTTCGGCTACTACATCAAAGCTCTGTCCACGAACTTTTTCCAAGGCACGTTTCACAACACCAGGACCAGAAACTCCGACATTGATGATAACATCTGCTTCCCCAACACCATGAAAGGCACCCGCCATAAATGGATTGTCCTCAACAGCATTAGCGAATACAACCAACTTGGCCGCTCCCATATCTGATAGATTAGCCGTTTCCTTGATAATACGTCCCATATCTGCAACAGCCGTCATATTAATACCAGATTTGGTTGAGCCGATATTGACTGACGAGCAGACCTTGTCCGTCTCAGCCAAAGCACGAGGAATAGAATTGATGAGAATCTCATCTCCCTTTTGATACCCTTTTTGTACCAAGGCAGAGAAACCACCAATAAAGTCCACACCAATCTCTTTCGCAGCCTTATCAAGCGCTTTTGCCAGAACCACATAGTCTGTCGCATCTGTCGCTGCTCCAATCAGAGAAATAGGAGTCACCGATACACGCTTATTAACGATAGGAATTCCCAACTCAACTGCAATTTCGTCACCAACAGTCACTAAATTAGCTGCCTTGGTCGTAATCTTTTGATAAATTTTCTCCGCAGCACGATTAATATCTGGATCGATACAGTCCAAAAGGGAAATCCCCATGGTAATGGTTCTAATATCGAAGTTTTGCTCCTCAATCATAGCGATGGTTTCAGTAACTTGTCTAATATCCATGTGCACCTCCTAGATATTATACATAGCTTCGAAAATCGCTGCACTCTGAATATTGATTTTTACATTCAAAGTTTGCCCAAAAGCTTCAAATTCATTACGAAGATAGGTAAAATCTTGCTTTTTATCACTAGAGACGACAGCCATCATCGTGAAATATTCATCCAAAACAGTTTGAGAGATATCGTCAATATTCAAACCCAATTCTGCAATTTTACCAGAAACACCTGCAACAATTCCAGATTTATCTTTACCAACAACAGTTATAATCGCTTTCATAAGTAAACTCCAATTCTTCTTAAAATAGGAAACCTGAACATTCAGCAGATTTCTTCTTAAATAGTATAGCATAATTCCAACTAAAATGCTCAAAAACGCCTGCTTACGAAGTTGTTCTTAGGAAAAAAACAATTTCGTAAACAAGCGTCCACTATCTCAACTTATGATGAGTGTTCCCGCTAGGACCGAGATCCTAGCGGTAGACCAGAGCTAGACTAAGAGCACAAGACTCCATCATCATAACACTCAACAAAATTGATGATTTTATACTAATTCGATGATCGCCATTGGCGCTGCATCACCACGACGTGGTTCAGT
>ERZ1699236.45-NODE-45-length-52824-cov-6.041862_pt1 | contig 52824 bp, 42 predicted proteins | sample MGYA00581538_ERZ1699236 | MGnify/ENA primary metagenome ERZ1699236 (study PRJEB42319, sample SAMD00040336) | human oral metagenome | material: saliva | host: Homo sapiens | study: EMG produced TPA metagenomics assembly of PRJDB4115 data set (Metgenomic analysis of... | reverse complement strand
ATTTTGGAGTGATTTGTCTTATTTTTATATTTATGAAAGGATTGCTTATGAGCGGCTCATTTTCTGATAGTCCTACCCACGATGATAAATTTAGCATTGAGAACTATATTAATGGTTTATCAAATTTTATTACTGAGTGTGAAACACCTTTAACGATTGCAATTCAAGGAGACTGGGGTACTGGAAAAACCAGTATTATGTATCAAGTTGAAAAAAGATTAAATCCTGAAAAACAGGATGAAAAAATTCAAACTATTTTTTTCAATACTTGGCAATACTCACAGTTTGATATGGGAAATAATTTAGCAGTAGCATTAATTACAGATTTAATTAGTGAGTTAAATGTAGAAGATTCAAAAAAGAAACAGTTTTTTAAAAAAGCAAAAGGTGCGCTATCTAAAGGCTTAGAATATGTAAATTTAGACTTTGGCATACTAAATGGAGAAAAATTAACTGAAAAATTTCAAGATTTAATCATAGGTTTTGGTGAGAGAACTGATGATATCAAGCATTTAAAAGAAAACTTACAAGACATTATTAATGATGCCATTAAGGAAAATAAAAGTGACCGAATAGTTATTTTTATTGACGATCTGGATCGATTAGTTCCTGAAAAGGCCATAGAACTCTTAGAGGTTTTAAAATTATTTTTAGACTGTGAACATTGCGTCTTTGTATTGGCTATAGATTATAATGTTGTTGTTAAAGGTGCAAAAAGCAAATATGGTAAAGATTTAGATGATGAAAAGGGGAAAGCTTTCTTTGAAAAAATTATTCAAGTTCCATTTACAGTACCAGTAGCAAATTATGATTTGCAGAATTTTATTAGAAATTCATTGAAAAAACTTGGCTTTAAATTCAAAGAAAAGAATGCTAATAAAAGTAATATTGAAACTGTTACTCAATTAATTAGATACACTATTGGAAATAATCCTCGTACTATTAATAGACTATTTAATTCTGTTAGTCTACTAATGTATATTAATGGTAATGTTGATATTTCTGATGAAGAAAAATTGATGATTTTAACAATGGTATGTTTCCAATTGAGGTTTGAAGAAGCATATAACTATTTATTAACAGCGTATAATAACACTCCAGAGGATGATAATGAGGATGATAATGTAGAATCCTACTTAATAGATTTACTGGAAAATTCATTTGAAGAAATTGAAAATCCATTATATGAGAAATTAATATTACTTCACGGAAAATACAGCTTAAAAAATGTTAAGGATAAAGATGATTTTACCAATTTTTATATAAGTTTGAAGAAACTACTTGGTTATAATGAGCAAAAATTAACCGTAGAACATTTTAACAAACTTATAGAACAGATGACCTTTTCAAATGCAGTTTCAATTGGAAATACGGATACAATTACAGCAGAAAAGAAAAAACAAACACATGCGCCGAATAGAAATGTACAATTGATCATTCGCAAACTTTTTAATAAATTAGCTGGTGTTAAAAATCATTTTGATATAACTAATCCCGAGTTATTTGGTACAGAATCAAATGAACAGCGAAATATGCCTTTAGCTAAAGAGTATATAAAGGAAGAAAATATATTTGATAGAATACGTTTAACTGGTAGTAAGGGACAAGGAATATATATTTTATCTTCCAGTAATCCATCAAATAGTATTTATCTTTCAGGTGATACTCATGGACGGTTATTTAATGATGGACTTCAACTTATTATAGATGGTAAACAAATAAAGAAAGTAAAGATAAATTACTCTGCCGATGAATTAGCAAATAACGCCGATATGTATGAAGAATTTGAAAAAACATTTTTTAAACATTATTATAAATTAGTAGAAATTGCAAAGGAATTTTTAAGCGAATAAAAATTTTTAGTATAAAAAATTACTCCCAAAATAAAATCATTCTCCTAATAAGGAATTTATTATATGATTTCGTTTTTTTAGTTGATAAAGATTAATAAATTTTTCAAAAATATTATATCTAGACATTAATTGTCTATGGAATATGCTAAACTGATATCGTTGATAAAGTAAACATGGAATAAATAAAGTGAGGATAGATTTATGTCAAAAAATGAAGATTTGAAAGAAAAGTTACAAAAAAATTGCGATTCATTTTTTCAGTGTGAAGATGAAGAAAAGTTATCAAAAGAGTTAAAAGATAATTTAGAAAAATTCTTTAAAGTTATTAACGATAAATATGGGAAGGATTTTCACCTTAAGGATGGTGCGAATAAATTTTTAAAAGAGTTTAGTCCTTGGCATCAAAAGAGAGGTAAAAAGTTAATCGATGATTTTGTAGAAATCGTCAATCAAAACTCTACTGAGGATTTTTCTTGGTTAGATATTTTGGAAAAAGATGAACAGTGGAAAAAATCATGGGAAGAGTCAAATGAAGAAGTAAAAATTAAAGAAGAAGTCACGGATAAAAATAAACATGTAAATATGCGTTATCAAATTCCAACCCATTTTCATGGAGATATTGACAATGCAGTAATCTTCCACTGCATGGAAAATCCTAGGGGATACCTAGGAGAGTGGAAGGATAATCAGATTGATGAAGAATTTGCAGGAGCAAGTCTAGAAAAATTTTATATTGAATCAGCTATTAAACGTAAAGAAGAAAGTAAAACTATAAAAGATATAATTAAAGAAAGATATCAATTACAAGATGTTTCTTATAGCTCGATAACAAAAATTATTCATAGTTATACTAGTCCTTTATCACGTGAATTAAAAATAATGTTCGATAAATTTGAAGACTCAGATTATAAAACCTATGATTTTTCAAAAGGTAGTTCAGATTTAGAAGATTATTATTATTTCAAAAATTATTACAAACAATTTTTTATAGGAAAAGATAATAATTTAGAACCATTTAAGGTAGAAGAAAATCAAGATAAAGCTCTAGAATGTGCTAAAAAAATTTGTAACTTAGAAATATATCCTTTTTCATGTAAAAATCCCAAATTAGATGATGATGGTATTGGCAAAAAGATTCTACTCAACTCAGACTTATCTCGTTTAGGTGCTTATATTGTTTTGAGAAGAATTTATAAGTATTTAGAGGAGAAAAATGACAAATCTCAGAAACCAGTTTTTATTTTTCGTAAATATGATAGAGCATGGGAGAAATTGTTTAAATCTATATTTAAAGAAGCAAAAAAAGAAAAAAATAATTATGGATTTCAAAATCAAAATACACTAAAGAATTTAGAAAAATTATTTTTTTATTGTCAAACAGGACAACAGGGTGGAGGGATATCCTCTGGTAATGTAATTTCAATTAAAAATTATAAAATTTATAACGATATTTTTAAAAATCTAAAGGAAACTGCTTTTGAGGAAATTTCTGACGTATTACGCCGAGGTGATATTGATAAAAATAGTTCAGGAAAATCAGGTGACTAATGATGAAACCACAAGAACGACTTTTAACAATCTTTTTCCGTTTACAAGCAGGCGAGAGGCTATCAAAAGCTCAATTAAGTGGTGAATATGAGATTGATTATAGGACTGTACAAAGATATATGAGCACCTTAAAAAATTTTTTGCAAGATCAACGTATATCAAATACAGAGATAAAATTCGATACTTCAGATAATACCTATCGTTTGATTGCTAAAACAACTTTTAATAAAAAGGATATTTTAGTAATTTCAAAAATTCTTTTGGAGAATCGTGCACTAAACAAATCAGAACTATATTCATTACTCGAAGATCTTCTATCTTTACTCTCAAGCGAAGAACAAAAAGAGATAGATGCAATTATTGGCAGTGAGCGTTTTAACTATAAATCACTGACTAATGATAAGGATAGAATTGAGACAATTTGGTTTTTATCGGAAGCCATTCGCAGGGAACAAATGCTCGACATAAAATATAAAGCTCCGTTGAAAGATATCAAAAGCCACATCATTTTTCCTGTTTCCCTCTATTATGATGCCCACTACTTTTATCTAGTTGCTTACCATTTGAAACATGAAAAGTATATAACGTATCGTGTTGACAGAATTGAGACTCTTAGTAAATCTCAAAAAAAGAAACCACAGATTTCATATGGGCATAAGTACAGAGATGGGGATGTTCGAAATCAAAAAGTAGATGCTTTTGCAGGAACAAAAATTTATGTTTCTTTAATCTATAAAGGAAATGCTGAAATTGTTTTAGATCAGTTTCCAGAGCATGAAATTCTTTCTGAGAATTATGATGAAATAAAAGTAAAAATTACAAGTCAAAACACTCCAGGTCTCAAACGATGGATTCTAGGACAAGGTGAAGCAGTAACTCTTTTAGATCCTCCAGAGTTGATTAAAGAAATACAAGAATCTCTTGAAAAAACATTAAAAAATTATAAAAAATGAAGAGGTAGACATTTTTTGTCTATCTCTTCGTTTATAATAGAGACACAGATAAGGAAAGAAGGTAACAATAGATGTATAGATGTGAAATAAGAGAAGATTTTGAAATAGCATGGTTAGAAAATATAAAGGAAGTAATAGAGTTTCATGGGAGATATGTTACAGGTGATATGATTTCGCTAACTTTATCTGATCTAAGACACTTAGCAGAGGGGAAATTTCTTGCTTGGAATGTAGAGGATGTGCATTCACAAGTACTATATCTTGATGAAGATGCTAAGGAAATACTAAAAAAATTATTGTAAGGAGAAATCACATGTCAAAAAAACAAACTGTAAAATATAAAGTTAGTCGCCAATTAAAACTTGCTTTAGAAGCTTTGCATGATCGTATTCTTCAAAAAGAGTATAAAGTTGTGGAGAGTCAAGATATTCTGTTTAGTCTATTGGATGTACGGGATACAGGAATAGGATATGCTTTAGGATATTATTCTTTAACAAAAGGAAAATTGTTAAAGGAATTTGCTAATGGAAAAATGATTGGAAGTAGACCTCGTACCAATATTGAGAGCGAAGAATTAGTAGCTTTTTCTAAAAGAAAGATAATCCATAATCAAATTACTTCTTCACCTGTAGAAATCATCAATGAAGCTCCCTCAACCTACTATTTTGCTGAATGTGATGAATTTCCAATGTCTGAATATATGAAATCTATCTTTGATTTTGCTGAAGAGATGCGCTTGCAAAATTCTCCTGATGGCGTCATTGATTCTTATTGGATTCTATCAGGAATTTCCCAAGAGCAGGAAACAAATGCAAATCAATTGATTTACAAACAATACTTGTTAAGTGGTAGAAATAGTTATTCAGAAGATGGTTTACTCGATGTTTTTACAAATTCATGGTTTAGATTTCGTGAGCTATCAGATGGAAAGGCTGAGAGAGATAGGGCCAGCAAAGAAAAAAGAGAAGCACATATCTCCTCTAAATTATCAAATCCACATTACTCTCTTTTAAATGATATAGCTACGGATATCACTTTGAAGGCTCGTAATGGAGAATTAATGGAGGTTGTCGGACGTGATGATGAGATTCAAAAAGTGGAGATTGCCCTCACACGTAGAGATAAAAACAATGTAGTGCTACTAGGAGATGGAGGCGTTGGTAAGTCGGCTATTGTAGACGGTATTGCTATGCGTATCTCTAGAGATGAGGTTTTATCTCTTAAGGGAAAGAAAATCCTTCAATTTAATTTAAATGATTTGTATGCAACACTGAATAGCTATACAAGTGAAGGTATCAATAGATTCATAGAAGAAATGAAGCGGGAAAAAGATATTATCTTGTTTGTTGATGAAATTCATATGTTAGGAAGAGCAAAATCTTTAACAGATTTATTCAAGCCTTTAATGGCACGGGGAGATTTTCGAATTATTGGAGCAACCACCCCGTCAGAGTGGAATACATATGTTTCAGGTGACACTGCTTTTGTACGTCGCTTTGAGAAAGTAATTGTAGAGGAACCAAGTATCGAAGATACAGTGAAAATTGTTGAGACAATAGCACCTGCATATGAAAATTTTCATCATGTAAATTTTGAACAAGACACAATCGAACTAGCGGTGAGACTTGCCAAGAAGTATTTAAAAGGAGAAAAACTGCCCGACTCCGCCTTTACAATCATTGATAATGCAGGTGCTTTGGTCCGGATTGAAGCCAAACAAGAAGTTACTCTGATTAGAGACTATCAAAATGAAGTCAATGAGTTGAAGGAAGAATTGGAAAAAGCACAAGCTATTGAATACAATGAGGAGGCTATAGAAGAAATAAGAGAAAGACTTGAAAATAAACTTGGTGAATTTCTAGGAGCTCGTAATAACTTAACTGTTAGTAATTATGAGCTTAAAATTTCAAAAGATGACATAAAGAAAGCAGTAGAACAAAAAGCAGGTGTTGAAGTTAAGGAACAAGACATGAAGGTTGGCAAAGAAGCTGAGGGACAAGAATTACTTCGCCTTTCCAATTTAAAAAGTACTTTAGCAGAAAAAGTTATTGGTCAATCAGATGCTACAAATTCGATTGCAGAAGCTGTAATTCGTTCAAAAACAGGATTTAGAAATCCTAAACGTCCTATCGGTGTTTTTTTGTTCCTAGGTACTAGTGGCGTAGGTAAGACAGAAACAGCAAAGATATTATCAGAAGAGCTAACAGGTTCAGTAGAGGATCTTATTCGATTGGATATGTCAGAATATCAACTAGAGCATGAAGTTTCAAAATTAATTGGTGCCCCTCCAGGTTACGCGGGATTTGGTAGAGGAGGAGTTTTGACAAATGCGGTTAAAAGAAATCCGAAAGCAGTTGTACTTCTTGATGAGATTGAAAAAGCTCACCCTAAAGTCTATGATTTAATGTTACAAGTTTTTGATGATGGTATCCTAACGGATGCTATGGGACAAAAAGTTGATTTTACCGATACGATTATTATCTTAACATCTAATCTAGGTTTAAATGCCATTAAAAAAGATAAAAAGGTTGGTTTTTCAAGAATTGAAACGCAAGAACAATCTGAACAAACCATTCGAGAACAGACGATGGAAGCTGTTCAAAACTTTTTCCGTCCAGAATTATTAAATCGTATAGATGAAATTGTAACCTTTAAACCTTTTACGGAAGAATCAATTCTTCAAATTACAAAATTATTACTTGAAAAAGAAGTAAACATCATTAAGGATAGTGGTTATGAATTGGAATTTTCCGAAGACGCAATCGAATTACTTGCTAAAAAGACATATGATCCTGAAAACGGTGCTCGCCCAATTAGGAGAGGTATTACAAAATTAGTTGAAACACCATTGTCAGAGTTAATTATCAATGGTTGTCTCAATAAGGGAGACAAGGTAGTTGTATATTCTGATGGAGTTGAATTACTTTTTGAAGTCTTGAAGAAATAATCACTGAGAGGAGAAAGAGTATGGGACTTTCTTATGCACCACAGTATACATGGACGGACCATTTTGCACAAAGAGCTCAGGAACGATTTGAGGTAAATGAAGACTCTCTTTCCAAATGGGTTGGAAGGCAAATTGCTAGCTTAACTATTTATGACTCGACGGTAGAACAACGACCAGAAGAGAAAAAATATGTTTCAGATTATGGGGTAATTTTTGTATGTAATACAATCGAACAAAAATTTATTACTTGTTATGAAGCAAATGATGTCATTATGGAAGGAAAGAAGATTACCATTCATGAATATAATGTTGATTCATTCAAGGAAGAAGTTGAAAATTTAGCAAGAAAATATTACTTAAAGGATGCTAAGGAAATGTTATTAAGTGTAGAGAGTCATTTATATAATTTCCAAGAAATTTCCCAAAAAATAATGTCAGGAAGATTAACTCGACAAAACTATAATCTTCTTGGGAACTTAATTGATGAGTTTCATGCGGTTAAAGCTGCAATGAGAGTGATTGAAACAAAACGAGGTGATTTTAATATTTAGTTTTTCTTATCTTATAGATTCTAAAATACTTAAGTCAGTATGTAACACCATATGTGAAAACGCTTTTAAATATGGTATAATTAACACAAAAGAAGTACTTATAGTTAAGTGAGGTAAAACGATGGCAACAGAAGATTTTAAAACTTTATTTAATGAAGAATATGATAAACTTAATAAACAACAGAAAAAAGCAGTTGATACGGTGGAAGGACCTGTTATGGTTATTGCTGGTCCTGGTACAGGTAAAACTCAAATTCTGTCACGTCGTGTCGCAAATATTTTAACAAATTATCATACAAGTCCAGAAGAAATTGTCTGTTTAACATATACAGAGGCAGGTGCATCAGAAATGTTGGATAGATTAGAAAAATTGATTGGAGAAGAAGGACGTAAGGTAAGAGTATCAACAATCCATGCTTTTTGTAGTGAATTAATCTTAAGAAACTCTGAAATTTTCGGTGGACAACCCCAAATTATATCAACAGCAGCCAAATATGAAATCCTAAAAGAAATTATGGATGAATATGTTATAGAAGGAAATCCTCTTTATAAAAACTCTGGTAAACGTTATTCTGCTAAAGACCAGCTATTAGAACTTTTTTATAAAATGAAACGTGAAAATCTGAACAAAGAGGATTTTGAAAAAGAGATAGATGAATATTTTAAAATGATTGATTTATCTGTACCGGGTGATGAACTCTATGGAAAATTTAAATATTCACAAGCCAGGAATGGAAAAAGTCTAGGGGATTTTAAACCGAGCTATGATAACGAACAACAAAAAATGCAAAAATTACTTGCTGGAGTTGATATTGTTGAAAAATACAGCAATGATCTTAGTAATCATAATTATTTTGACTTTGATGATATGATTTTATGGACAATTGAAAAGTTAGAGGAAAATGACGGTTTTCAAAGAAATGTATCTAATACTATAAAATATTTATTTGTTGATGAATTTCAGGATACTTCAGTTGTTCAGAATAAACTTGTAGATTTACTAGTAAAAGGAAAAGACAATCCAAATATTTTTGTTGTAGGAGATGATGATCAAAGTATTTATCGTTTCCAAGGAGTAAGTGCGAATAATATTCGAGATTTTGATAAGAAGTATAAACCTACGAAAATAGTACTTGATGAAAATTACCGTTCTTCCCAAGCTATCATTGACGCTTCAAGACAACTAATCAGTCATAATCCAAGAGAAGAGAAACTTCTTATTGCAGCAGGAGCTAACAAAGATTATGACTATCAATTGCCAATCTTGAAATCCTACGCAAATGCAAAAGCTGAAATGTTTGGTGTACTTAAGGAAATTAAAGAATTGATTGATTTGGGTGTATCTCCTCACGAAATTGGAGTCATCTATGGAAGAAATTCTTACGGAGAAGAGTTTGCGAAGATTCTTCGTGATAATAGTATTTTCGTTCAAATGAAAGAAAATAAAGATTTATTTAGTGAACCTTTCTTCAAAAAAATTGTTGCTATTTTAAAATATCTTTGCAAACCATCAAGAGATGTTAGAGAACTTCGAAAAATTGTATATTTTGATTTCTTTGAGGTAGAACTATCAGAAATCGCAATGATACGGAATCTAAAGAAAGATGAAAAAATTTCAATCCCCACTATAGCAGAAATTGATCAAAAATTAGCAATCATTCAAAAAAAAGTAAATAAATCATCAAAATACCTATCGCCTATGTATGTCCTTAGCGATGTATTAAAATCTTTAAGTATCGATGAGTATATTATGAAGTCAAAAGAAAAATATCATTTGGTTTCTATTTTAAATGAACTTTACAAGTTAATGTTGATGGAATGCCACATCCATCCTAAATTGACTGTAAAAGAATTTTTAAATCAATTATCAGCTTTAGAAGAAATGGGAATTAGTCTACCAATTGTAGATATCTCAGGTTCTCCAAGTAACTGTGTTCAATTAATGACAGCTCATGGTTCCAAAGGACTCGAGTTTGATTATGTGTTTATAATGAAATGCAATGATGGAAAGAAAAAGAGTGAAGCTTGGCCAGGAGGTGAAAATAGTTCAGGTAGATTCGCTTATCCACCAAGTTTAAATGGAAAAGATGAAAATGAATCTCAACTAAAAGAAGAGGAGAACCGTCGCTTGTTTTATGTTGCTATGACCCGGGCAAAGAAGCTACTCCATCTCTCTTATTCTAATGATTCTACAAAAACCCACTTTATTAATGAATTTGAGGAATTTATTGATGAGGTAGACGTGACAGAATCTTTTGATGATTTTCAATCTGTAGATAAAGTAGTAATGCCGAAATTTTCTAACAATGTTATCAATGAAATTTTTGACGAATTGAGTTTAAGCGTTAGTACATTAAATGCTTTTCTTAAATGTCCTTTGAGTTTTTATTTCAATAAGGGATTAAAATTACCATCTGAGACGAACGAAGCTATGGTATTTGGTAGCATTATTCACGAAGTCTTAGAAAAAATATATATTTCTGTAGATGGTTCACAAAGTTCAGAATTAACTGCAAAAACAGTACTTTCTCCAGAAGAAGCTTTAAAATTATTTGAGACAGTCTTTGAAGAAAAATCTTATCAATTGACTTCAGATAGAATAAAGAAAGATGACTATGCTAGAGGGAAAAAGATTATTGAAAATCTTTACAATAAAACCGGATACCTCAAAGATGGTGTAATAGCAGTTGAAGTGCCTATTCAAGGTGTTAAACTTGGCAGTATTTTGAATACCACTGTAGACCTATCGGAAGTATCTGATATTGAGTTAAACGGAAAAATCGATAAAATTGAATGGGACGGCAATATAGTGCGTCTAGTCGACTATAAAACAGGAAATTTTGACAAGGCTAAAGATAAATTAGTAGCTCCGAGTGAAAAAGAACCTCTCGGTGGTGATTACTGGCGCCAGGCTGTATTCTATTATATCCTCGTTACAAATGCTGGTATAGATATTTCTGACAAAGAAGTACTCGTTAAATATGTTTTTGTTGAGAATTCAACTAATGAAGATGGTTTTTCTGAAACTGAAGATATACGAATCACTCAAAAGGAAGTTGATATAGTTCTTAATCAGATTAAAGAGTCTATTATGAAAATTAAACAAGGAGATTTTAACTGTGGTTGTGGAGTATTGAAAAAGGACAGAGATAATTACCCATGCGACTACTGTCTCCAAGTATTAGCTAACACAGAACCTAAATTTGATAATACTGAAGCTTTAGAGATTGCCACCTATCAACAAACACGGGGAAACTATAAGAGTTTAAGTGTCAGCAAATTGAATCGTTACTTGCGTTGTCCCAAGAGTATCTACTTTGATGATGTTTTACAGTTATCTCAAGCAGCAGGATTATCAGCAGGAGCAAAAGAAAAATCTACAAAAATAACAATCAATCATGCCCCCACAGGCCCCGTATTTGGGACTGCAATTCATGAAACAATGGAAAAAATCTATAAAGAAGATTTACAATTAGAGGACGCAATTGAATTCTATGATAGTTCATTGTACTCTCATCAAGAGGAAATCATTGATACAATGCCTGTAGAAGAATTAAAAGAATACGGACATAACTTGCTAACTAATCTTTTTGAACATTATATTCCTAATAGCTTAAAAGGGGAGCATGTTTCCTTAGAGAAAAAACTTCGTGTTAAATTAGGAGATAATTACTTAATCAATGGGATTATCGATAAGCTTGAATTTGATAATAATCTTATTCGAGTTGTAGATTATAAGACAGGTTCTGCTCAAAGAGGTATTGAGGAGCTAGAAGTTGGACATGATTATTGGCGTCAAGCAGTCTTCTATAATCTTTTATTAGAAAATTCTTCTGAAATAGATACGACTGATAAACGAATTGAAACTCAGTATATTTTTCTTGATGACAATAGTATTGAAAGTGGCTATTCAATTCACACTATACAAGTTACGAAAGAGGATTTAGACTTAGTTACATCACAAATTCAAAACTTCTGGTCTCATATGAATACAGCTGATTTTACTGGTAGTTGTGGTAAAAACGATTGTGATTATTGTCGATTAGCTGAGTTTGTTGATTTTGAATTATTAAAAGAAACTATAGAATCTGAAAAAGAAAGCAATTTAGTTAATTAAGTAATCTATATCATTTACTAGTTTAGAATGGTAAGTTAAGTTTCCTAATAATTACGAGGTAAATAATGGAACATGTTGAGGCTGTTAATCAATTTATCGAGATACATTATAAAGAGAAAGATATCCGTCATATAGAGATAGATTTTTGGGGGAACAAAAATCATCCTCATAGCTTGTACATATACAAACGTTCTAATAAAATTAAGTATGATCATTTTTTCTTTGATCTTCTTGATTATTATGAAGAGCCAGATTTTCTAGATTTTAAGTATATTGTTCATTTAGAAAACAACAAGTATATATTTTGGCAGGAAGATTAGGAATTATATAAAATAATTAGATTTAAAATCAAGATCAGTTATTGACTCTATAATATTCGTAATGGTGAAAACTAATATGAATATTATGGAGTTTTTTGTGATAACTTCTCCAAGTTTATTCCGAAAAAATAAGATAAGATTTTTCACTTAGATGAGTTGATGAGTTATTTCAATCGTTAGTAGCCGGAAACCACGGAAAAATGAAACTTTTATTGGTTATAGCCAAAGATACGATATTGATGGGGAAGGCTATCAATCAGAAGCATGGGAAGTTGCTGAGGAGGAAGATTCATAATTAAAAAGCAGAGTCTTCTTTACAGTATTGCTCATATTTCCAGACAGTCCATTTGTAGTTTTATCTGGATTGGTATATAATTTAACTTAGAGAAAATAGGAGGACTAATCGAATGGAATTAAAAGATTTTACAGAAAAAGAACAGGAAATGATTAAGCAGGGACTTACGACGTCTAAGATTAGTGACAAGGAAACTGCTGAGAAGATTCTTGCGCTAGTACCACAAGACTTGATTAAGCGAATCCCATTTTTCGTCAGAAAACACGCTACAACACGTACTATTAAACGCATTTCAATTGAACACCCTGAGCTCTACGCTGCAGCTCAAACAAGTGGTGAGATTCCAGAAAAAGAACGCGAAGAATTGCGTCAGATTATCACAACTATCTTTGAACAGAAGATGAATAAGCATAGTATTAAGTAATTGGATGAGAACATTTTTTATTGGCGGTTTGGGAAGCAATGTCTATCATAGCAAGGATTTTCTTCAAGAGCTAGATTCGCAGGTCTATTTTCTAAATCCATATGAAAAGCATCTTCGAGATGAAACAGAATTGAAATCATGGTTTAAAAATGAGATTGTAGACGAAGAATCTATCTGTCTGATAGGTCATTCTCTCGGGGGGGATTTGGCTCGTTATCTCGCATCGGAATTTGAAGAAGTGAAGAAACTAATTCTTTTGGATGGTGGCTATCTAGATTTAGATAAGATTTTAACTTTAGATGTGGAACTAGAAGAAACTAAAAACTATATCAAATCTCAAATTATTTCGAACCTAGATATTCTTATTTCTAAAGAAAAATCTGAAGCAAAGCATTGGTCAGAAAATATGGAGAAAGCCGTAATACAGTCCTATCACTGGAATTCTGAGTATAATAGATATGAGTTAGCTATAAATTATGAAGATATAGAAGCGATACTCCGCCTACGGAGGAAAATACAAGCTTTTAAGAGAGAAGTGGGAGCTACCTTGTTTATCAGTCCTTGTTATTCTAATGAAGCTACATGGAGAGAAGAAGCCCTAAAAGAATTGCCAGACTATTTTTATACTATTTTCCTAGAAAACGTTAGCCATGAGCTTTATACTGAAGCACCCAAAGAAATCGCTAGTATGATTAATGAGTGGTTCTCTTATTCTTCTTTATGAGGTAATGATTGAATAGTGATAATTAATATAGAATCAAAGTCTACCTAGACTCAACAAAAACGAACAGGCTCTTTTTCTGTCATTCAGAAGAGAACTTGTTCGTTTTTATCTTGATTTTCTTAAAAAGCTCGATATACATAGGGATTTTCTGGTTTATCAACTTTGGTAAAACTGTCGATTTCCAAGGTTGGGAGGTTTTGCTTGAGTTCTTTATGGTAGTGATTGACCAGTTTTCCTTTGGCCGTTATCCAGGTGTTGTTCTCATACTGACGGGTATTTCCCTTGGTCAGTAAGCCATATACACCAGAATCTGCGATACAATGGATAATGCCGAAGCGGAATAGAAATTGGCTATTGGCATGACTGGGGTCATTATAGACAAAGCCTGTGAATTGGACCGTCTTGCCCTCAAACTCATCTGGATAGTCGTAGATAGCTTCCATGACTTCCATATAGTTTTCATTAGTGATTTGAATGCTATCTTGGGACAAGTATTTATCTGCTGCAGTTCGCATCTCTTTTTCATAGGCTGTTTTTGAGAAATAAGAACTGGTATCAGGTTTCAAATATTGGCTTGTCGTTCCTTCGCTGGTCTGAATGGCTTGATCCGTTCCTTCCGATAAGGGGAAATGATAGCCTTTGGCAGAAACGGTCTGAGAATCCAAGCTAACAGTTGGGAAAGTTAAGCCGACAACAATTGGAATGGCCAAAAGAGCAATACTCGTCACCTTCGCCAATCGGCTGTTCAGATGACTATGGGTTTTAACTTGCTTCATCCAGATATACAATTGAACGATTGCTAAGATAAAGGATAGCACCATGGAGATATAGGCTAGATAGGAATAGTGCATGTTGATGTACTGGTTTAATTTGCCTGACAGATGGAGATAAATGGTCAGTTCAAAATAGCCAGCTAAAACTAAAAATCGAATCATAGGATGACTCCAATCAAGAGAGAATAGACTAAGACAACGAGTGTCACAATCATAATGAAGTGACTGATAAATCGTGCTTTCAAGTAATTTTTCATCATGAGAATATTTTTGATATCCAGCATTGGGCCAATCACCAGAAAGGCCATAACTGGTGCCAATCCGAAACTCGAGAGAAGAGAAGCCCCGATAAAGGCATCCGCCTCACTACAGAGAGAAAGAAGAAAGGCTAAAATCATCAAGAGCAGGATGGCAAAAAGAGGGGTTGCACTGATAGAGGTCAGAATCCGTGTCGGAACATAGACCTGTATAACAGAGGCAAAGAGACAGCCAAATACCAAATAACGCCCCGTATCAAAAAACTCATCAATGGCCTGCACAAAGACCTGAAAAACTTTTTTTGCAGAGCTCAAATGAGAAAAATTGTGCTCATGACAGGCCAACCGATTTTCTTTCTGAATCGGTTCTTGCCAGAAAAATCCCAGAAAAATCCCAAGTATAACAGCTACAAGAATGGAACCTAGAGCTCGTAACAGGGCGACATGTAAGGAGTTTCCAAAGGCAGAATAGGTCGCAAAGAGAACAATAGGATTGATAACAGGCGCTGTTACGAGAAAGGGAACAGCCGTGTAACTAGGAACCCTCTTTTCCAGAAAACGATTGATAATGGGGACGATTCCACATTCACAAGAAGGGAAAAGCATCCCGACAAAGGTCCCAAAAAAGATTCTCCCCCAACGATTTCGAGGGAGAAAATGATAAACCTTGTCAGGTGTGATATAAACCTCAATCAGCCCTGAGACAATACTTCCGATCAGCACGAAGGGGAGGGCTTCAATGATAATGGAGAGAAAAATAGCTCCAGTCTGAAGCACACTAGATGGGAGTTCTTGGAAAGCTGTCATCTAGTTTTTCTTTCCTGCTTTGTCTTTTTTCTCTTTGTCATCAGGGAAAGTGACTTGTTTCAAATCTGGGAGTTTAGCAAACTCTTCAAACATCTTGTCCAAGTCGTCTCGTTTTGTAAATTTTACAGCCATAGGTGTACCTCGATTCTAAATTCTACCTCTATTATACTATTATTTTAAGGAAAAGGGCGTTTTTTAATTTGTTTTCGATAGTTGAAAAGGATTGGAGAGAGCCTTTTAGCTTGTGGTATAATAGGTTTATGGATAAAAAATATGAAAAAATCTCCCAGGATTTGGGAGTGACTTTAAAGCAAATTGATACCGTTCTAAGTTTGACAGCTGAAGGGGCGACTATTCCCTTCATCGCGCGTTATCGCAAGGATATGACTGGTAGTCTGGATGAGGTGGCGATTAAGGCCATTATCGACTTGGATAAAAGTCTGACAAATCTCAACGACCGTAAGGAAGCTGTTTTAACTAAGATTCAAGAACAAGGCAAGTTGACCAAGGAATTGGAAGAAGCTATCTTAGCTGCCGAAAAATTAGCAGACGTAGAAGAACTCTATCTTCCGTACAAGGAAAAACGTCGAACCAAGGCAACCATTGCCCGTGAAGTCGGACTCTTCCCACTTGCTCGCTTGATTTTGCAGAATGTAGCTAACTTAGAGAAGGAAGCTGAAAAGTTTGTCTGTGAAGGATTTGCGACTGGCAAGGAAGCCTTGGCTGGTGCAGTTGATATCTTGATAGAAGCCTTATCGGAAGATGTTACACTGCGCGCCATGACTTATCAGGAGGTGTTAAGACACTCTAAACTCACTTCCCAAGTCAAGGATGAAAGTCTTGATGAAAAACAAGTTTTTCAGATTTATTATGATTTTTCAGAGACGGTTGGAAATATGCAGGGTTATCGTACCTTGGCTCTCAATCGTGGGGAGAAGCTAGGTGTCTTGAAGGTCGGTTTTGAACATGCGACGGACCGCATTCTTGCCTTCTTTGCAGCTCGTTTCAAGGTGAAAAATGCTTATATTGATGAAGTGGTTCAGCAATCTGTTAAGAAAAAAGTCTTGCCTGCTATCGAGCGTCGTATTCGGACAGAATTAACTGAGAAAGCGGAAGAAGGAGCTATCCAGCTCTTTTCTGACAACCTGCGCAATCTTCTCTTGGTTGCTCCGCTGAAAGGGCGCGTGGTTCTAGGATTTGACCCAGCCTTTCGTACAGGTGCCAAGCTAGCTGTCGTTGATGCAACAGGAAAAATGCTGACAACTCAGGTCATTTATCCTGTCAAACCAGCATCAGCTCGTCAAATCGAAGAAGCCAAGAAAGATTTGGCAGATTTGATTGGTCAATACGATGTAGAGATTATTGCCATTGGAAATGGAACGGCCAGTCGTGAAAGTGAAGCCTTTGTGGTGGAAGTTCTTAAAGATTTCCCTGAGGTCAGCTATGTCATTGTCAATGAAAGTGGTGCTTCTGTCTATTCTGCTAGTGAACTTGCTCGTCAGGAGTTCCCAGACTTGACCGTTGAAAAGCGTTCGGCTATCTCTATAGCCCGTCGTTTGCAAGATCCTCTTGCTGAATTGGTCAAAATCGATCCTAAGTCAATCGGTGTTGGTCAGTACCAGCACGATGTCAGTCAGAAGAAGCTGTCTGAAAGTTTGGACTTTGTCGTGGATACGGTGGTTAACCAAGTCGGTGTCAACATCAATACAGCCAGTCCATCTCTTCTTTCCCATGTCGCTGGACTCAACAAAACTATCTCTGAAAATATTGTCAAATACCGCGAGGAAGAAGGAAAAATCACTTCACGCGCCCAAATCAAGAAAGTTCCTCGTCTGGGGGCCAAGGCCTTTGAACAGGCAGCTGGTTTCCTTCGTATTCCTGAAAGTAGCAATATCCTTGATAATACAGGAGTTCATCCAGAGAACTATGCTGCGGTTAAGGAGCTCTTCAAACGCTTGGATATCAAAGATCTAAACGAAGAAGCCCAAAGCAAACTCAAATCCCTTTCAATTAAAGATATGGCGCCAGAGCTAGACCTTGGCCCAGAAACCCTTAAAGATATCATTGCTGACCTTCTCAAACCAGGTCGAGATTTCCGTGATTCCTTTGATGCACCTGTGCTTCGCCAAGATGTCCTAGATATCAAAGACTTAGTGGTAGGCCAGAAGCTAGAAGGTGTGGTGCGTAACGTCGTTGACTTCGGTGCCTTCGTTGATATCGGAATTCACGAGGACGGATTGATTCATATTTCCCACATGAGTCGCAAATTTATCAAACACCCTAGTCAAGTGGTGTCAGTTGGAGATTTGGTGACCGTTTGGGTCAAGAAAATTGATACTGAACGTGAAAAAGTCAATCTGTCGCTCCTAGCTCCAAATGAAACTGACTGATTACGTCAAGCAAGTTTCGCTAGAAGACTTCGGGAGAGCTTTTATCCATCAAGCTCAGTGGAATTCTCGTCTACGTTCGACAGGTGGGCGGTTTTTCCCAAAAGATGGGCATTTGGATTTTAATCCTAAGGTTTATCAGGAATTGGGGTTGGATGTTTTTAGGAAAATTGTCCGACATGAACTCTGTCATTATCACCTCTACTTTCAAGGGAAGGGTTATCAACACAAGGATCGGGATTTTAAGGAACTGTTGAAAGCAGTCGATGGATTACGCTTTGTTCCTTCCTTGTCCAATAGTAACGCCAAGCCTATCAAGCTCTATCGTTGCCAATCCTGCCAGCAAACCTATCAGCGTAAGCGAAGAATTGATACCAAACGCTATCGTTGTGGATTTTGTCGAGGTAAATTGCTACTGATAAATCAGCCTGAGGACTGATGAAAGCCGAGCCTATCCGTGCTATACTATGTCTAACCTAGCAGAAAGAGGAAATATCATGAACAGTAAATTTTATAAAATGAGACGAAATCGCATGATTTCAGGAGTTTTGGCAGGTCTGTCAGACAAGTGGAACTTTGATGTTACCCTTGTCCGCTTCCTATTTGCCATTTTTACAGTCGCAAATTTTGGACTTGGGGTAATTATCTATATCATCCTAGCTTCTATCATGCCTACCAAGGAAGAAATCGAAGCAGAAATGTACGGAACAGGCCCACGTAAACGCAAAGAAGCCCAAGCTATTGACGATAATGAAGGCTGGTTTTGGTGAGCTACTTAGCTAATAAGGCAATAGTTGCTTACGCATTTAAGGATTTTTCTGTACATGGCTAATAGCCTTCCACAAAAGATTGGGAATAAGTAAAAAGCTTTAAATCAATAGTCTAAACTGCTTGATTTAAAGCTTTTTTTACTTTTATAGTTATGTAGTTTTAAAAAAGCATTCTAAACATTCAAAAATATTTGGAACTTCCCTTAATAAATCCGTCACTTTCTTTTTCAAGAAACCTCAAGCTTGCTCAATAGGATTCAAATCTGGTGAATAAGGTGGTAGAGGTAAGAAAAATTCTTATCTTGAATGCAAAGCTCATCCAAAATGTTCTTAGGATGAAAACTAGCATTGTCCATGACAATGATATGAGGGCTCTTCAAAACAGGTAGAAGTTGCGTTTTGAACCACTCCACAAAGAAATTACTCGTCATACTTTCCTTGTAAATCATAGAAGCTATAAACTCTCCGTATACTTATCCTGCAACAATTGAAGTCCGCTAATCTTTTCATAGACTTTCTCCCCTCTAGGAGCCCGCGCATAAGGACGATAGAGGTAGCGGTCGACTCCTGTTTCATCAATATATACGACTGGTAAATCTTTTAGGTTATCCAAAATATCAAGAAACTCAGCGACTTTCTCTGGATTTTTTTCCTTAAAGCTAGTCGTCATTTTTTAAAGTGACATGAATCTGCTTTAAAGCTGCCCATACTGAAGGAACAACACAATCAAAATGTGCCACAATTTCCCGTAAAAAAGTGTCTGGATGAGCCTCTACAAAGGCTTTCAATTCCTCTAAAGGAATCTTCCGCTTTTTGACGACTCGCTTTCTCCGCTCTAAGTGTCCTTGTTCGCGTCTTTCTTTTCCCACGTGAAGAGAGTTCTGACGCCAACATCAAAAACTTTAGTTGCTTCGATATGGCGGTGTCCCTCTTTGATGTAATCTAATGCTCCTTGTTTAAAATCAGTATTATATGCCATAGCTTTTGTTTAAAACTAAGCAACTATAAAAGTGAAAGGGATGGAAAAAAGGTTGCATTTATGATATAATTTATTTTAAAGACCTTATTAGAAATCTTGAAAGAGTATTAAAAACTTAGAATGAGAAAAATTGTTATCAATGGTGGATTACCACTACAAGGTGAAATCACTATTAGTGGTGCTAAAAATAGTGTTGTGGCCCTAATTCCAGCTATTATTTTAGCAGATGATGTTGTAACTTTGGATTGTGTTCCGGATATTTCGGATGTAGCCAGTCTTGTCGAAATCATGGAATTGATGGGAGCTACTGTTAAGCGTTATGACGATGTATTGGAGATTGACCCAAGAGGTGTTCAAAATATTCCAATGCCTTATGGGAAAATCAATAGTCTTCGTGCATCTTATTATTTTTATGGAAGTCTTTTAGGTCGTTTTGGTGAAGCCACAGTTGGCTTGCCTGGAGGATGTGACCTTGGTCCTCGTCCGATTGACTTACACCTTAAGGCTTTTGAAGCTATGGGTGCTACTGTTAGCTACGAGGGAGATAACATGAAGTTATCTGCTAAAGATACAGGACTTCATGGCGCAAGTATTTACATGGATACAGTTAGTGTCGGTGCAACGATTAATACGATGATTGCTGCGGTTAAAGCGAATGGTCGTACTATTATTGAAAATGCAGCCCGTGAACCTGAGATTATTGATGTTGCAACTCTCTTGAATAATATGGGTGCCCATATCCGTGGGGCAGGAACTAATATCATCATTATTGATGGTGTTGAAAGATTACATGGTACACGTCATCAGGTGATTCCAGACCGTATTGAAGCTGGAACATATATTTCTTTAGCTGCTGCAGTTGGTAAGGGAATTCGTATAAATAATGTTCTTTATGAACACTTAGAAGGATTCATCGCTAAGTTGGAAGAAATGGGAGTTCGAATGACTGTATCTGAAGACAGCATTTTTGTCGAGGAACAGTCTAATTTGAAAGCAATCAATATTAAGACAGCTCCTTACCCAGGCTTTGCTACCGATTTACAACAACCGATTACCCCTCTTTTACTAACAGCTAATGGTCGTGGTACAATTGTTGATACGATTTATGAAAAACGTGTAAATCATGTTTTTGAACTAGCAAAGATGGATGTGGATATTTCGACAACAAATGGTCATATTTTGTACACGGGTGGACGTAGTTTGCGTGGGGCCAGTGTTAAAGCGACTGACCTACGAGCTGGGGCTGCACTAGTCATTGCTGGGCTTATGGCTGAAGGTAAAACTGAAATTACAAATATCGAGTTTATCTTACGTGGTTATTCTGATATTATCGAAAAATTACGTAATCTAGGAGCAGATATTACACTAGTCGAAGATTAAACCGTAGGGGTGTTTATGAATATTTGGACCAAATTAGCAATGTTTTCTTTTTTTGAAACGGATCGCTTGTATTTGCGTCCTTTCTTTTTTAGTGATAGTCAGGACTTCCACGAGATAGCTTCAAATCCAGAAAATCTTCAATTTATTTTCCCAACTCAGGCAAGTTTGGAAGAAAGTCAATATGCATTAGCGAATTATTTTATGAAGTCTCCTTTGGGAGTGTGGGCAATTTGTGACCAAAAAAATCAACAAATGATTGGTTCTATTAAATTTGAGAAGTTAGATGAAATCAAAAAAGAAGCTGAGCTTGGCTATTTTTTGAGAAAAGATGCTTGGTCGCAAGGATTTATGACAGAGATTGTTAGAAAAATTTGTCAGCTTTCTTTTGAGGAATTTGGTTTAAAACAATTATCCATCATTACCCACCTTGAAAATGAAGCGAGTCAAAAGGTTGCTCTAAAGTCTGGATTCCGTTTGACTCGTCAGTTTAAAGGAAGTGATCGCTACACAAGAAAAATGCGGGATTATCTTGAATTTCGGTATGTAAAAGGAGAATTCAATGAGTAAGCATCAGGAAATTCTAAGCTATTTGGAAGAATTGCCTGTCGGAAAGAGGGTTAGTGTTCGTAGTATTTCTAACCATCTGGGGGTCAGTGATGGAACGGCCTATCGGGCCATTAAAGAAGCTGAAAATCGTGGACTTGTGGAGACCCGTCCTAGAAGTGGTACTATCCGTGTTAAATCCCAGAAAGTTGCTATTGAAAGATTAACTTTTGCTGAAATTGCAGAAGTGACTTCTTCTGAGGTTTTGGCTGGGCAAGAAGGTTTAGATAGAGAATTTAGTAAGTTCTCTATCGGTGCCATGACTGAACAAAACATCTTATCCTATCTTCATGATGGGGGACTCTTGATTGTCGGGGACCGTACCCGTATCCAACTGTTAGCACTTGAAAATGAAAATGCAGTTCTAGTTACAGGTGGATTTCAGGTCCATGATGATGTGCTTAAACTGGCCAATCAAAAAGGGATTCCTGTTCTGAGAAGCAAGCATGATACTTTCACTGTCGCGACCATGATCAATAAAGCCTTGTCAAATGTCCAAATTAAGACTGATATTTTGACAGTTGAGAAACTTTATCGCCCTAGTCATGAGTATGGTTTTCTGAGAGAGACCGACACCGTTAAAGATTATTTGGACTTGGTACGTAAGAATCGAAGCAGTCGTTTTCCAGTTATTAACCAACATCAGGTTGTTGTTGGAGTTGTAACCATGAGAGATGCTGGTGACAAGTCACCAAGTACCACAATTGATAAGGTCATGTCTCGTAATCTATTTTTAGTTGGATTATCGACAAATATTGCCAATGTGAGTCAACGGATGATTGCTGAAGACTTTGAAATGGTACCGGTGGTTCGGAATAATCAAACCTTGCTTGGAGTTGTGACACGACGAGATGTCATGGAGAAGATGAGTCGATCCCAAGTCTCTGCTTTACCAACTTTTTCAGAGCAGATTGGTCAAAAACTTTCTTATCACCATGATGAAGTAGTGATTACAGTTGAGCCCTTTATGCTAGAGAAAAATGGTGTTTTGGCTAATGGTGTATTGGCAGAAATCTTGACTCACATGACCCAAGATTTAGTTGTGAATAGTGGGCGCAATCTCATTATCGAGCAGATGCTAGTCTACTTTTTGCAGGCTGTTCAGATAGATGATATACTGCGCATTCAAGCACGCATTATCCACCATACTAGACGATCAGCTATTATTGATTACGATATTTATCATGGTCACCAGATCGTTTCAAAAGCAAATGTGACTGTTAAAATTAATTAGAAACTAGGAGAAAAAATGATAACATTAAAATCAGCTCGTGAAATCGAAGCTATGGACAAGGCTGGTGATTTTCTAGCAAGTATTCATATCGGCTTACGTTCTTTGATTAAGCCTGGCCTAGATATGTGGGAAGTTGAAGAATACGTTCGCCGTCGTTGTAAGGAAGAAAATTTCCTTCCGCTTCAAATTGGGGTTGACGGTGCCATGATGGACTATCCTTATGCTACTTGTTGCTCTCTTAATGATGAAGTAGCTCATGCTTTCCCTCGTCATTATATCTTGAAAGATGGTGATTTGCTCAAAGTTGATATGGTTTTGGGAGGCCCAATTGCTAAATCTGACCTGAATGTCTCAAAATTAAACTTCAACAATGTGGAGCAGATGAAAAAATACACTCAGAGCTACTCTGGTGGTCTAGCAGACTCATGTTGGGCTTATGCTGTTGGTACACCGTCCGAAGAAGTGAAAAACTTGATGGATGTAACCAAAGAAGCTATGTACAAGGGAATCGAGCAAGCTGTTGTTGGAAATCGCATTGGTGATATCGGTGCAGCCATTCAAGAATACGCTGAAAGTCGTGGTTATGGTGTAGTGCGTGATTTGGTTGGTCATGGTGTTGGCCCAACTATGCACGAAGAACCAATGGTTCCTAACTATGGTATTGCTGGTCGTGGGCTTCGTCTCCGTGAAGGAATGGTATTGACCATTGAACCGATGATCAATACAGGTGACTGGGAAATCGATACAGATATGAAGACTGGTTGGGCTCATAAGACCATCGACGGTGGATTGTCATGTCAGTATGAACACCAATTTGTCATTACAAAAGATGGACCTGTTATCTTGACTAGTCAAGGTGAAGAAGGAACTTATTAAAATAAGTAAAAGTAGATTGAAGAAAAAGTCGACTTGGACAAATTTCTTCAATCTTTTTCTTTTATCTAACGTCATAGTAAATACAGCTAGCCGTAGCAAACTTGATACAAATTTTAACATTTATAGTACAATAGGTTTAAATTCTTAAGAAAGTTGGTTCTTTATTGGAAACGATAGTCTTTTCAATCTCGGTTTTTTTAGCAGGGATATTGTCCTTCTTTTCCCCTTGTATTTTCCCCCTGTTACCAGTCTATACTGGAATCTTATTGGATGATCAGGAAAGTGCAAAAAGTTTTTCCTTGTTTGGGAGAAAGGTTCTCTGGTCAGGTTTGATTCGAACACTTTGCTTTATTGCAGGTATTTCTCTCATTTTCTTTATTCTAGGCTTTGGTGCAGGTTACTTTGGTAATATCCTCTATGCCAATTGGTTTCGATATGTCATGGGAACGATTATTATCATTTTGGGACTTCATCAGATGGAAATTTTCCATTTTAAGAAATTAGAGGTTCAAAAAAGCTTTACTTTTAAGAAATCAGAAGCCAATCGTTATTGGTCAGCATTTTTACTTGGTATTACCTTTAGCTTTGGTTGGACACCTTGTATTGGTCCAATTTTAAGTTCTGTTTTAGCGCTTGCAGCTTCTGGAGGCAATGGTGCTTGGCAAGGAGCTATCTATACTCTTATTTACACTCTGGGTATGGCCATTCCCTTCTTGGTTTTGGCACTAGCTTCAGGGGTCGTGATGCCTTATTTTAGTAAAATCAAACGTCATATGATGCTACTAAAGAAAATTGGTGGTTTCCTTATTATTTTAATGGGAATTTTATTACTATTAGGACAAGTAAATGTTCTAGCTGGAATTTTTGAATAAAGGAGAAAAGATGAAAAAAGTAATGTTTGCTGGCTTAAGCCTATTGTCATTAGTCGTATTGATGGCCTGTGGTGAGGAAGAAACTAAAAAGACTCAAGCTCCACAACAGCCAAAACAACAGCAACAAACGACTGTACAACAAATTGCTGTTGGAAAAGAGGCACCAGACTTTACCTTGCAATCTATGGATGGTAAAGAAGTTAAGTTATCTGATTATAAGGGTAAAAAAGTCTACTTGAAGTTTTGGGCTTCATGGTGTGGCCCATGTAAGAAAAGTATGCCAGAGTTGATGGAATTAGCTGCGAAATCAGATCGCGATTTTGAAATTCTTAGTGTCATTGCACCAGGAATTCAAGGTGAAAAAACTGTCGAGCAATTCCCACAATGGTTCCAAGACCAAGGATATAAAGATATCCCAGTTCTTTATGATACTAAAGCAACAACCTTCCAAGTTTATCAAATTCGAAGCATTCCTACAGAATACCTGATTGATAGTCAAGGAAAGATTGGAAAGATTCAATTTGGTGTTATCAGCAACGCGGATGCAGAAGCAGCCTTTAAAGAAATGAACTAGAGATAAAGAGAATCTGATTACAAGAGAGTAGTCAGATTTTTTTAGAAAATTGTTTTATAAATATTCACAAATCTCCTATATTTATGGTAAAATAGAATCATCATTTTATTTTGGAGTCAAAGATGAATATATTTAGAACAAAGAATGTTAGTTTGGATAAAACGGAGATGCACAGGCATTTGAAGTTATGGGATTTGATTTTGCTGGGAATTGGAGCCATGGTAGGGACAGGCGTCTTTACAATTACAGGCACTGCAGCCGCAACACTTGCTGGTCCATCCCTAGTGATTTCAATTGTTATTTCTGCTTTATGTGTGGGATTATCAGCTCTCTTTTTTGCAGAATTTGCCTCGCGAGTACCTGCTACAGGTGGTGCCTACAGTTATCTCTATGCTATTTTAGGAGAATTTCCAGCTTGGTTGGCTGGCTGGTTAACCATGATGGAGTTCATGACAGCCATATCAGGCGTGGCTTCGGGTTGGGCAGCTTATTTTAAAGGCTTGCTTTCTCAATACGGGATAGCCCTTCCTCAGGCTTTAAATGGTACCTTTAATCCTCAATCAGGGACATTTGTTGATTTATTGCCTATTATTGTCTTGGTCTTGGTGACATCGCTTGTTTTACTAAATGCCAAGGCTGCTTTACGCTTTAATTCTATTCTAGTTATTTTGAAATTTTCCGCTTTAGCGCTCTTTGTTTTAGTAGGAATTTGGAATATTAAACTTGATAATTGGAGCAATTTTGCTCCTTACGGTTTTGGACAAATCTATGGTGCTAGTACTGGTATTATGGCTGGTGCGTCCTTGATGTTCTTTGGTTTTTTGGGATTTGAATCCATCTCTATGGCCGTAGATGAGGTCAAGGCTCCTCAAAAAAATATTCCTAGAGGGATTGTCTTATCGCTTTCTATCGTAACTATTCTCTATGCCTTGGTGACGTTTGTCTTGACTGGTGTGGTTCACTATAGTCATTTAAATGTTGACGATGCCGTTGCCTTTGCTCTTCGTAGCATTGGGATTGGTTGGGCAGCTAACTATGTGTCATTAGTGGCTATCTTGACCTTGATTACAGTTTGTATTTCGATGACCTATGCCCTATCGCGTATGATTTACAGTTTAGCGCGTGACGGCTTAATGCCTGCTGTATTTAAAGAACTAACAAAGACAAGTAAGGTACCAAAAAATGCTACTATTTTAACAGGTCTAGCTTCAGCAGTAGCAGCAGGAATGTTCCCACTAGCTAGTATTGCAGCTTTCTTAAACATTTGTACCTTGGCCTACTTGATTATGCTTGCTTACGGCTTGATTCGCTTAAGGAAAGAAAAAGGAATGCCCAAAGCGGGCGAATTTAAAACACCGTTGGTACCCTTATTACCGATTTTATCAATCATCATTTGTTTATCCTTTATGTTACAGTATAATATGGAAACCTGGTTTGCTTTCCTAGTTGCTTTGTTGATAGGAAGTATCATTTACTTTACTTATGGCTATAAACATTCCACTATAGAAGAAAGAAGAATAAAGTGAAAGTCTGTTGAGTTGTTGAAGCTCAACAGATTTTTATATGTGAAAGAAATTTCAAATTTTTTCTAAAAATAGCTTGACAGATTAAATTTTTAGGAGTAGAATGTTTACCAGTTAATTAAATAGTTAAGGGGTTGTTTATGAAGAAACAAAGTTTATTTTTAGTATTGTTAAGTGTTTTCCTTTTATGTTTAGGTGCTTGTGGTCAAAAGGAAAGCCAGCCAGGGAAAGGGATGAAAATTGTGACCAGTTTTTACCCTATCTATGCTATGGTCAAGGAAGTATCTGGTGACTTGAATGATGTTCGGATGATTCAGTCAAGTAGTGGCATTCACTCCTTTGAACCTTCAGCAAATGATATTGCAGCAATATACGATGCAGATGTCTTTGTTTATCATTCGCATACGCTCGAATCTTGGGCAGGAAGTTTGGATCCCAATCTAAAAAAATCTAAAGTTAAGGTTTTAGAGGCTTCAGAGGGAATGACTTTAGATCGCGTCCCAGGGCTAGAAGATGTGGAAGCAGGGGATGGAGTTGATGAAAAAACGCTCTATGATCCTCATACTTGGCTAGATCCTGAAAAAGCTGGAGAAGAAGCACAGATTATCGCTGATAAACTTTCAGAGGTTGATAGTGAGCATAAAGAGACTTATCAGAAAAATGCGCAAGCCTTTATCAAAAAAGCTCAGGAATTAACTAAGAAATTCCAGCCTAAATTTGAAAAAGCGACTCAGAAGACATTTGTAACCCAACATACAGCCTTTTCTTATCTAGCGAAGAGATTTGGACTTAATCAACTTGGTATTGCAGGTATCTCTCCTGAACAAGAACCAAGTCCACGACAACTTACAGAAATTCAGGAATTTGTAAAAACCTATAAGGTTAAAACAATTTTTACAGAAAGTAATGCTTCTTCAAAAGTAGCTGAAACTCTTGTCAAATCAACAGGTGTGGGGCTGAAAACTCTGAATCCTTTAGAGGCAGACCCACAAAATGACAAGACTTACCTAGAAAATCTAGAAGAAAATATGAGTGTATTAGCTGAAGAATTAAAGTGAGGCAAGAATGAAAATCAATAAAAAATATGTAGTTGGTTCAGTGGCGGTCCTTGCCCTAAGTGTTTGCTCCTATGAACTTGGACGTTATCAAGCTGGTCACGTTAAGAAAGATTCGAATAGAGTTGCTTATATAGACGGTGATCAGACTGGTCAAAAGGCAGAGAACTTGACACCAGATGAAGTCAGTAAGAGAGAGGGAATCAACGCCGAACAAATTGTTATTAAGATCACTGACCAAGGTTATGTGACTTCTCATGGAGACCATTATCATTACTATAATGGCAAGGTTCCTTATGATGCTATCATCAGTGAAGAACTGCTGATGAAAGATCCGAATTATCAGTTGAAGGATTCAGACATTGTCAATGAAATCAAGGGTGGCTATGTGATTAAGGTAGACGGGAAATACTATGTTTACCTCAAGGATGCGGCTCATGCGGACAATATTCGGACAAAAGAAGAGATTAAACGTCAGAAGCAGGAACACAGTAGTAACCATGGAGGTGGTTCTAACGACCAGGCGGTAGTTGCGGCCAGAGCACAGGGACGTTATACAACGGATGATGGTTATATCTTTAATGCATCTGATATCATCGAAGATACAGGTGATGCCTATATCGTTCCTCATGGCAATCACTTCCACTATATTCCTAAGAGCGACTTGTCTGCTAGTGAATTAGCTGCCGCCCAAGCCTTCTTATCTGGAAAAGGTGGTCAATTAAGTACGGTTGAATATCGTTCAAGCAGAGGCGAAACAAGATCTAGTGTAAGAATGAGTCAATCTGAAACTCCTCAAAATCCTACAACAGCTCCTGAGAGTCAAAATGAGGATTTAGCTAGTCTTCTTCAAGAATTGTACGCTTTGCCTCTGAGCCAACGTCATGTGGAGTCTGATGGCTTGGTATTTGATCCAGCACAGATTACAAAACGTACAGCAAATGGTGTGGCAGTTCCTCATGGAGATCATTTCCATTTCATTCCTTATTCACAAATGTCTGCCTTGGAAGAAAAATTGGCTCGAAATCTGCCAATTGGAGGTCAGCCAGTTCAAAGTCATTCTGACAATACGAAACCAAGAAGTACAGATAAACCAAGTTCAACCATTAAACCAAACTTTAATCTCAATAAGCCGGCACCGAATAGAGCAACTGGAGGCGCCTATACAACGGATGATGGGTATGTCTTTAGTCCAACAGATGTGATTGAAGATACAGGTGACGCTTTTGTTGTACCGCACGGCAATCATTTCCACTATATCCCTAAGAGTGATTTGTCAGCAGGAGAATTGGCTGCTGCTCAAGCTTATTGGAATGGTAAACAGGGTTCTCATTCTGCTACAAGTTCAAGTAAACCAAGTAGTGATAATGCTAAACCAGCTCAACCAAGTTTGACAGAGACACCAAATCTGACTGTTACTCCAACTTATCATCAAAATCAAGGGGAAGACATTCCGACACTCTTACGTGAATTGTATGCCAAACCTTTATCAGAACGACATGTAGAATCTGATGGCTTAGTCTTTGATCCAGCACAAATCATCAAACGTACAGCTAACGGTGTCGCTGTGCCTCACGGAGACCATTATCACTTTATTCCTTATTCACAAATGTCCCCTTTGGAAGAAAAATTGGCTCGTATGATAGCTGTCAAGGGACAAAATGGCAGTGTCTTGCCAAGCGTCACTCCTTTGAAGCCAGCCCCTACTACCAAACCTCTTGCACCAGCGGAAAATAAACCTACTGAACTTGATGTCAAGCAGGTTGTTAGAAAAGTTGGCGACGGATATATTATAGAGGATAAGGGTGTTAGTCGTTATGTTCTAGTTAAAGATTTGGCTAAGGATAAGATTGCTGATATTGAAAATCTCTTGTCTAAGAAAACTCAAGAGACACACGCTCTAGTTGCGAAGAAAGAAAATGTAGCACCTCGTAACCAAGCATTTTATGATAAAGCTTATAATCTGTTAACCGAAGCTCATAAAGCCTTGTCTGAAAATAAAGGTCGCGCTACTGATTTCCAAGCCTTAGACAAATTAGCAGAACGTTTAAATGATGAATCGACTAATAAAGGAAAATTAGTAGATGATTTATTGGCATTCCTAGCACCAATTACCCATCCAGAGCGACTTGGAAAACCCAATGCTCAGATTTCTTATACGGACGATGAAATTAAATTAGCGAAATTAGCAGGTAAGTATACAACAGAAGATGGCTATATCTTTGATCCTAGTGATATAACTAGCGATGAAGGCGATGCCTATGTAACGCCACATATGACCCATAGCCATTGGATTAAGAAAGAAAGTTTGTCTGAAGCTGAAAGAGTAGCAGCTCATGCTTATGCTAAAGAGAAAGGTTTGACACCTCCTTCAACAAAGAATCAGGATTCAGGAAATACTGAGGTTAAAGGAGTAGAAGCAATCTATAATAAAGTGAAAGCAGCTAAGAAGGTCCCACTTGATCATATTCCTTACAATCTACAACACACTGTTGAAGTTAAAAATGGTAGCTTAATTATACCTCATTACGATCATTACCATAACATTAAATTTGGTTGGTTTGACGAAGGACTCTATGAAGCACCTAAGGGTTATAGCCTTGAGGATCTCTTTGCGACTGTAAAATATTATGTTGAACATCCTGAAGAACGTCCTCACTCAGATAATGGTTGGGGAAATGCCAGCGACCATGTTCGTAAAAATAAGGCAGACAAAGACAGTAAATCTGATGAAGATAAGGAAGATCATCATGAATCAGACGAGTCAACCCGTCCTGAATCCAATGAAAAAGAAAATCATACAGGTTCAACCCCTTCAGTAGATAATCTTTATAAACCGAACACTGATGAAGACGAGACAGAAGAAGTATCTAAAGATACAACAGACGAAGCCGAAGTACCTCAAGTAGAAACCGAAAAAGTAGAAGCCAAACTCAAAGAAGTAGAAGCTCTACTTGCTAAAGTAACGGATGCTAGTTTGAAAGACAATGTGACAGAGAGCCTATCTGGTTTACGAAATAACTTGAGCCTCCAAACCATGGATAATAATGGTATCATGGCAGAAGCAGAAAAATTACTTGCTTTGTTAAAGAGGTAGTGAGTCAGTAACGACGAAACCAGAAGCATAAGTTTATCTTATTAAATCAAAATGATGTAAGAGTCAGTAGCAATACTGGCTTTTATTTTTTAAAATGTTATAAAAATCTTGACAGATAAGCTTAAAAAAGGTAAACTATTTACTGGTTAATTAATTGGTTAAATAACCAGTTTAGAAAAAACTGTTTAACCAAGCAAAAGAAGTTAAAAAAGCTTCATCATTTATTGAAATGAGGGATTTATGAAATTCAGTAAAAAATATATAGCAGCTGGATCTGCTGTTATCATATCCTTGAGTCTATGTGCCTATGCACTGAACCAGCATCGCTCACAGGAAAATAAGGACAATAATCGTGTCTCTTATGTGGATGGTAGTCAGTCAAGTCAGAAAAGTGAAAACCTGACACCAGATCAGGTTAGCCAAAAAGAAGGAATTCAGGCTGAGCAAATTGTTATCAAGATTACAGATCAGGGCTATGTGACGTCACACGGTGACCATTATCATTACTATAACGGGAAAGTTCCTTATGATTCCCTCTTTAGTGAAGAACTTCTGATGAAAGATGCCAATTATCAACTTAAAGACGCTGATATTGTCAATGAAGTCAAGGGTGGTTACATTATCAAGGTGGATGGTAAGTATTATGTTTACCTGAAAGATGCAGCTCACGCTGATAATGTTCGAACCAAAGATGAAATCAACCGTCAAAAACAAGAACACGTCAAAGATAATGAGAAGGTCAGCTCTGATGTTGCTGTAGCGAGGTCTCAGGGGCGCTATACGACAGATGATGGTTATGTCTTTAATCCAGCTGATATTATGGAAGATACTGGTGATGCTTATATCGTTCCTCACGGAGGACACTATCACTACATTCCAAAAAGTGATTTGTCTGCTAGTGAATTAGCAGCCGCTAAAGCTCATCTGGTTGGAAAAAATACGCAACCGAGTCAGTTAAGCTATTCTTCAACAGCTAGTGACAATACTAATCAAGCTATAGAGAAAGAATCAACTAGCAAGCCAGAAAGCAAAGTTGAAAATCTCCAAAGTCTATTGAAAGAACTCTATGATTTACCTAGCGACCAACGTTACAGTGAATCAGACGGCTTAGTCTTTGACCCTGCTAAGATTGTCAGTCGTACACCAAATGGAGTTGCGATTCCGCATGGCGACCATTATCATTTTATTCCTTACAGCAAGCTCTCTCCTTTAGAAGAAAAGATTGCTAGAATGGTGCCTATCGGTGGAACTGGTTCTACGGTCTCTACAAATGAAAAACCTCATGAAGTAGCGTCTAGACTAGGAAGTCTTTCAAACAATCCTTCTTCTTCAACGATAAGTAAGGAACTCTCTTCAACTTCTGATGGCTATATCTTTAATCCAAAAGATATCGTTGAAGAAACAGCTACAGCTTATATTGTAAGACATGGCGATCATTTCCATTACATTCTAAAATCGAACCAAATTGGACAACCGACTCATTCAAACAATGGTCTAGCGACACCTTCGCCATCTCTTCCAACCAATCCAGGTGCTTCACATAAGGAACATGAAGAAGATGGTCACGGCTTTGATGCTAATCGTATTATTGCAGAAGATGAATCAGGATTTATCATGAGTCACGGTGATCATAATCATTACTTCTTTAAGAAAGACTTAACAGCAGACCAAATTAAGGCAGCGCAAGACCACTTGAAAGTGGCAAATACAACAACACCAGCACATGATGGCGATCACGACGAAGATAATAATGGACACCATCATGATGAAGGCCATGATCATGGATTTGATGCCGATCGTGTCATTAGTGAGGATGAGCAAGGATTTGTCATGAGTCATGGTGACCACAATCATTACTTCTTCAAGAAGGATTTGACAGCTGATCAAATTAAGGATGCACAAGACCATTTAAAAACACATCATGATGCAGAGCCTGTAAAACCTCTTGCTAAAACAGTAGAGTCTTTCTCAAGAGATGCTAGCGATGAAGAAAAAATTGCTTATATTTCTAAAACATACGGAGTTCCACTTGAAGCTATTAGAATTTCAAACGGATTCTTTGTCTTTGGAAATCCAGACCAAGCCTACGATCCAACTCATATCCATCCCTATGCTGTTCGTAAAGAACACGTTCGGATTCCTCTTCAAACTGGAAATCCAGAACTTGATTTCCTAAATGAACTTTATACCACTGCTTTGCGAGATGGTGTGTCTCCTTATAGCTTGCAGGTAGAAAATGGTAGTTTCGTCATTCCTCATGGCGACCATAATCACTACATCAAGGTTCAAACTAAGGGCTATGAAGTGGCTTTGAAAAACAAGATTCCAGCCCTTCAATCCAACTATCAACCTGGAGCTTTTGATGAGAAAGTAGTTTTGGCAAAAGTAGATCAACTTCTAGCTGAAAGCAGAAACATCTATAAAGACAAGCCTATCGAACAAAGACAGATTGAGTTAGCTTTAGGTCAGTTTACTGAAAATATGAAGAAACTGGCAACTAACTCTACAGCAGGTTATCTTGCAACACTGGATCTCTTTGATAAGCAATATATCCATATTGATGAAAGTGTCAAGCCTGTTAAAACAAGCGCTCTAGATAAGAAATATCAAGCCTTGATTGATAAAATCAATACACTGGATACAGACTCTTACGGACTTCCTAAGAAAGATCTTCTTGTTCGACTCCAAGAAGCTAAATTGGCTAAAGATGAGGCTGCTTTAGCAGCGGTTGAATCACAACTTCAAGCTCTTCAAGACTTTAATGATCGAACAGGTGTTACAACAGTGGAATACATCAAGTATTTCTACGAACACGTAAATGATGGGCGTTTGAGTGATGAACTTCGAAACAAAGTAGCTCAGTTGACTTGGACCTTGTATCAATCTCAATCCTTCCTTAAGGCAGCAGAATTGAACAAATTATTCCCAAGCATCTATCAAGCAAAACAAGAAGTAGAAGAAGCTTTGAAAGCTCAACCAACTACTGCTAAATCGACTAAGACAGTTCTAGATACTGAAAAAGTTGATAATCAAACTGCCAAGACAGCTATTTATGGCTTCTTGAAAGAATTGTACGGAGACTTTATGCCTGAAGAACATGTCAATCATTTTAGCAAGGAAGAAGTAGAAAGCCTCTTGAGCAAGGCAACTCAACTCTTGGAACAAATCCAAGAAGAAGGAATCAGACAATCCTTGGCAGAAGAAGTAGAAAATCTCAAAGCTGCTACAAATAAGGCAGATGCAGACTTGGATGAAGTAAATAGTCAGGTGAAAGATGTCTTGACTCGTATCGCTAGTGCCCTTCAACAAGAGAAAGAAAATGCTGAGCAAGATCCTCAGACACTTGTACTCTATCAAAAACTCTACGATATTCTTATGTCACTTCATGCTTATTTAGAAAACAATAAGGGTTCTGATGCAGACTTTGATAAGGTGGATTCATTACTAGATCAACTTTCTGCTAAGAGTAAAGATAAAGCCGCTTTACTTGAATTGACAAAAGCTATCCTAGTCTTGAATCAAGAAATCAAGTCAAAAGCTAGCGCAAGTGAAGAAGCAACGCCAGCAACAAATACTGAGTCAAATGGTGAGAAGACCAGTACCGAAACGGAAACATCAGTAGCTGCGAAATCTAACAGTGAAACTGCAAGGGACGAAAACAAACAAAGCAACACAACAGATTCTAAACCTGCTGAATCATCTTCAGAAAAGGAAACAACAGAATCTACAACAAGTACTGGAAATCAAGAAAAACCAGTAGAGTAAAAAAGTTGGTAGTCGGAGATCTAGGAGATTTTGCCATTCAAGGCTGTTTCCCATTTCTCATTGTAATTATAAACCATGGCAACATAAGAAAACGAGCATTTCCAACTGAGGAGGTGCTCGTTTTTTGATAGTTAGAAGTAGTTTTTATCCGTCTATTTAGAGTTGATTACAAGAAATGATTGACTTGACTGTGAACATAAGATTTATCACCTATTATAATGTTCAAATAGCGCTCCAAAGCAAATAATTATCCTCATGAGTATGAATCTTCTAAATCAACGACTTTCAAACCATGTTCTGTCAAACGATAGATACTCGTACATACTTCTTTTAAGAAACGTCGATCATGCGAAACAGTAACCAGACCACCGGGATAAGTGGCAAAGAGTTTTCTGATTTGGGGTTGAGAAGTGGGAGAAAAGTTTCGTGTGGGTTCGTCCAACAGGAGAAAGGTTGGTTTGCGCAGCACTAAATCCAAAAGTAGGAGTTTTCCCTGTTGTCCGCCAGATAAGGAGCGAATTTGATGCTGCATTTCTGGATAACTGAAATTGAGACTGGCTAAGTGAGATTGGATTTTCTGCAGTTCCTCTTTTTCCCCAGTTTTGCTGAGATAGGTTATTGGTGATAAATCCAATTGCAGTTTTTTGTGGTAATCTTGTGGCATAAAACCAAGCGAAATCTCTCTTTTATCATTAAGAAGTTGCTGTAACTTGGCTAACAGAGTTGATTTTCCAATACCATTTGGGCCGATGATACCAATTTTTTCTTGGCCACGGACAGTTAATTGTAGTTCTTGCACCAAAATTCGCTCGCCAATGGATAAATTTTCTTTTTCCAGTTGGATTAAGACTTTAGAAGTAGGTAATGGCTGTATATCTGAGAAGAAAAGTCTGATTTCTTCCTCTTCAAGTGGTTTTTTGGTCATGGACTGAGCTGCCTTTTCAATACGTTTTTCTTGAGAGAGAACATTTTTCATCTTTTTAGCTAATAGGCGACCGGCAGTACTGTCTTTAGTAGCTCGAAGCGCAGTTTCTACATTTTGCTTGACTCGCCGATGTTTTTCCATGGTTTTATCGTAGGCTCTTTTGTCGTTAGCAGCTTGCTGGCTTTGTTTGATAAAATTAGACTTTCTCTGGTCGCTATAGCTATCATAATCTAAATGTTCTACTAGTGTTTCCGCTTTTTTCCGGTGCTTGACCAGTCGTAAGTGGACAATAGTATCAGCCGTTTCAGAAAGAAAATCCTCATCATGAGAAATGAAAATAACGGTTTGCCGAATCTTTCGAATCTGACCTTTTAGCCAATCAACCGTCTCAAGGTCTAAGTCGTTTGAAGGTTCATCTAAAAATAGAATCTCAAAGGGTTTGACTAACTCATGGATGAGCTGAATTTTCAAAGATTCGCCCCCTGAGAGGCTCCCAATCTCTTGGTCGCTAGCGAAACGATCGCTATCAAAATGCAATTCCTCAGCCAAACGATAGAGGATACTGTAGTCTAAATCAATAGAATCTAAAAAGAAGTAGTCGTGTAGCCTTCTCTTTTTCAGCTCCTCGGGAACTTTTTGAGGAATGTAGGCCAGTGACTGATGGTCAGACTGGATGTCTCCCCTGATAGTGAAATCAGGCAAAGTTTCCCCCATTAAAGCTCGTAGCAAGGTTGATTTTCCATTTCCTTCTTCGCCAATAATAGCTACTTTTTCCCCGTCTTGGATGGTCATGCTTAAGTCGGCTACAAGGTCTCGTAAATCTTTGTTTTGTGTGATGGTCAGGTGATTGATTTTTATCATATGATTGCCCTTTCTAGAATGTTGATAGTGCATAACAAAAAGCTCTACCTTACCTAGTAGAGCCAATGTCACTGTCAGAAACGCTATTATCCATGTCGAAAATCCTGTCAAACTAGACCAGTCTACTCCTATCCAACCCAAGAGGAGCAGATGGTTAGCTTTCTAGTTTTTTGATTTTCAAAGAGGATAAAGTACCAGAAGATCTAGTACAAAAAGAGTATGCAAAAAGAGACAAAAACAAGATCTACTAAATAAAGGTTCTTTATTTGATAGACTTAGTTGTTCATGTCTCCCTTACCTCCGAGTATTAGTATCTTTATCCTATACCTTTAAGGAAATTTTGTCAACAGAAAACTGGAAATTCTATGCTCTAAAATACCTCTAAAATACGAGTGGTAAGCATTAGTAATGAGTTCTTTGTCTTTCATGTGAGTATCCTCCTTAATCGGATGTACTATTTCCTATATTATAGCATTGAAAAACAAAAACATAATAGTGAATATGTCAAACATTTAAATTTTAATTACAAAGTTTGGTGGGCTGATTTGTAGCCTTTTCATGGTATAATCAAGATAGTAAAACTTTATGGAGGAAGTATGAAATTAAATATTCAAGAGATTCGTAAGCAGTCTGAAGGTTTGAACTTTGAACAAACGTTAGACCTAGCCGCAGACCTGCGTGCACGCAATCAAGAAATTTTAGATGTAAAAGATATCCTTGCGGTTGGGAAAGTCCAATACGAAGACCGTATGTATTTCTTAGATTATCAACTATCTTATACCATTGTTCTTGCTTCAAGTCGCAGTATGGAGCCAGTTGAGTTAGTTGAATCTTATCCAGTCTCGGAAGTTTTCATGGAAGGCGCAACTAACCAGCTAGATCAAGAAGTTCTAGATGATGATTTGGTCTTGCCTATCAAAAATGGAGAACTTGACCTTGCTGAGAGCGTGTCAGACAATATCCTGCTTAATATCCCTATCAAGGTCTTGACAGCTGAAGAAGAAGCTGGTCAAGGATTTGTGTCAGGAAATGACTGGCAAATCATGACAGAGGAAGAATACCAAGCTCAACAAGCAGTTAAGAAAGAAGAAAACAGTCCTTTTGCTGGCTTACAAGGACTATTTGATGGAGACGAATAATGGTCTTGTCAAAAAAACGAGCACGAAAAGTGCTGGAAGAAATCATTGCTCTGTTTCCAGATGCCAAGCCCAGTCTTGATTTCACTAATCATTTTGAACTCTTGGTTGCGGTCATGTTGTCAGCTCAGACAACAGACGCAGCAGTAAATAAGGCCACACCAGGTCTTTTCGCTGCCTTTCCAACCCCACAAGCCATGTCTGTTGCAACAGAGAGTGAGATTGCTTCACACATTTCTCGCCTGGGACTGTATCGGAACAAGGCTAAATTCCTTAAAAAATGTGCCCAACAGTTACTAGACGATTTTGATGGTCAAGTCCCTCAGACACGTGAGGAATTGGAGAGTTTGGCAGGTGTTGGTCGCAAGACAGCCAATGTTGTTATGAGTGTGGGGTTTGGGATTCCAGCTTTTGCAGTGGATACTCATGTGGAGCGTATTTGCAAACACCACGACATCGTCAAAAAATCAGCGACACCTCTTGAGGTGGAGAAGCGGGTCATGGATATCTTGCCACCGGAGCAGTGGTTAGCTGCCCATCAGGCCATGATTTATTTTGGAAGAGCTATTTGTCATCCTAAAAATCCAGAGTGTGACCAGTACCCACAGTTATATGATTTTAGCAATTTATAAGTTAGGGTATCAAAAGTTTTTGCTTGATTTTAGGTCTGCTTTATGCTATAGTATTTGATAACTAAATATTCCTTTAAACCTGTCCCGTGAGGCAGGCAAGGAGCGCGATAAAGTAGAAGGTCGAAGTCTATACTGTTTACAGTAGGGCTCGCTTGGCTATACATTTCAAGTCTCCTTGTTTAAGGAGACTTTTCTTTTTGGAGGTTTGTCATGAAGACAAAAGAAGTTGTAGACGAATTGACCGTCAAACGAGCGATTACGCGTATTACTTATGAGATTATCGAACGCAATAAAGATTTGAATAAAATCGTCTTGGCTGGTATTAAAACTCGCGGTGTCTTTATCGCCCACCGAATTCAAGAACGTTTGGAGCAACTAGAAAATCTTTCAGTTCCTGTTGTGGAATTGGATACCAAACCTTTCCGTGATGATATTAAAAGTGGAGAAGATACCTCTTTGGTTTCTGTCGATGTGACAGATCGTGAAGTTATCTTGGTGGATGATGTGCTTTATACAGGTCGTACCATTCGCGCTGCTATTGATAATATTGTAGGTCATGGTCGTCCTGCGCGCGTGAGTTTAGCAGTTTTAGTCGATCGTGGACATAGAGAATTGCCAATCCGTCCAGATTACGTTGGAAAAAATATCCCAACCAGTCGTTCTGAAGAAATCATCGTAGAGATGGCAGAACTTGATGGCCAAGACAGAGTTCTGATTACTGAAGAAGCTTAGAAAGCTAAAGGAGTAGCCATGTCAGAAAATCAACAAGCATTGAACCATGTGGTGTCCATGGAAGACCTCACTGTCGATCAAGTCATGAAATTGATCAAGCGAGGAATTGAGTTTAAAAATGGAGCTCAGCTTCCTTATGAAGACCATCCGATTGTTTCCAATCTTTTCTTTGAGGATTCTACACGGACGCATAAGTCCTTTGAAGTGGCAGAGATTAAATTGGGATTGGAACGACTTGACTTTGATGTGAAGACCAGCTCGGTAAATAAGGGTGAGACACTTTATGATACCATTTTGACCCTATCTGCTTTAGGAGTGGATGTCTGTGTGATTCGCCACCCAGAGGTCGACTACTACAGAGAGTTGATTGCTAGTCCGACGATTACGACTTCCATCATCAATGGTGGAGATGGTTCGGGACAACACCCTAGCCAGAGCTTGCTTGATTTGATGACCATTTATGAGGAATTTGGCCACTTTGAGGGTCTCAAGGTTGCTATTGCAGGTGACTTGGACCATTCACGCGTTGCCAAATCCAATATGCAGATTTTGAAACGCTTAGGTGCAGAACTTTATTTTGCTGGACCTGAGGAATGGAGAAGTCAAGAGTTTTCAGAGTATGGACAGTTTGTAACCATTGACGAAATCATTGAGCAGGTTGATGTCATGATGTTTCTCCGTGTGCAACATGAACGCCATGATAGTGGTGCAGTCTTTTCAAAAGAAGACTACCATGCCCAACATGGCTTGACTCAAGAACGTTACGAGCGCTTGAAAGAAACAGCAATCCTCATGCACCCAGCTCCAGTCAATCGTGATGTAGAAATTGCAGATCACTTGGTTGAAGCACCAAAATCACGGATTGTTCAACAAATGACCAATGGTGTCTTTGTTCGAATGGCAATCTTAGAATCCGTACTGGCGAGTAGAAACGCCAACTAAAACACAAGACGTTAAAAGACGCCAGTGAGCGTCCACGAGAGGTGAAAATATGACAAAAAGACTTCTAGTATTAGAAGATGGCACAGTTTTTGAAGGCAAGGCCTTCGGAGCAGATATTGATGTAACAGGCGAAATCGTCTTTAATACAGGTATGACCGGCTACCAAGAATCCATTACAGACCAGTCTTATAATGGACAAATCTTGACCTTTACTTATCCTTTGGTCGGAAATTATGGAATTAACCGTGATGATTACGAATCTATTATTCCAACTTGTAAGGGAGTTGTTGTTTTCGAAGAAGCACGTAGAGCCAGCAACTGGCGCAACCAAATGACCTTGGATGAATTCTTGAAAGCCAAGAAAATTCCGGGTATTTCAGGGATTGATACACGTGCTCTTACCAAGATTATCCGTAAGCATGGTACTATGCGTGCAACTTTGACTCATGTTGGGGACAGCATGGACCATGTAACTGACCAGCTCCAAGCTACAGTATTGCCGACAGACAATATCAAGCAGGTTTCTACTAAAACTTCATATCCAGCTCCAGGAGTTGGTTTGAGTGTTGTCTTAGTGGACTTTGGTCTCAAGCACTCAATCTTACGTGAACTTTCTAAGCGAAACTGTAACGTGACGGTTGTTCCTTATTCGACAACGGCAGAAGAAATTCTCCATCTTAATCCTGACGGAGTGATGTTGTCAAACGGTCCAGGTAACCCAGAGGATGTTCCACAGGTACTAGATATGATTCGCGGTGTGCAAGGGAAAATCCCAATCTTTGGTATTTGTATGGGGCACCAACTCTTTGCAATGGCAAACGGGGCTAAGACTTACAAGATGAAGTTTGGTCACCGTGGTTTTAACCATGCAGTACGTGAAATTGCTACAGGACGAGTAGACTTCACCAGCCAGAACCATGGTTATGCAGTTAGCCGTGAGGATTTGCCAGAGCACTTGATCATTACCCACGAAGAAATCAATGACAAGTCAGTTGAAGGTGTGCGTCACAGATACCAACCTGCTTTCTCTGTCCAATACCATCCAGATGCAGCCCCTGGTCCACACGACGCAAGCTACCTATTTGATGAGTTTATCGAGATGATGGAAGCTTTTAAACAATCAAACTAAGAACGAGTAAAAGCTCGTCGGAGAATTTATTTAATGTCGCTCAGTGAGGCGACGAATAGAAAGGCAGGTCGTTTCTTTTAGTCGCTATCAGGCGAACTAAAAACTCCCTGCACTAGATTTTTTACCGAAAAGTATCGTTTCGCTAAAAAATCGTCGGAGAATTTATTTAATGGCAACCTGAGAGTTGCCGAATAGAAAGGAGAAGATACATTGTTCGCGGAAGTGAACACGCCCTAAGAACTGTGTGAAAAAGATAAACATCGTCTTGACGCTGAAGGCGTCTGCACCGAGTCTCCTATTTTCACTGTGTTCTTTACGGGCTTTGTATCATAAACTATGCCTAAACGTACTGATATTCAAAAAATTATGGTGATTGGTTCTGGTCCGATTATTATTGGTCAGGCTGCTGAGTTTGACTACGCTGGGACCCAGGCTTGCTTGTCGTTGAAAGAGGAAGGTTATGAGGTTGTTTTGGTTAACTCAAACCCTGCCACCATCATGACGGACAAGGAAATTGCGGACAAGGTTTACATCGAACCGATTACACTTGAGTTTGTGACACGTATTCTTCGTAAGGAGCGTCCAGATGCCTTGCTACCAACACTCGGTGGGCAAACTGGTCTTAATATGGCCATGGAATTGTCTAAAAATGGTATTCTCGATGAGCTTGGTGTTGAACTTCTGGGTACTAAATTATCTGCCATTGACCAAGCCGAGGACCGTGACCTCTTTAAACAATTGATGGAAGAGCTCAACCAACCAATTCCTGAATCTGAAATTGTTAATACAGTAGAAGAAGCAGTTACCTTTGCAGCAACAATTGGCTACCCAGTCATCGTTCGTCCAGCCTTTACCCTTGGTGGTACTGGTGGTGGCATGTGTGCCAATGAGGAAGAATTGCGTGAAATTGCTGAAAATGGTTTGAAATTGTCACCTGTTACCCAATGTTTGATTGAGCGTTCAATCGCAGGCTTCAAGGAAATCGAATACGAAGTGATGCGCGACTCAGCTGATAATGCTTTGGTTGTTTGTAACATGGAAAACTTTGACCCAGTTGGGATTCACACAGGGGATTCTATTGTATTTGCCCCTGCGCAAACCATGTCAGACTATGAGAACCAAATGCTACGCGACGCGAGCTTGAGCATCATTCGTGCCCTCAAGATTGAAGGGGGATGTAATGTACAGCTGGCACTTGATCCACATAGCTTTAAATATTATGTTATCGAAGTAAACCCTCGTGTATCACGTTCGTCAGCCCTTGCTTCTAAAGCTACGGGTTACCCAATCGCTAAATTGGCTGCTAAGATTGCAGTTGGCTTGACCTTGGACGAGGTTATTAACCCAGTTACAGGTTCAACCTATGCTATGTTTGAGCCAGCCCTTGACTACGTTGTTGCCAAGATTCCACGTTTCCCATTTGATAAGTTTGAAAAGGGTGAGCGCCGTTTGGGTACCCAGATGAAGGCGACTGGAGAAGTCATGGCGATTGGTCGTAACATCGAGGAATCTCTTCTTAAGGCTTGTCGCTCCCTTGAAATTGGGGTGCACCACAATGAGATGCCTGAACTTGCAGCAGTTTCTGATGATGCCTTGATTGAAAAGGTTGTCAAAGCCCAAGATGATCGTCTCTTCTACGTATCAGAAGCCATTCGCCGTGGCTACACACCAGAAGAAATTGCAGAGCTTACAAAAATTGATATCTTCTATCTTGATAAACTCTTGCATATCTTTGAAATTGAGCAAGAATTAGGTGCCCATCCACAAGATCTAGAAGTCTTGAAAACAGCTAAACTTAATGGCTTCTCAGATCGTAAGATTGCTGAACTTTGGGAAACGACTGCAGACCAAGTTCGTCAGCTTCGTTTGGAAAACAAGATTGTCCCAGTCTACAAGATGGTCGATACCTGCGCGGCGGAGTTTGACTCTGAAACACCATATTTCTATTCAACCTATGGTTGGGAAAATGAATCTATCAAATCTGATAAAGAATCCGTTCTAGTTCTAGGTTCTGGTCCAATCCGTATCGGTCAAGGGGTCGAGTTTGACTATGCAACGGTTCACTCAGTTAAGGCTATCCAGGCTGCTGGCTATGAAGCTATCATCATGAACTCAAATCCAGAAACCGTTTCAACAGATTTTTCTGTATCTGACAAGCTTTACTTTGAACCATTGACATTCGAAGATGTTATGAATGTTATTGACTTGGAGCAACCAAAAGGTGTTATCGTTCAGTTTGGTGGTCAGACAGCCATTAACCTTGCGGAGCCATTGGCAAAAGCAGGTGTGACTATTCTTGGTACGCAGGTTGCTGACCTAGACCGTGCCGAAGACCGTGACCTCTTCGAGCAAGCTCTCAAAGACCTGGATATTCCACAGCCACCAGGACAAACGGCTACCAATGAAGAAGAAGCAGTTCTTGCAGCTCGCAAGATTGGCTTCCCAGTTCTTGTCCGCCCATCTTATGTACTTGGTGGACGTGCCATGGAAATCGTTGAAAACGAAGCAGACCTTCGTTCTTACATGCGTACAGCGGTTAAGGCTAGTCCAGACCACCCAGTACTTGTTGACTCATACATCGTTGGGCAAGAGTGCGAAGTTGATGCCATTTCAGACGGAGAAAATGTTCTTATTCCTGGTATCATGGAGCATATCGAGCGTGCTGGTGTCCACTCAGGTGATTCAATGGCCGTTTACCCACCACAAACCTTGTCGCAAAAGGTGCAAGAAACCATCGCTGACTACACGAAACGTTTAGCAATCGGTCTTAACTGCCTTGGAATGATGAACATCCAGTTTGTTATCAAGGATGAAAAAGTCTACGTTATTGAGGTCAATCCACGTGCCAGCCGTACGGTTCCATTCCTTTCTAAGGTGACCAATATTCCTATGGCTCAAGTAGCGACCAAGCTTATTCTTGGGCAAAGTTTATCAGAACTTGGCTACCAAGATGGACTTTACCCTGAAAGCACTCGCGTTCATATCAAGGCACCTGTCTTCTCCTTCACGAAACTAGCTAAGGTAGACAGCTTGCTTGGTCCTGAAATGAAGTCAACAGGGGAAGTTATGGGTTCTGATACGACTTTGGAAAAAGCTCTCTATAAGGCATTTGAAGCTTCTTACTTACACTTGCCAACCTTTGGTAACGTTGTATTTACCATCGCTGATGATGCCAAAGAAGAAGCCTTGGACTTGGCTCGTCGTTTCCAAAATATTGGATATGGAATCCTTGCGACAGAAGGAACAGCAGCCTTCTTTGCCAGTCATGGATTGCAAGCCCAACCTGTTGGTAAGATTGGTGATGACGATAAGGATATTCCAAGCTTTGTTCGCAAAGGAAGAATCCAAGCTATTATTAACACAGTAGGAACAAAACGAACTGCTGATGAAGATGGTGAGCAGATTCGCCGTTCAGCCATTGAACACGGGGTGCCCCTCTTTACAGCCCTAGATACAGCTAATGCCATGCTTAAGGTACTTGAAAGCCGTAGTTTTGTCACAGAAGCAATCTAGTTGAGAAAGAATTTTCACAGTTAAAAAGCCAGCGTCAAAAAACGCTGGTTTTTACGATATTAGTGCAGACTATTCAACTATCAGTTCTTCACTCAAGAATGACTCTAAATTGTGATGCTATAAGAATAAATTGGGAATGGCTTATGATGTCAATCGTTCCTCTTTTTTGTAATTCTAGTATATCAGAGTCAATATATGTTTGCACGGTGCTGCATTTTGCAAAAATGGTTATTTCAGGTTAAAAAAACGACATTTCAGATTTTCTGTTCCAGAAATAGCTATCACTATGATATAATTATTTTATGATTATTACTATTCCTATAAAAAACCATAAAGATATTGGCACACCATCTGATTCAGTTGTAGTTCTTGGCTATTTTGATGGTATACATAAGGGGCATCAAGAATTATTTCGTGTTGCCAATAAGGCTGCGAGAAAGGATTTATTACCTATCGTAGTTATGACCTTTAATGAATCTCCAAAGATTGCTTTAGAGCCTTATCATCCGGATTTGTTTTTACATATTTTGAATCCTGCTGAACGTGAAAGAAAATTAAAGCGCGAAGGTGTAGAAGAATTATATCTTCTTGATTTTAGTAGTCAATTTGCTAGTCTCACGGCAGAAGAATTTTTTGCAACCTATATCAAGGCTATGAATGCTAAAATTATTGTTGCAGGTTTTGATTATACATTTGGCTCTGACAAAAAAACGGCAGAGGACTTAAAGGATTACTTTGATGGAGAAGTTATTATTGTCCCACCTGTAGAAGATGAGAAAGGAAAGATTAGTTCAACACGTATCCGGCAAGCTATTTTAGACGGAAATGTGAAAGAAGCAGGAGAACTTTTGGGGGCGCCGCTTCCATCAAGAGGGATGGTGGTTCATGGCAATGCTCGAGGTCGCACGATTGGTTATCCAACAGCGAATTTGGTGCTTTTAGACCGTACTTATATGCCGGCAGATGGCGTTTACGTGGTTGATGTTGAGATTCAAAGACAGAAATATCGTGCTATGGCTAGTGTCGGGAAAAATGTGACCTTTGATGGAGAAGAAGCACGTTTTGAAGTCAATATTTTTGATTTTAATCAAGATATTTATGGTGAAACAGTCATGGTTTATTGGCTTGATCGCATTCGAGATATGACCAAATTTGACTCAGTTGACCAATTAGTGGATCAGTTAAAGGCAGATGAAGAAGTAGCTCGCAATTGGTCTTAAGAGTTTGAGTAATTAAAAAAGAGGTTGTTTGTAACCCAAAAGATAGATGATTTAGTCTAACTTTTGAGGTCACTACACTACCTCTTTTTATTCTTTTTCAAAGGTGAATCCTTCTCCTAGGATTTCATGGGCTTCTGTAATAGTTATAAAGGCTTGAGGATCAATTCGATGAATCATTTCCTTCATTTTCACAATCTCATTTCTGCCGACAATACAGTAGATAATCTTCAAATCTTTTTGACTATAGTAGCCTTGACCGGAAATAAAAGTAACACCTCTTCCTAGGTTATCATTGATTGCCTTAGCAAGGTGGTCAGGACGTTTTGTGATAATCATGAAGCCTTTGCCAGCATATCCTCCTTCACCAATCAAATCAATAACACGAGAAACGATAAAATCAAATAAGAGCGTGTAAGAAACCAATCTCAAATCCTTGAAGATCAGGAGAATGAGCATAAGAATACAAAAATCTAAGATAAAGAGCAGCTTCCCCATGGATATATGAGTGTATTTGTTGATAATACGAGCTAGAATATCAGTACCACCAGTTGTACCACCAGCATTAAAGATAATTCCAAGGCCAATTCCCAATAGAATTCCCGCTATAAGTGCAGTAATCAGTAAATCACCTTGAAGATCAATATGAAGGGGAATACGCTCAAAAAAAGCCAACCAGGCGGACAAAGCTAAGGTTCCAAGCAAACTAGAATAGAGAGATTTTGCTCCAAATATTTTCCAAGCTAGAATGAAAAGGGGAATGTTAATCAGCAGGTTCATGAGGGAAACAGGGATTTTAAAAAGATAAAAGGTGATGAGGGTAATACCTGTTGCCCCTCCTTCAAAGAGATGATGGGGAACTACAAAATAAGTTAGCCCAAAAGCATAAATGGCAGCACCTAGTAAAATGGTTAAAACGGGATAAATTTTTTTAATCATAGGAACCTCTTTTCTTATAAGTAGATTATATCAAATTTTTAAGGAAAATTTGAATGACTCCATTAGGATTTTTAATCTTTTTTTGATATAATTAGATGTGAGAAAACCAATCTGAATCCTAAAATAGAAAGATTGATACTATGACAAAAATTAAGATTGTAACCGATTCATCTGTTACTATTGAACCAGAACTAGTAAAACAATTAGATATAACAATTGTTCCATTATCTGTAATGATTGATAATGTTGTTTATTCTGATGCGGATTTGAAAGAAGAAGGTAAATTTCTTCAGTTGATGCAAGAAGCTAAGAATCTTCCGAAAACAAGTCAGCCACCTGTAGGTGTCTTTGCTGAAGTTTTCGAAGACCTATGCAAGGATGGTAGCCAGATTCTTGCTATTCATATGTCCCATGCCCTTTCTGGTACTGTAGAAGCAGCGCGTCAAGGTGCTAGCCTATCTACTGCAGATGTGACTGTTCTTGATAGCTCTTTTACAGATCAAGCCTTGAAATTCCAAGTTGTTGAGGCTGCGAGATTAGCTCAAGAAGGCAAAGACATGGAGACCATTTTATCTCATGTAGAAGAGGTTAAAAACCACACAGAACTTTATATTGGCGTTTCAACTTTGGAAAATCTTGTCAAAGGTGGACGAATTGGCCGTGTAACCGGATTGTTGAGTTCACTTCTCAATATCCGTGTTGTCATGCAGATGAAGGACCATGAATTGCAGCCAATTGTTAAAGGTCGTGGAGCTAAAACTTTTAAAAAATGGTTGGATGAGTTGACAGCATCTCTCTCTGAACGTTCTGTAGCAGAGATTGGAATTTCATATTCTGGTAGTGCTGATTGGGCAAAAGAGATGAAAGAAAGCTTACAAGCTCATGTTGAAAAGCCAATTTCAGTTTTGGAAACAGGATCTATTATTCAAACTCATACAGGCGAGAATGCATGGGCTATTTTAGTACGTTACCATTCCTAAAAAAATAAAGAAAATGCGAATAAACAGCGTTTTTAACTTGACCTATAAGGGATTTTAGGATATGATTATATTTGTTAATTAGAAATTAATTTGGAGGAATCATTAACATGGCAAACAAACAAGATTTGATCGCTAAAGTAGCAGAAGCTACAGAATTGACTAAGAAAGACTCAGCAGCAGCAGTTGAAGCTGTGTTTGCAGCAGTAGCTGATTACCTTGCAGCTGGTGAAAAAGTTCAATTGATCGGTTTTGGTAACTTTGAAGTTCGTGAGCGTGCTGCACGTAAAGGTCGCAACCCACAAACTGGTAAAGAAATCACAATTGCAGCTTCTAAAGTTCCAGCATTCAAAGCTGGTAAAGCTCTTAAAGACGCTGTTAAATAATTAGCCTTTAAAAAGCCTATTGTATCAAGCTTTCTAGCTTGGTCAGTAGGCTTTTATTTTTCCTTTTTTCACTTGTTTTAGGATGATATCAACCTGCATTTTCATTGTTTTATAAAAGTGATGAGTTCTTATTTTTTATTAGTAGGATTATCAACTATTTCAATAAGCCTGTACCTCTAGCTTATTTGTTTTACAATCAAACCTTGAAGGTGTATAATCACCTTCTCCGATACTTTATTGATTTTCAGTTGTAATCATATCAAATATTTAAGTAGAAAGAAAAATCATATACTATCTATTGAAAATATTATAAATCAGATAAAAAGACAGGTGAAATCTTCTGTGTTATACTAGAGATATGTTAGATTTGAAAGAATACGGTATCGTCATGTGGTCGGAGGAAAAGATCATTTCTTTCCGTGAGAAACTTCTTAGTTGGTATGATGAAAATAAAAGAGATTTACCGTGGCGCAGAAGTAAAAATCCTTATCATATCTGGGTGTCTGAAATCATGCTCCAGCAGACCAGGGTGGATACGGTTATTCCCTATTATAAACGATTCTTGGAATGGTTTCCGACCGTGGAAAGTTTGGCAGCTGCGCCTGAAGAAGGTTTGTTGAAGGCTTGGGAAGGTTTGGGCTATTATTCTCGAGTTCGTAATATGCAGGCTGCGGCCCAGCAGATTATGGCTGATTTTGGTGGTCAATTTCCAAACACCTATGAAGGAATTTCCAGCCTGAAAGGAATTGGACCTTACACAGCAGGAGCCATTTCCAGTATTGCTTTTAACTTGCCTGAGCCAGCTGTAGATGGTAATGTCATGCGGGTCTTGGCGCGTCTATTTGAAGTTAATCACGATATTGGGATTCCAAGTAATCGCAAAATTTTTCAGGCAATGATGGAAATTCTGATTGACCCAGAACGGCCAGGTGACTTTAATCAAGCCTTGATGGACTTAGGATCTGATATTGAGGCTCCTGTAAATCCTAGGCCAGAAGAGAGTCCAGTGAAGGATTTTAGTGCGGCATATCAGAATGGAAGCATGGACCGTTATCCAATTAAGGCTCCAAAGAAAAAGCCTGTTCCTATTTATCTTAAAGCCTTGGTGGTCAAAAATACTCAGGGGCAATTTTTACTTGAAAAAAATGAAAGTGAAAAGCTATTGGCAGGTTTTTGGCATTTCCCCTTGATAGAAGTTGATAACTTTTCGCAAGAAGAACAGTTTGACCTCTTTCATCAGGTTGCGGAAGAAAACGTGAACTTTGGTCCAAGTCCAGAAGAGAGTTTCCAGCAGGACTATGACTTAGAAGTTGATTGGCTTGATGTTTATTTTGAGACTGTCAAGCATGTATTTAGTCATCGCAAGTGGCATGTTCAAATTGTAGCAGGTCAGGTAAGTGACTTCCATGACTTTTCAGATAGGGAAGTTCGCTGGCTTTCACCAGAAGAGTTTAAGAATTATCCACTTGCCAAACCCCAACAAAAAATCTGGCAGGCTTATGCAAAAGCCAATATAGACAGTAGCAAAGACTAGCTATTGTGTCTTCTTGTTATTTTTTTGGTATAATAGTAGAGAAAAAGGTGAACATATGAAAAAAATATTAATTGTAGATGATGAAAAACCAATCTCGGATATTATCAAGTTTAATATGACCAAGGAAGGTTACGAAGTTGTAACTGCTTTTAACGGTCGTGAAGCGCTAGAGCAATTTGAAGCAGAGCAGCCAGATATTATTATTCTGGATTTGATGCTTCCAGAAATTGATGGCTTAGAAGTTGCGAAGACTATTCGCAAGACCAGTAGTGTGCCTATTATCATGCTTTCAGCTAAGGATAGCGAATTTGACAAGGTTATCGGTTTAGAGCTTGGGGCGGATGACTATGTGACAAAACCCTTCTCGAATCGTGAGTTGCAGGCGCGTGTTAAAGCACTTCTGCGTCGTTCTCAGCCTATGCCAGTAGATGAGCAGGAAGGAGACAGCAAACCTCAGCCTATCCAAATTGGAGATTTAGAAATTGTTCCAGATGCCTATGTTGCTAAGAAATACGGTGAAGAACTAGACTTAACCCACCGTGAATTTGAACTCTTGTACCACTTGGCTTCTCATATCGGTCAAGTGATTACACGTGAACACTTGCTTGAAACGGTCTGGGGTTACGATTATTTCGGAGATGTTCGAACAGTCGACGTAACTATTAGACGTTTGCGTGAGAAGATTGAAGACACACCAAGCCGTCCTGAGTATATTCTAACACGTCGCGGTGTCGGTTATTATATGAGAAATAATGATTAAACTAATTAAAGACACAGTTTTAACTAGTGATTTTATCTTTGTCCTCATTCTACTTGGCTTTATTTTAGTGGTGACCTTGCTTTTACTAGAAAATCGTCGGGATAATATTCGGTTGAAGAAAATCAATCAAAAGGTAAAGGACCTGATTGCAGGAGATTATTCTCAGGTATTGGATATGCAGGGAAGCTCTGAAATCACTAATATTACCAATAATCTCAATGATTTATCAGAAGTAATCCGTTTGACCCAAGAAAATCTGGAACAAGAGAGTAAACGATTGCACAGTATCCTCTCTTACATGACAGACGGAGTTCTTGCGACCAATCGTCGTGGCAAGATTACCATGATTAATGACATGGCTAAGAAACAGCTAGGCGTTCAGAAAGAAGAAGTTCTCAATAAAAGTATTCTAGAATTGCTTAAGATTGAAGATGAGTATGAACTTCGTGATTTGATTACCCAAGTTCCTGAGCTAATGATTGATTCTCAGGATGCCAATGGTGAGTATCTGAGCCTTCGTGTACGCTTTGCTTTGGTGCGTCGTGAGTCTGGCTTTATCTCAGGTTTGGTTGCTGTTTTGCACGATACGACAGAGCAGGAGAAGGAAGAGCGCGAACGGAGACTTTTTGTTTCCAACGTTAGTCATGAGCTACGGACGCCTCTGACTAGCGTAAAATCCTATCTTGAAGCCTTGGATGAAGGGGCTCTGACAGAACCTATCGCACCAGACTTTATCAAGGTATCTCTAGATGAAACCAACCGTATGATGCGAATGGTGACGGATCTCCTTCATCTTTCTAGGATTGATAATGCGACTAGTCACCTAGATGTGGAAATGATTAACTTCACTGCCTTTATTACTTTTATTCTTAATCGTTTTGATAAAATGAGAGGACCAGATGGAGAGAAAAAATATGAATTGGTGAGAGATTATCCAATTACCTCTGTCTGGATTGAAATTGATACTGACAAGATGACACAGGTGATTGACAATATTCTTAACAATGCCATCAAGTATTCGCCTGATGGCGGGGAAATCACAGTGACCATGAAGACGACTGATGATCAGATGATTTTGTCTATTTCTGACCAGGGATTGGGGATTCCAAAGCAAGATTTACCACGTATCTTTGACCGTTTTTATCGTGTGGATCGTGCCAGAAGTCGTGCCCAAGGTGGTACGGGTCTAGGACTAGCAATTGCTAAAGAAATTATCAAACAACATAAGGGCTTTATTTGGGCCAAGAGTGAATACGGTAAGGGATCAACCTTCACCATTGTGCTCCCTTATGATAAGGATGCAGTGAAAGAAGAAGTATGGGAGGACGAAGTAGAAGACTAGAATGAGTGAAACAGGCTTTAAATACAGTATTTTAGCGTCGGGTTCCAGTGGAAATTCCTTTTATCTGGAAACCCCGAAAAAGAAGCTTTTAGTGGATGCAGGCTTGTCTGGTAAAAAGATTACTAGCCTACTTGCTGAAATTAATCGCAAACCAGAAGACTTGGATGCCATCTTGATTACACATGAGCATTCAGACCATATCCACGGAGTGGGTGTTTTGGCTCGCAAGTATGGTATGGATTTGTATGCCAATGAAAAGACCTGGCAGGCTATGGAAAATAGCAAGTATCTTGGCAAGGTAGATTCTTCACAAAAGCATATCTTTGAAATGGGCAAAACCAAAACCTTTGGAGATATTGATATTGAGAGTTTTGGGGTTAGCCATGATGCGGTTGCTCCGCAGTTCTATCGCTTTATGAAGGATGACAAGAGTTTTGTCATGCTGACTGATACAGGTTATGTGAGTGACCGTATGGCAGGAATTGTCAAAAATGCGGATGGATATCTTATCGAGTCCAACCATGATGTAGAGATTTTGCGAGCAGGTTCTTACGCTTGGCGACTTAAACAACGAATCCTATCGGATCTAGGCCACCTTTCTAACGAGGACGGTGCCGAAGCTATGATTCGTACCTTGGGAAACCGCACTAAGAAAATCTACCTTGGGCATTTATCTAAGGAGAACAATATCAAGGAGCTAGCTCATATGACCATGGTTAATCAGCTAGCACAAGCTGATCTAGGTGTAGGAGTAGACTTTAAGGTATATGATACCTCACCAGATACCGCAACACCATTGACTGAGATATAAAAAGAAGCCTCTTTTTCAACTGTAAGGGGTTGCAGACAAGCTAAGCTCGAGAAAGGACAAATTTCGTCCTTTCTTTTTTATTATGTGACTTTCAGTCCGTCTCACTCCGTTAGGTGCGAGACAAAAAAACCACCCGCTATGCGGGTGCGCGTCGAAGGTTATACCCAAAAAACTCCAAACGCGATACAATAAAGGTGTTCAAGCCAATTGTAAAGCGAAAGGAGGAAAATATGGCACAAAAGGCTCATAGTTTATCGCACACAAAGTGGCACTGTTCTATCACATTGTGTCCACCCCTAAGTAT